>Ga0194115_10004030_pt1 | contig 16113 bp, 11 predicted proteins | sample TA2MahsurfametaG_3_FD_148656 | JGI IMG/M metagenome (GOLD analysis project Ga0194115, IMG submission 148656) | Freshwater microbial communities from Lake Tanganyika, Tanzania - TA2015002 Mahale S4 surface | ecosystem: Environmental > Aquatic > Freshwater > Lake | place: Tanzania: Lake...
AGGGAGGAACTTGTGGGTTTCGGTGCAAAGCCCCCTGCATTTATGCGTGTGAGGCGTTCCTCTCATTTCCATTCCGCCGAACGAATTTTTGAGTGTGAGGCGTTGCTCTCTTTCCATATCCGACGAACGAACGTTTGGCCTAAAATTGCTCTCATCCTCCACTTTCTTTTTTGTTGTTGTTGTTGGTTGGTTGCATGCGTAGGTCCTGTATTTACGAGAAGTCGATACGATGCTGGCATTGGTTTGTATCACCCGATCTGAAAATTTTCGAAAAAAGAGTCTTATCAATTATAATATTGCATGCCTGAAGAAGGCTTTACGGGCACTCGTCCAACCTTCTTCTTCTACGACAGCAGCAGAAGGTGCTGGTGGTGGAAACTAACGTACAGTTATAAACCGTAAAGGCTCGATCAGTCAACGGTATGATACGTTGTATGATACCGACTCGATCCTCACTATGAATCATGATGACGACTCGTCAACAGAGTACCATCACTGTCTTCAGCCTAAATGTCGCCTAAATGTCGCCTAGTTTCGTCAATTAAGTAGCAATGTATCAGGTTACTACTATGAAGAAGTTACCGTGGGGAGTTAAAGCCCGTACATCGTCGACGATTCGTCAAGTCGATAATCTCAATTTCACCATCAGTACCACCACAAGCAAGAAGACTATCTGAACCAGGAGCCGATGGAATCCACCGTACAGATTTCATAGAGTTTGTACCCTTGTTTCGACGGATCTCGGTAAAGCAGGTCAATGCCTGCCGTTGCCAGTTATAATCCATCTCATTCACAGCCCATCCGGATTGCAAATAGGATAAGTCGATGACAGATACCGTCCCATTTCCTACAGCGGCAGCCAACAAGCCTTCATTATTCCAGTCCAGAGCATGAATCACACCCTCACGAGGAATGGCAAGGACCGTTTCCCAAGCTCGTTCTCTGGTTCGGATTTCCATTACGTATATCTTGGACCCTTCACCTCCATAGGCTAGATACTGAAGTCCACCAACCATAGCAGGTCCCCATGCTAACGTGAGCCCCGGGTGCGAAATTTGTACCGTGAAGATTACTTTCCAGTCAGCAACCTTCGGCGACGAGGTGTCGTAAATCAAGAGATGTTGATTCGCTCCGACCGTCGCAAACCACACGCCATCAGGCGACCAAGAGTTCGAGGCGGCAGTACCTTCACTCGCTACCTCTCTGATGGATTTGAAGCTGGCTCCAACATCGAGAAACCTCGTCTTCCGGATCCCACTGACTGCCATGTAGCGACCATTTGGAGACAAGGCAACGTCTTGGACAGATTCCGAGTGACGAATAACCTGAGATACGTGAAAGCCAGACGTATTCGGTGGTGACTTCTCCGAGACAAGGCTTGATTTCGTAACAATGACCACCTTCTTTCCAGCAACAATGGCAAGAAAGGTTCCCTTCGTACTCCATTTAATTGACAACGATCCATCGCCATCGAGTACCAGCTCATATATGGTGATGAACGAGGTCCCTGATAGCTTGAAGATAGTGACAATACCGGCTTCATTTCCAACAGCCACCATGCGTCCATCGGGAGAAAACTGAATCGCAAGGATCGGTGAAGCGGATCGCAGGAAGTGACCTGGTACGTAGCGAGAGTTAGTAGTTTCGATTGCGAGAACACTGTTGTTCTGTCCGGTAACGACCAAGTATTGATCCTGAGGGTGCCATTTGGCCGAGAGAGGAACGAGTCCCTTTAGACCGATATTCATAGCCGAATCCCACCCGCGATCGACGTCCATGATCGCAACTTCCGATGAGATACCGCCAATGGCTATATGAGAACCGCCATGACATGCAGATATGAACTGTACCCATCTATCTCTCTTGATTCTATGGACAGCCTCCCAAGAGGGAGTGTTGATTACGGTGACGCAAAAATCCTCACCCCCAGCATACAACCATTGACCATCCGGTGACCATTCAATGTCTAGAATGGAATCCTCAAGCTTGAAGTTTGCGATGTTAGTGGTGGCAATGGGAACTCCCGCTTTTTCCTGGTAACCGTACACACCGAGTATGCCTTTGCTATCACCGAATGCAAGCGCTTTTCCTCCTGGGCTAAACTTGACGGCATTCACCCATGCACCTTCTCTATCGATAGTGTGAAGCACGATGCTATTAACCTTTCTCTCGTGATCCATAGTCTGCGAAGAAGTCTCGTCTTCGTCTTCAAAAACTTTGACGACCATGGCTTTGCCATCGCGACTGCCGATCGCCAAGGTAGTTGTATCTTTCAACCAATCCAGTGAGCCGACAAACCCTGTCGGAGTGATTTTGTGCAGGATCGGATATGGTTCGTTGGTTGACAGAATGGAGACTGACCCACCAACTCCACCAATCGCAATGAAATGATTTCCCCATGCAATGCTTCGTATCGAGTGTGTGACATCGCTTCCTCGGGTTGGACCAGCGACACGCTTGTCGTGCTTTATTCGCCATACAGATGACGAAAAAGTATCCACAACTGCAAAGTGGTGGTTCTCCGTACCCATGGCAAGGCGGGATCCGTCTGGTGACCATGCGGTGCACCACGTCCAACTTCCTCGTATCATCTCATGAACAATTATCGTGCGAGACTCTCCAAGCTGATACGTCGTACCTTTTGGTAGGGGATCTCTCTCCGTCAAGTGCTTGTCCATCCATTCAGGCATCCTTGGATCAATGTAGAGCTGCCGAGCGTTGACAGCATGCGCATAGCCTTGTTCGTTTTCTTGACTCGCTACCAGAAGATCGTTCCGTTCTGTCGGAAAGCCATGGGTACCACATGTCATAGGCAGGATACTTTCTTCGTACGTTTCGGCGATCTCATCGCTTTCCGCACTCGGTTGGGACCGAACACCGGTACGACCCCAAAGAAAGCTGAGCCAGGTACCGAACATCTGTGATTCTTGATTTGATTTCTTCTCTTCAATTGGGGACGTGATGACAACAGTTTTGAACTTCTTAGCTCGATTTGGCATTTCCACCAAGATTTCTGCATCGAAATCTCGATAGTCAACCTCTCCTACGTTGTATGGCGTGGCCATGGGTGATGATGCCAACCCGTCTATTCGTCGGAGGACCTTTTCTCGCGAGACATCAAGAGCCTCGTCCCGTAGTTGAAATGGTAGGTTGTTCAGATCAGGGTCGTCGTCGTCATCATCATTCGAGGCTAGAGTACTCTCAGCTGGACTTGGCCAATGCATGTGAACATTGGTTGGAGGATGCGGTGTGGATCCCGAGGGAGTCGCTGGTGATAGAGGAGGACGACCGTCAGAATGATTTAGAAGCCGTCTTGAAATGGGCGACAATCGCCCCGCCATTGTAGCCTGTCCTGTTCTCTTGTACGATGACGAAGAATGAAGATGGTGTGTATCCGGAGAATCCGGTGTTGAGGGTACCGTGGAAGGTCGCACAATCAGGGGTCCATGGATCGATGGATTAATCTCGCTGAGCTTCATCGTCACATGACGTTGTTGCCGAAGAGCCATTCGCGCTTCATGAATGATCTGATCCGTCTTTCGTTCCAATTCTTCAAATGATAGTCGACTGGCTGCTACAGCATCCAGCTCATTAAGAACTGTCACATCTTTGTCAATATTGTCGACCTCTGTCGGAAACGACTGCGTCAACGAAGGTGGTAATGCCAATTCCAACTCGGGTCCATCGTTACTGACTACAAACATGGGATCCTTATACGTAGAAGTAGGGGAGGACCCTGGTGGCTCCTCCTGATCTTTCGTCGGCGATACATGCCGCAATGACGGTATCTCTAAACTTCCAGGTGAAGATAAAATTGATATCGGTGAGTTGTTGCGACGGACAGCCAGATGGCGTCTCGGATTCATGTTGGTCGTGGAATCTTGTGATAGAGGGCTTGATGATGTGCCTTGATCCGTCACCGGGGTGGTAGATATTGGAAGTGGTATGTTGTACGGCTGTATCGTTTCCCTTTGTTCTCTGTCGGTCGGGGCGAGAGGTTGTTGCACTGAACAAAGACATGGTGTGCCAATATCGTCGTCACGTGTGTTGTCGAATTGGCACGAAAATGGAGAAAAGGGTTTGGTAATGGCGTCCATTTATTTGTCGTTATCATTAACTGTAAGTCTGACATGAAGCAGCTCACTGTCAAAAGGATTCATCTTCCTTTGCAGAGCCATCTTGAGAACGAATTTGTCGTGACGGGGGATCGGTTTCGCTGTCATAACTGTAAAATTGGGAACTTCGGTCGCGAATGTGAGGAAACCCATAAGCATGAACGTCGGAGTTGAACGGATATTCAAGTTGATGGATATCTATTGGTCCCTTTGTGTCGTACCCCATCAAAAATCCTCTATGTATTCCGAGACCAACGGCTCTGGTCGCGCTCGCGCTTGATCGGCCAAGTTGTTGGAACATAACCTAACAAATATTGACCTCTATGACTACTCATGGATTCCCGCTCCCCGCTGATACCTGATATCATACATGCATCCTTTTTGCCATGTTCCTTGACACTTGGCAGTGAATACGATATCTGGCGAGCCAAACTTCAGAGACCCTAGCTCTCTACATTAGGGTTACCATACGACGTGGCCATGTTGCTCTTCTAGGCCCGGCATCAAGTAGTAGGAATCCCTGGACGACGAGTTGCCCTAGTAGTTTCACCTTCGAGGACTTAACTATGATACGATGCTCGTAGATGATTTATTTCACTGCCGCTGGGACTCTTGTCGTCGGGCCCCTTGAGTCTCGTTGACCAATCCGTGACAATTGATGCATCGTACTCCTTCTGATTCTGACAGAGATACCTCCGGGTCGTGGCTGTGGCTGATTGACCCGCGATTTCTCGGACGTATCCGACCGGCTCGATCGTCCGCGCCTGCCAGGTCCCTACGGCGTTGAGCGCCAAGATTTCCACCCTCCTCCTTGCTGCCGCGACGATGGTGGCAGCACTCTCGACATGATACAGAACCGTACAGTACCATTCTGACCTCGGTAACTGCTACAGCCACAGGCTGATAAAGGAATATATCTCCAAATCATCGCTACAGGTTGAAATTGGATCTTCCCAAAGATGGGTGCCTCGACGGAGGCGCAACGGCGAATCGACGCCCTTGAGAAAGCTCTTGGAAAGATGAAGAAAAGCACTACGGAAGCATGCCTGTGTTGTGATCAACTTACGAAACGTTCTCGGCAGTTAGACTCGTTGACAAGTCCTGCTTCGGATGCTTCTGGTCTCTTATCGAAAGCGAGCACAAATCTTGGTTCGACGTTGGCCTTACTGAATGAAGCACGAGAGAAATTCGATACGATTCGTGACTGTGAGCCAGCCATTGAACGTTTAAAGCGTGGAGTCGTCCAGATGCAAAATGAAAAGAATGGAAAGACGACGAAGGTACGAAGAAATCCATTTGAAGATGGAGAAAAGGATAGTACTGTCGTCTTGTCAGAGCAGGATGTTTATGCAGCTGCTGATTCTATGGAGATTATTCGAGATGCGTATGATTTTTTCATTGAACGGAAGCATTGGAGATCAACGGCAGCATCCTTGGCATCCCTGGAACGTGTCCATCAAATGGGAGTCTCCTCGATGTGTATATTGGCATCCTTTCATTTACTTGATTCAGGTCAGGCTGTTCGAATGAAACGTGTGGTGAAACAAGAGGGAGAATCACATGTCACCCCCGCGAATGAAACAGCTGAACAGGTACGTCGGAGATTGGTCTCAAAGATCACCAATCGATCCTACTTCATTTTTCTGCTCTGACTTCAAATTTGCATGTACTCCTCTTGATCTGTTAGACTCGTGATCGGTTATCCGCTGCACTTCGAAACCGAGACTTGCTTCGAAGTATCGGAGAATTTGAAGAATTTCAACCTATCGAACCACGTCTTGTTCGAGAACTTCGAGGTATCTTTGAAGCATTGGGTGGAAATGGATATCAGCTGGGACCAACGCCAAAGAATGAACCGCCTGGATTGGCTCATCATTTTGGAATTCCTGCGAACCGAGTCGTTCGAACGGAAAAGGTTGGGTCTGGAGGTTTTACCAACCTAGTCCAACGTCCATTGAAGACGGGATTCCCTCATGTCGATGCATACGGCGAAGCGAGGAAGCAGGCTGCCTTTGGTAGTATTGAGAACTATTATCGTCGAGTCAAACAAGAGAGGAAGCGAAATACCGAGAGAATGCCAGCGAATATCATCGATCCTGCTGATATGGCAGCTAGAGATGCTGTCCGATGTTTGGAACATGCCATGGTCGTCGTGGCCGGTGAGAAAAATGTATACCGGACCGTCGTCTCGCCATCCTTGACGAAGATTGCAGATGAAGATGCTATCAATGATGAAATTTCTCCCTACTACAGAAAAGCATGCGCTGCAGCATATTCATATGTCGTCGCATCGATTGTCGATAAGGTATGTACTGAATATTCGATTGCCTCTTTTGCCATTTCAAGTTCATCATCAGCTCACCCATGTTTTCCACCTAGACTATGGACATTATTGAGACAGTATTTTTGAAGGAGGGATGTATCGGTTATGCTTCGGGCAGCGGAAAGGCCGAGACGCAGACTCCATTAACGGTTCGGCAGACAGCGGCAGCTGCAGCCGCTGGATTGAGAATGCTGGATGGTGTTCGTATGTTGGGCCCTTCGCTTGCGAAACTCTGTGATATGCCTATTGCCGATGGAAGCGAGGAACAACCAAGTATCGCTGCTATTCTTTGTATTGCCATTCATCGGACGACTGTGAAGAACGCGGCACGGACCTTGGAAAATTTAGCCAAGGCAATCCAAGACGACCCCGTCATGGGATCGGCACAACGCATTAAGGATGCTCGAGTAGCACCACTAACATGCGACGTCGTCCGGGCTATCCGTAGTGTGGCGACGTATGATAGTGCCTACAAATCAGTCAGTAAGCGACGACAACTCCCATGGGATCCCAACATGGGCGATGACGCCGGCGAACTTGACTCCTTCGTACGCTTCCTAGTTATGCGGTTGGTCAGCTCCCTTAAGGGTAAAGCGCTGAATTATACCAAACATTCGGGCGACCTCGGCCAGGCACGAAGTAATATGTTCATGATGAACAACACATTTTATTTGCGGGATGAACTCGGTCCGCGAGCGGGTGCTGACCCCAACCAATACAGGATTGAAAACTCTTGGTTTGTGGACAAGGTGAACAAGCTTTTCGAATCCGAAAAGAACAAGTATCTTGGACATTGGGAGGTCCTTAACACTCACTTGACGAGTGTTGAACACGATGAATTGGAATATCAGAAGAATGATACCGTCCTATCCTTGGATAGTGGTCGTCTCATTAAGAGTCGGTTCAATGGTTTCAATGAAGATTTTGAACGTATCTTCGAGGAACACAAGGAACTTTGTGTTGTTGATCCTCGGTTGAGAGATTTGTTGCAGAAGGAGGTTGCGGGTGGTTTCCTTCCTCTATACCGATCTTTCTATGACAAATACAGTAAGATTCGATTCTCGAAAAAGCATCAGAGTGACTATACCAAGTATGTCCCCTACAAGATTGAAGAAATGTTGGATCACCTATATGTTGATGCTGAGTAAAGAAATCTCGGAGCTTTTCAACTTTGATCGGTCGATCCTAGATATTCATCATCATGGATAGGATAGATAACTTGTAGCGCCAAGATTGGTCGTCCATTACATTAAAAGCCGTATTCAGATCAAGTATTATGAACGCGCGTATGATATGTATATATGTCACAGGCGTTGGTAGGTATGTAGGAAGATGTTTCATCTATACTCCGTAGGTTTCGCATGGGGCTCTCATACATACATATGCTCCTCTAGGGACATGAAGACCAATCAATTGGTTCGGTTTTCCATACATACCCTTTTCACCATGAACCGCCTCCTCGAGGTCCATACATTCCAAATGATCCTTTCATATTGAGTTGCCACAATCATAGGACTTACCAACAACTGTGTCTAGTAGAGGATCGTCAAGAAGGGTGTCTTGCAGTGACTGTGTGTTTTTTGTGGCCCCCCGCCCCCACGGAAAGAACATGACGGGAGGACTGCACAACAACAAAAGTTCTCGACTGTTAGCAGTCGTATCAAGTAATCCACTCTTCCTTCAACAGGAAGATGTCGTCTCCAGAACACCATACAACGTCACAGCATGGGTTCACTATTTGGATACGATAGATGAGGTGATTCATGAAGAAAGGGGGAATGCCTTAGAGAGTACGACGACATTATTGCATGTACGAGAATTCGTAGGCCGACGAGCAGTACATCATCTACCAAAATCATATAAACTTTGGAAGATACATTGGGAATTTTGTATATCTATTGAAGAAGAATTAGGATCATCATCTATCATACAGATGTATGAACGTGCACTTGTCACATTGAATAAATTCCCGAAAGTTTGGATTGAATATTTGGAATATACACACAACAACGACAAGTCCAACCTAGGACCGACCGAATTACGACAATTGTCTAATCGTGCCCTAGAGGCTATACCGGTGACACAACATGATAAAATCTGGCCTGTATTATTGAAATATTATCAATCGACTTCTACTACGTGGATCCCAAAGGAGACGAAATTAAGTTTCCTACGGCGTTATATCCAATTTAATCCACAGGCAACCAAGGAGGTTGCAGACTTTTTAGCGAATGATTTAGGACATTGGGGAGAAGCTGCATTGTTATATGTCAACCTTTTGAATGTACCAGACGTCGTTCAGCAACAACAAGAACTATGGATGGCACTAGCAAATATCTGTACACGGTACCCCGTGGAACAACTAGGTATTGATTGGGAGGCATTAGTTCGGGGAGTGTTGGCAACGAAAAAGTACAAGGAAATGGAAGGTGTTATATGGAATCAATTGGCCGATGGATGGATACGACGTGGTGAATTTCAACTAGCAAGGAGTGTCTACGAAGAAGCGATTCATACCGTGTCGAAAGTAAGAGACTTTACCATCCTCTTGGACGCATACCTTCAATTTGAAGAAGGACTGTTAGAAGCTATCATGGCCAACGCTGATGATGATAATGATGATAATGACGAAGAGGGAGAATCAGCAGAGACTGACAAGGATGATTGGGATCTCCTTTTACCAAATGTCGTCGACGAAGACTCGAATGACGAAAAGAAGACCCCGATGTCTGATTTGGAGTTGGCGTTAGCACGGGCAGAGGATCTTACTGCCCGTCGACCGATCCTTCTCAATCGTGTGTTACTTCGACAAAATCCACATGATGTTGGTGAATGGCTCAAACGGGCACGTCTTTATCAGGAACAGAATCAATTGGCACAGGCACAAGCAGCACTAGAAGAAGGTTTGCGAACAGTCCAAGCACGACGTGCATTTGGTGGAGCACCGAGTCAAATGGTTATCGAATTGATAGCCCTGTATGAGAGTGATCCTGACGATGGCATAAACAAGGGACGGGACTTAATGGAGCGTATCTGCAATCAATGGACGTATGAATTCAAACAGTCCGATGATCTCGCAGATTGCTTTGCGGCATGGGTAGAACTCGAACTCCGGAATGAAAATTGGGATTCTGCTCTCGATATCATTCGTAGTAGTGTCGTAATACCTCCGTCGACAGCAGAAAGACCTATCCCCAAGATGGTTCGGGGGTTACCAAAATCCTTGAGATTATGGGATTTGCTCTTGGACTTGGAAGAATCTCTTGGTACCCTACAAACGACCAAGGATGCCTACAACCGTGCCATCCAGCAAAGAGTAGCAACGCCACTACATATCCTGAATTTTGCATCATTTCTTACGGAGCACAAATATTTTGAAGAATCCTTTTCGGCGTATGAGCGTGGTATTGAAATGTTCCAGTTTCCTGGGGTAAAGGCTATATGGAAGGCATACCTAGAAGCTTTCTTAGAGCGGTACGGTGGGACGAAGGTGGAACGAGCACGAGAACTGTTTCATCGATGTATTGAAACATGTCCTCCCGAGGAGAGTGCTCCTTTCTTCTTGATGAATGGGAAATTTGAGGAAGAACATGGTCTTTCGAAACGCGCATTGGGAGTATACCGGGATATGTGCAAGAGGGTACCTGCGGAGGATAAGTACACAGCGTATCAGCTGTTCATTACCAAAACGATCAAATTTCTTGGTCAGACTGCCACACGGGATATCTATCAAGCGGCAATTCAGGATCTACCCGATGAACCTGCAGCTCAACTATGTTTAGACTTTGCGAGGATGGAAACCTCCTTGCAAGAAATCAGTCGTGCCCGAGCAGTGTTGACCTATGGGGCTCAGATGGCAGATCCGCGTCGAAATGAAGAATATTGGAGAGAATGGAACCAGTTTGAGATTGCCAATGGCAATGAGGAGACGTTCCGAGAAATGCTTCGAATTAAACGAAGTGTCGAAGCTTCCTTCTCAACCGTCAATTACAATGCTGCTGAAATGAGTCAAGCGTCTTCGAAGCTGGACACACTAAGCAATGAGGAAGCGATGCGAATGATTGCCGAACGAGAGGGGGTAGAGTTAGATTCGCAACCGACAGGTTCAAAAGTCAACCAAGGTGGTTTCGTTGCGGCGAGCAGGGGAGTGAAACGATCCCCCCACGCTACACAACTCGATGATGCTGAAGAACGGGTTGCGAAACTCCGTAAAGCGACGGTGGAGACTTCAGATCCACCTACTAGTAGGACCACTACCACAACAACACCAGCAATGGATGACGAGGATGAAATCGATATCGACGATGATGATGGCGAGAATGATGATAATGATGACGATCATGGGGAACGACATGAAGTAGCTACTGTCAAGGAAGTGAATACGAAAGCTGTACCAGCAGCTGTCTTTGGTGGTCTCGCCCAACTCGCTGAGGAAGAGACAAAGCAATGATGAGAGATTGCAGCTATCAATGCAGTGTCACATCATTCGTGACGAGGTGGAGTAATGATCCGTATCGTAATGTACTACCGTACAAATAGTACAATATCTATTCCGCATGTATACGGTATGAGTTTACTAGCCGATCGTCATGCTCCATATACTTTGATGGGATTTGCATGATAGTCAAACGTCTTCCGTTGCCATCACGACAACGTCGGGGCGGACATCGGAGGCAAGGTTGTGGAGTGTGAAGGTGACAGTGACTGTGATGAAAGATGTCAGAGACTGTTGATACATACGGTCCCGCGAAATCCGTTGAAGGTATCATCATACCATGAATAGTACGGTACCTTAAATTGAGCTCTTCACCATAGCTACAATCCACGGCGGTAAAATCGGTTCTTTTTAAACTGAACTTCCTTGATTATGTACATGTGAGACTTGGTCCATCCTATATATCTTTTTGAATTTCCTCAAAGCTTGCTACGCTGTTTTATGTGTTTTACCGTCTATTTCTCGTCACAATGACAAACCCTCCTCCCACCGGACAAGAAAAAAACGCCCTTTTTTCGTCCTTCCCCGACTAATCCTTCGTGTCGTGTATACATACCTAGCTCACTCCTCTTGATTCTGACTTTTCTTTTGTTGCAAAAAGGTCCTTTCCCAGGTTTCGAATATTCCACCAAGATTACTATTACTACTGCAAAAATTCTGAGGAAAGGAAGGAATGGATTTTTCCGTAGTAGCCGCTGTGGGCTCCTTTGCTATTTCGGAACGAGTTTTAAAACCCAAAGCTACGGCGCTTTTCATTCTGGGTTGTATTCTTGCCTATGATCTCACAACGAAAACCCATGATATTACAAGTCTTCGTGTCTATAGAGGTAAGATATCCCAAGTGATGGATGATGAAGATATTTTTGGATCATTTCTCATGATCAAAGTCGCCCTCATTCATTCTTTTGGTCGGTTTTTGTCCTTGGTGTCACCGTGGGATACCCTAAAAAACAGGACCGGCGCTATTGGCATTCACACTTATGATGTGCGCATATTCCTTACGAACATGGAGACGTAATGGTGTTGCCTGTGATGAATTACTGTTTCTACCAGGGACATTACACGGTCATGAACATGGGGTAGAGGGACCGTTGATTGAAATGCCAGAAACACAACCACATTCCCCGACGGAACAATCTCAAACATCTAGAACACTTCATAGGGCGGCTGTCAGTCCTGATCGGTCATCCTGTTCTCAGGGTGGTGGTGGTGGTAAATCTGAAGCAGATCGTGCAGCGGGAGTCGGTGCTCCGAGAGTGATTAATTCTACTGGTTCCTTCCGACAACGACGTTCTGCCTCCGATGAAGAGGGAGGGATTTCATCCGTCGGGAGTTCTCATGGTGATGTCGAACAAGATTCAGGTCCACATGAAAGTATTGCACAGGGTACCGGAACAGATGGCCAGACTGCAGTATGGGAAAATGCTGATGAGAATGATGAGAACATAGTTCAGACTCAGGGTCTCCTACAACGGGGGGGACTAGAAATGGGATCAAATCATGAAGGGATAGAGGGTGGTGATGAACGGAATTCTGGACCGGTACAACGATGGAGAGAAAATCATCCTGGTCTATCAAGATTGGGGACGTTTTTCTTTTTCAGATCCGGTACGACGACGACACAAAATGCTGCGTACGCACCATCAGGCCCGGCAGTGTTCGGAGCGGCCTTGGATTTGAGTATGCCAGTATTGTTCAACTTTCATCTATTCATTGAGGCATATAATCATATGCAAGGTCCTGATGGATCGGATGCACCAGCAAAGATTCTTCCACTCATCTTTCTGAGTGTACTGATGGTTAGGACTATAATCCCACCTAGTCGACGTTTCCGATTTTGGGGGACGATGAAATTTGCAATGACTGCACCTCTCTACCATGTTCGATTCCGTGATGAATTTATCGGTGATGCCATCACCTCTTGGGTCCGTCCTGGGCAGGATCTTTTCTTCGCCCTATCGTACTACGTCACCGTCATTTATGGTACCATCTCCGGAAAGTATGGGTTGGAACAAAGCAGTCTGAAGCTAGAGGAATCATTGGTCCTCCACAATGTCATCATGCCATCATTCGCTATTTTACCATTGTGGTTAAAGTATCTTCAGACCCTTCGACAAGCTCACGACAGTAACAAACGATGGCCCCACCAAGCGAATTCCTTTAAGTACCTGTCGGCGACGTTAGTGATCATTTATGCAATTACTCATCCTGACAAACGGAGTTCACCTTGGTTTATGGCATCCTTTGGATTGGCGGTGATCTATCAACTTTGTTGGGATATCTTTGTGGATTGGGAACTCTTTGAAATTCAAAGGAATATTGAACCCATCGACGCCGAATATGATTCGTGTTGGGCAAGACGGATATCAAGTTTCCAGCCCACGTCACACACACTTTTGGCTATTCAGATGTATCTGGTACAACCTGTCATGAACGTGTGTCAGCGTATTCGAGCCTCAATTCCATCATGGCGACAGATCCAACTTCGTCAAAAACGATTATATAAGACACAGGCATTCTATTGGAAGATCCTTGCCTACAATATACTCTGTCGATTCACTTGGATGCTTTGCTTTATTCCTGCATATCATGTATCACGGAGTCGGACCGTCCTTACGAATACGAACGATGTCAATTCATATTGGGGGGTCCTATTACCGGTTGCTGAAATCATTCGTCGGACATTATGGGGGTTCCTATTCGTCGAACGTGAAACGATAAAGCTGATGGATGCCGATGTGAAATATTCCCGTGTCTCGGAGAATGACAGGGAAGAAGATGAGGATGATAATGAGGATGCGGACTCGAAGTTTGGTGACCGTAGCTTCCGGACTCAACTCCTACCAACATGGCTAGACAATCAGCAACAAGTTGCACACAATGCTGCAACGACACGTGCGAAACAGCGTGATTCCTTTATGAGGCAACTCTTTGTGATTGAACTCTATGGTTGGGCAGCGGCTTTTGTTGTGCTGGGGTGTTGGGCTACAAATTAAGGTAAAACGGAATCGTCCACTATTACAGTTTTCCTGAGTTAAATCTATGCAGACCGTTCTCATATTAGACGGCGTTGGCTAGCTGGATCAAATCCATCAAAGTACTTCTTTGTTGTGTCACATACAGAACCCATCTTCGATTGAAGATTTGCGACGAGAAATAGTGGATGATGGCCCTAAAGACATGATGGCATGAAAGAAGTGTGTAAGATGACATGGCAGCGGGGAATCCTTCAAAATCCCCTTCGGTCCTCCAACGTACCTGATGACTTAACGCAAGGCATAGATCAACTTTTGGGGTCAGATCGGTGGCTTCCTTTTCGACTACGCTACAGAGCTCTGACCTCAACGAGCCCAAACAATGAACATTTTCGATGAATCTTGATGGATATCGGTAGTTCTGCATAGCTGCACCATCAAAGAAAAGCAGTGGTGATTCATCATTCACCGTCGAAAGCATACGAGTTCTGATCTTGTAGTTTATGGCCGATTCTGTGTGGAGCCATGCCCTTTCACCAGCCGCAGACTTGAAGGAAGCATAGTACAGCCAGGGCGACATGAATCCTCCACGTGACTAGAAGCGGGGAAAAAGGAAAAGTTTAGATGATGTAGAAAGATTTAGTACCCTCGTAATCTCGATACCTACCTCTTCAAATGCGCGAGTTCCTTGAAATCCAAGCTTGATCAATGATGAGAAGAATTTTGCTCTGTTTCTATTCACAGAAGCCTCTTCGGCTGGGCTTTCAAGTCCTGGTGCCTCGCCGACTTGACACAGAAAAATACCGTCCGCAGTCAACGCTTTGGGAACCGCCTGTAGAAATGGTCCACCATCGTACAAAGCTTCTACGAATGGGATCAAAATTTGTGGGTCTCTGCCGTTCGGAATTAAAGAATGAATCAGTCGATCTCAAATCCGAAATGAATTAACAACGACCCAAAGATTAAAGAACAACGACACTTACAGGGCATCCATAATGATAACGTCGAATGGCTCTTCCAACAATTCTTCACCACCGAATCGTTCAATGAACCATGCGAATGCATCGGTACAATGCACCTCGGATCGGGGGTCGTTGAAACAACTCGGGGCACTCCCTTTCAACATGCTACAATCATTCCAATCCGGGAGGAACTCTCGTGAAAGATCGACTACACCCTGATCAATGTCAATCATGACAACCTTTTCTACCGTGTTGTGTTTGAGGACCTCTCGAAGAGTGGCTCCTTCTCCTCCACCAATGATTGCCACCCGTTTCGGATTGGGGTGAGCGAACAAAGCTGGATGAACTAACGCCTCGTGATATGCGGCGTCTCCTGATCGTCTCGATTGCATGACTCCATCTAGGAAAACAATACGATCAGGTTGGAAAAGCTCAGGATGTGTTGCTTGGTATGAGCCATCGTTACTAAGAGATCTCTCATAGTCTTCGAGAGATTGAAACGGCGAAAGCAGAACGTCGTAAATATCGACCCTTTGCAATGCAGTTTCTTGGGACACAATCTGAAAGGCACGAGGTCACGACCAAGTGACTGTGAGTCGTTGCAAGTCACCAGTCATATCCATCAAAGAGTACTCGTAATTTACATACCTCTCGCTTGAAATCAGTCATCTTCCCAATGGGGAAATTGAAAAAGTCAGTCGCCTCAGATTCTCCGCTAAGCGTTTCATCCAAGAAACCTCGCATTTTGTGGGACCAAATCAAGTGTGGTTTGAACGGACTATTCGGTTGAGGGATACTGAAAAGTTTTTCTGCCAATGGGACGATGGGAAGTAGAGACGCGTCACCGCAAGTAAACAAGTCGAGCGTAATGACACCTTCGGCTGGCCATGTATGGAAGGAAACATGACTCTCCAACAAGACACCCGCACAGCTGACACCACTGGGAGCCAATCCGTGACAGTGATACGAAAGCAATGTCAAACCGCATTCATCCACTAGATCCAACATAGCCTTAGCTAGTCGTTCTTCTGAGTTGAGAAAAGAACTATTGACTCGTTCGAAATCCATTAGCAGGTGTTGTCCCTGTGGTAGATGTTCCGCATCGTCGTCATCGTCCTTCTCTCCTTTGGGGGAAGAAAGATCTGCCCTACAAGATTCAAGTTCCGCACTAGAGTCAGGTGTCAAACACTTATCCTTGCCTGCATCCGTCACAATCCATCTAGAGTTGATATCTGATCTGGTT
>Ga0194115_10004031_pt1 | contig 16113 bp, 13 predicted proteins | sample TA2MahsurfametaG_3_FD_148656 | JGI IMG/M metagenome (GOLD analysis project Ga0194115, IMG submission 148656) | Freshwater microbial communities from Lake Tanganyika, Tanzania - TA2015002 Mahale S4 surface | ecosystem: Environmental > Aquatic > Freshwater > Lake | place: Tanzania: Lake...
AGTGTATATTGACTGCTGCATCGATCGGGTATGGGTGCTTTGGACGAAGGTCATCATCGTTTCAATCAGATGGGGAGGGATCATGGCCACCGACATCGTCGACATCGTCGTCGTCTTCGTCTTGCAGTAGTATTAAGAAACCTGAAGAAACCTTTGATGCACATCATTACCGATACGTCACAGAATTCGTCACCAACATGTATGCAGGACGAGGAATTTCGTCTCACCCATATATCCAACTTAAGGAGGAAATGACCTTTGAAGATCCAGCCGCTAGATGCGTCGGTTTTCAAGAAACCAAAGAGGCCTTTCGAATATTGAGATATTTGGAACCAAAATCCTTAATCTCACCCACCTGTATTGATGTCAAGCCACAGGGTGAAACGATAGATATTTCGTATGCCCTCCATCAACAATATGCGTTAGTCCTGTTCAGGTCTTCTCCTTTCGTTTTATCCTCAATACTGGTGGTGACTGTCCAACTGAAACAACGGAAGGATATTCCTGAAAGTGACTTTCTTCTTTTGAAAATGGAAGAACAATGGAATGGGATCCCCCTCATCGATTCCTACCTTTTTTGGATGGTCCGACGGATCAATGGCCTTGTTAGCTACCAACTATCCAGTCGATTCCTGTAGGCTGACTGCTACATTGGGTTACCAGTATTGGGACGACAGAACCAGGTGAAAGGATACTTTTGCTGGGGTTTCATCAACGTTGAAGCAGCATATAAACAACAATGGTATGGCAACGTTCGTATCAGATAGACGTATGGAGAAGACTGAAAAGATCTCCGGAAGACCAATCGACCCAATCCGGAAGAAGCGTCTCTGTGGCTCTCCGAGGTATGTTTTCCCCATTAATGGCTACATCGATTATCAAACAGTAAGTGGTTTCTAGGGTTTGACAGGAATATCTTGAAAGTATTCGTTCCTCTTTCCAGCTGATAATTGGAACAGCTGTTCTTTCTCTACACCGCGTCTCCAACGAAAACAGTTTCCATTTAATTTTCCTTTGAAAACGTCATGCTGATTTCTCTCATGAGACCGTAAGTTGGGGACTAATAACAGTAAAGACGGACTCTCCTCGCCGCACTTTTGAAGGCTCTTTTGTAGGAGATTATCTACTTCTAATGGTAGGAAGTAACTGTAAAGACATGAATATTCATTGAAGACTACTCACGAAAATCTATATCCACATGGAATCGACCCGCCCTAAAGGGTGGGATTTCATGATAAATCGATTTTTAAAAAGAAATGGTGGTTCTTGAGAGTCCCAAAGATTTCTGTTTCTTCCTTTTCTTTCATTCAACTTGGGTTACTACTGATCTGATTCTCGCGGAAAATACCCAAACCATCGCAGCATTCCGTACAACAACTGCATCGGACTTTTGTATCAGTCCCCAAACAGTCGACGCTGAGTGTAACAAGTCGAAAGGATGTTTCAGTGCAAAATATCGTGTCCAAGCTTCCGTATTGCTGGTATTGACTTCACGTAGTCTCGTAAGCATGCTCAACTCGGACGGGATGGTACCTGATAAACTGTTGTTGCCGATAGCCAGATACTCGAGAGACGTCAGAAATCCAAGTTCTGTTGGTAGCGTTCCTGTCAGTGAGTTCGAAGTCAAGTTGAGAGTTTGGAGCGTAGTCATCTAACCAAGTACTGACGGGATTGTTCCTGTCAATAAATTTGACGTCAAGTCGAGATAATACAGTTGGTCCGTCAAAAGCCCCATCTCGGATGGAATTGTTCCCCTGATTGAATTATCACTTAAATCGATGTAGAAAAGCCCAGAAATCGAACTACCAAGCTCTGATGGGAGTGTCCCCGTGATTGAATTCTGACTCAAATCAAAGGTCTCGAGAGAAATCGAAATGCCAAGCTCTGACGGAAGAGTCCCCGTGATTGAATTCTGAGTTAAACTGAGTTCACGGAGATTTTTCATAAGGACTATCTCCGATGGAAATGTCCCATTGATTGAATTCGCACTCAAATCGACATAGCGGAGATCTTTCATAGCGGCGATTTCCGATGGAATGGACCCTGTCAATGAGTTATCATTCAAAAACAAATCAGAGAGAACAGTCAACTGACCCATTCCGAAGGTAGTCTTCCTGACAAGGAATTTACGTCAAAATGCAGAGTTGAGAGTCCAGTCAACAGACCTAGTTCTGATGGTAACGTTCCTCGCAACGAATTTTCGTGCAGATCCAGATCAGACAGGGTAGTCATCTGACCCATTTCTGATGGGAGAGTTCCCGTCAATGAATTGACATACAAGCTCAGCTGGCTCATCACCGTCAACATACCGAGTTGTGACGGAAGTGTTCCGATCAACCTATTTTCGTTCAATTCGTCTATTTCGAGACCAGTTAGACGACCCAGTTCCGATGGTAGCATTCCTCTGAACGAGTTCCGTTGTAGGTGTAGAGAGGTTAGGGAAGTCAAACCCCCCAGCTGTGATGGAAGCGTCCCAGTCAAGGAATTACCATCCAGGTCTAGTTCCGATAGGAGAGCCATATGACCAAGTTCAGACGGAATCGTTCCGGTAAATGAATGATCACCAAAGTCCAGCTTGGAGGGCATCGTCAAGAGACCAAGTTCCGACGGAAGTGTGCCTGTGAATGAACTTCGACTGAAGCCGAGGTCAGATAGGGCCGTCATATCACCCAATTCAGACGGAATAGTTCCTCTCAATGAATTTCCGTTCAAATCAAGTTGGTGAAGGGAAGTTGCGAGGCCTAGTTCTATCGGTAACGTCCCGGTCAACGAATTTCGACTCAACAAGAGATTCTCGAGTGAAGTGAAAAGACCCAACTCGGTTGGTAAGAAAGAGACGTCAAGCGACCAAGTTACGACGGAAGTGTCCCCGAAGTTGAATCTCCACCCGCAGCTCCTGCCGTCGCGGAAAGGTAGGAAAGGGAAGACATCTGACCAAGTTCTGACGGAAGTGTTCCTGTCCACAAATTCATATGTAAATTGAGCTTGGTTAGGACAGTCAAATGACCAAGTTCGGATGGGATCGGTCCCGTCAGGGAATTCTTATCCAATGACAAGACGGTAAGTCCAGTCAATAGACCCAATTCCGTTGGAAGCGTCCCGATGAGTGAACTCTCATTCCAATAAAGGTGGGAAAGTCCTCTCAAAAGACCTATCATGGATGAGATGGCTACGCTATTGTACTCATCGCAGCTCTTGGAGAGGTTAAGGTATGTTAGGTCTGTCAGACTGAAGAATTCTTGAGGAAGAGTTCCCAATAAGGTTGAATCATAGAAACTCAAACCTTGTAAACTAGTCAAAAGGGCGATTTCCGACGGTACCGTCCCCGATACGCCCTGATGAGCTACAAGATGCCACATGACAAGAAGAAGACAGTCACGACGTGAGCCGATGAGATAGCTAGGAGGACATTCGATCTGAATTGCTTTTTCTTTCCTCCGTCATCATCATCATCGCCATCATCTTCCAGTATAGTACTTACATAAATCAAGGCCGACAACGAATCCATCATCATTACATGATACACCAGCATGATAAGTTCCTTCTTGAGAAGGATGGGAAGAAGATTCCGATGGCTGCCAGTTACAAACGGATGCATTCCCGTTCAAGAACCAGCGAGGCTTGTTATTCCTCCAGTGTACTCCACGACCGGCATAGTACATGAACGCCAAGGCATATCTTTCTGCAATCCTTTCAATAGGTACTATTCCACCTTCAATATTGGTAATTGCATCCTTCGTCCATTCATCACGATAAGACAACCAGTGAATGGCCGCATTCTTTACCGTCCCCTCTTTATTCATTTCTTCCTTGTGTAGATAAGGCTATCTTGCTGTCAGGCGTTGCACTAAATCCGTAGCGTTCAACGGAGCACTCATTGGGGAAGGAGCAGTCGAGACACCGGTTGGTCGTGAGGGTCGTGCTTGCTGGAAAGAATCTTTCTTCTTTTGAGTTCTAGCTGCAACTATAACAGCCATCGAAACCAAGAGGACACAAATCACGATCAGGATCAACATCTGTAGTCGTCGTCTCGCGTTCGATGAGGTACTAGTAGGAGAAATCTCAATTTCATTGTCGTCCATCTTCACCGCCATGACCGAAATGGTATGATCATTCTCAGTTTCATCGTCATCAGCATGCTGTAGCTTCCCTCACTTGTTCGTAAGGCCAATGCCTTCTAGGTCTTGTTTCGCTTCGTCTACTTGTAGTAGGCGTTGCGTCGGTTGTTCGAGTTCCAAAATAACATGATCATCGTTAATCATACTATCGTCGTGATCATCACCATGGAGGACTGCCACAGAGCCTATCTGTGGAAGAATCGTACTATCCTTTCCATCAGGGGTTGACTGCTGAGCTACCGTAGGACCAGCAGGTACTGCAAGAAGCACACCTACTTTGCCTGCTTCCTCGTCCTCGTTGGCATCATCGTCATCATCATCCATGAGAGGATCGTAGTACTTGTCGTCGTCGTTGCCGTTGCTTGTCCCTTCCTTCATGATTTCCTCCTTTCTTTCTCATTAGACGAGATGACGCTTTTGGAGAAAGGCAAAAAAGTGTGTGTTTTAGGAATCGACAATGAAGCGGTTTTCTTGCCGTGTAGACGAATACGAGTACTGTACTGTGAGAGTGCGGTCCTCACTTGTCCTTGGTAATAGTAGCAACAGCAGTAGTAGTATCCGCCATGATGTCTTGTCCAAAATGCCACCCAAGACGCAATCGCGTCCTTTGTGATTCACAGAGCAGGGGCCACAATAAGAACACCTCCACCAAACGCGTTTGTCTTCATTCAAGAAGGAAGGTCATCCTTCCACTACATCCGTGTATAGTGTCATGAAGACAGTGGTGTAAAAAAAGGAAAAGGCCTGCCGGGCAAATCCTATATTTTTGACATCATGTCAAACTGTAGTAGTAAAAACGGGCCTCCCCTCATCCGTCCGTCTTGGGTGAAGTCGTCTTCACTAAAGCCCAGTAGCCATGATGTACCGTAACGCGACGTGTCAAGGAGGAAAATTCTGTGTTAACGTGTCACATCCAATGTCACAGTCAAATGCTCTAGAGCAAACTCACTGTCATATGTATGCTCATAGCATAGAGTCGTATTCACATACTTGCATCCATTTATGGCATACATACATATCATGCATTCCGAATGCATATAACGTTAACTTACAGTTCGATTGTATCCACCGTGTCGGATACCCGACACGAATAGACGCCTTTGGAGGGAGGTATCATATCCTGAGAGAAACATTTGGACGCGTTGTCATTCTAGTGCCACTACTACAACCGAACTTCGGTAACTCCCCTTTGTCGTGGACGAAAATCACAGGGTAGACGAAACCTAAAAATTTCTCCGACTCCGGGATCATTATTATATGTTATCATCGCCATCCTCCCTAAGTTATCATGTCATCCTTCTCCTATCAACCAGATAAACTCCTGGAGGAATTTCGACATTTCAAGGCGACCCTTGCAACAAGGGGTATTGTTAGCGATAAGCATGACGATGAAGGAAAGAAGACAAAGATTAGATTGTCATCATCCTTCGTCGTTGCATCGGTACAGTTTACGTCATCGGAGATACCTACGAATAATCTATCTGAATTCTGGACATTGGCAGAAAGATCAATCCGATCAGCAGCAGGAATGGGTGCAGACCTGATTCTATTACCAGAATTATTTTTAGGTCCCTATTTCTGTCAATCACGACAGGTATCCTTTATGGAAATGGCATGGGAAAATGTGGAAGGATGTTGGATAGTACAACAAATGCAGATATTGGCAAAGGAATATTCTGTTGTCCTACCAGTCTCATTATATGAACGTGAAAATAATGCATTATACAATACCGTCGTCATGATCGATGCGGATGGGACAGTCTTGGGGAAATATCGTAAATCACATATCCCCGATGGACCAGGATATCAAGAAAAATTTTATTTTTCACCTGGTGATACAGGATTTAAGGTATGGGATACATCTGTAGGGAAAGTCGGTGTCGCGATCTGTTGGGATCAATGGTTTCCCGAAGTCGCTCGATCGATGGCCTTATTAGGAGCTGAAATCTTATTATATCCCACAGCTATTGGGAGTGAACCACAAGATCCGACTATTGATTCTTCCGATCATTGGCAAAGAACTATGCAAGGACATGCGGCAGCGAATGTAAGTCAGGTCATCATCACCGTCGTCATGGGCTTGGGAACGGGCTGGGGTCGTGGCCTGCTTGTTCATGATACATGGAAATCTCAAACAGATGGTGTTTTTCTCAACATGTGTGTATATTCGTTTCTCTCTCTTTTTTGGTATGTTGTGTTGTATGTATCATATATATTTCAGATGGTCCCCGTCGTGGCTAGTAATCGACAAGGGACTGAAATCTTGTTAGATGCGAATGGACAAGAAAAACAACGGATTACATTTTATGGACGATCTTTTATTACCGATGAGACGGGGAAACTTGTTGCACAGGCTCCCGATGGAAAATCAACGAATGGATCATCATCGTCGGAACCCTTTACGATTTTGACTTCGACTATTAACCCGGCAGCGAATCGTGCGGCAAGACTTCCCTGGGGTTTATTTCGGGATCGTCGACCGGATTTATACAAAATACTTCTCAATAAGGATGGTAACGACGACCGTTAATCTGGTGTGAGGCGGATCGGCGTTTTGCCTGTGATATCTCTCTCTCTAGTCAAAGCTAGGATATCTTTGTTCTGCATACCCGTATGTTTGTCATGGAACGTTGTTGTAAACAATACTTCTGGTGTAGGCAAGTTTGCGCATCAATGGGTACTCTTTCGATCGCTGTGTTCTCCGAGGTGTCGAGAACAACTTGAAGAAGCTGTTGGAACAGACTATGTATCCGTTTGTTTCGCCTGGATATTTTCCAAGGTGCGATAGGGTTGAATGACCCGTTGTCCGATCCCGACCATCCGTTGGTCTAGATGGGGACAATCCTCGTCGTCGTAGGGGAATGAATCGCCACTAGGAGAGGGTCTGAAAGCACACTTCCTCTCGTGAAGCAAAAACCCCAGTATCCACCCACATCGTGTTGACATGAGACTATCCTCTGTAAACACCATCCTTCTGTAAACAAGACATCTGCCCTACCAAACTTAAAGCGAGTAGTGGAACCATTATTCTTCCTTACCAAGTAAATGAAGGAGAGGAACCTTGTTTTTGCATAGGAAAGGAAAAGATTGTTAGTTCAATGGGGGTCAGGGGTAGGGAGAAGGCAGAACAAAAGAAGAAACAACTTACATGGACTCTTTGTGCCCATGCACGTTCATTATGTCGACCACCAGGAAATTCTTTATATTGGTATAGGACGCCAGCACGATTCAATGCACTTTTCATCGATTCTAATCCACCCTGTAACTGGGTATCTAACCAAAAATATCCTGGATTCCACCAATGTTCCGATGTCAAGTGATCCAAGACGTCTACCCATGGTACCTTCACATCATTGACATCTCCACCCATATCTAGGTAGATTTTCTTATCCTTTAGCAGTCTCGTCGACGATGAGACCTGTTGAATGAGATTGGGTCCAAAGGCGGGTGATAATGCTGCAGCACCACCAAACAAATCAGAATGTCGTAACATGAGATGAAGAGATGCTTGTCCACCAAGACTAGAACCCATCGTATAGGTATGTTCTGCCTCTGGCATCGTATAGAATCGAGAATCAATCAAGGGTTTCACCGTCTTGGCTACAAAGTCAGCATGTGCTTGACTAAAAAGGAAATTCGAATCACCATATTCTAAATGTCGACGACGGATACCAGGAACTAAATCACCATCCATAGAGGGTAATAAAATAACAATCGGTATTCGATCATATCGAAGTACACCCCGATCAGCCATCCTTGTCAATGCCCCCGTTAAACGCCATGAGGTTCCTGTCCAACTATCGGAATCTTCCATCGCATTCTGTCCATCATGGACATATAAAGTCGGATGTCGATGTAAATCCTTGTCTTCTCGTTGTTGTTGTCCTCGTCCTACTCCTTTGCCTTCTTGATATTTATAATCAGGTGGTAACCAAACTCGTAGTGGTCTGGGAGGAAGGATAAGATTCCCACCAAAATTAATATTTGCTAAATTGACATCAATTCCAAAAGTTTCTTCGGGTGGGATCGTTACAATCCGACCACCACATACCCCATTTGGAAAGGGTGGTTCTAAGGAATGTTGTCGGACGACAAGTCTTCGTCGTCCTTGATCACTCTTATCATTGTTGTTCAAGCGAGAATTGTTGTTATCATTATTGTTCTTCTTGCTGCTCTGACTGTTGCTCACATAGGCAGCTTGATGACACCCCGACGGTGTGACTGTGACTATCAAGCCAAACCATACAACCAAAATGAAGCTCATGAATATGCTTTCACCGACTTGAGACAAAGCAAGCACTACACACTCTATATGCGATGAGAGAATCAAAACTTGCAGGTTATGATGGGAAACACTCGATCTCCACACTTCTGCCAATACGTATGACATACACATCAACCCAACAAGCCATTTCCTTCTTCAACCATCATCGCCATCGGTCAGTCAATCAAACCATGCAATGCGATTGGATAAAGTGCATCTGGAAGTTTCGTTTGACCACGTCGGCTGACTCGATTCGGACGTCGCCGGCGCGATGAAGAAGCCTCTAGAAATGTTTGGGTTATGGGCCCATCAAAAACAGTACAAGATCTTTCTGCAGTTCCCGCCAACACGGTGTGTGACACCAAAGTTCGAAACGAAACCGTCCTTCGTTTCTATGGCATACAGGTTCTATCTTCGGTCTTGTTTCCTATACCATTATCAGCATCATCATCATCATCATCATCATCATCATCATCATCATCATCATCATCATCATCATCATCATCATCTACATTCCATCATGGCTACACTCAAGAAGATTCCTGCTGAGGATGGGAAAGTCTACTTTAGCTACGGTGATATTCATCAATCGGTATCAAATTTAGTTCCCAAATTACGAGAAGAATTTCAACCAACGGTTATGATTGCAATTGGTGGAGGTGGATTTATCCCCGCAAGGATTTTACGGACGGAATTAAAGGTCCCTATATTGGCTATATCATTAGAATTATATGATGATACAACAAATTCGATTCGTGAAAATGGTGTCGTCTGTCATCAATGGTTTGATGAAAATAGTGAACCAGGAAAATTAGTCCATGGAGGGAATTTATTAATCGTCGATGAAGTCGATGATACAAGGACGACATTACAATATGCAGTCGAAATGGTATTACAGAAATGTCATCCTGCCAAAGTCGGCGTTTGTGTCGTACATAATAAATTAAAACCAAAACGTGGATGGTTCCCCGATGGTGTTTCGTATTTTGCTGCAGAAGATGTCGAAGATCATTGGAATTGTTATCCATGGGATGCAGCAGAATATGGGAGGACGATTGAACAACATGAAGAATTGGCCAAAACATGTAGTAACACATGATTTTGGATAATCGTTTAGGAAATCATGAGAACATGTTTCTTTTGTTGCATTTGCTGCCTCCCACTGTGCTTGATTCATCGGAATGTTTCATCAGGAAACAACCATGGAAGTCCTCCGACCTTAACATATACGGTTAGTTCAGTAAACGATAACGGAACAAACGAAAATTTTTTCTACTAGTGCGGTTACCAGCTTCTGTAAGAACGGGGTGTCATTCTGGAAGAAGAAGAAGTTCACCGTAAAAGAACGTTCATGATGAAGGACATTGTCGTAGGGATTGGAACGACGGAACGGGGCGCACAGACAAAAACATAGCACCATTGAAGAATTCGTATCATGGCTTTTCGGTTTCTTCCATTACCTTTTCTCGACACCTTTTGCGTAAGTGTCACCGGTGATTCTGTGTCGCAGTAGGAGTCTTTCGAGGATGATGCTGTTGGTGGACAGATTGAGGATTCTTCTCTGACTGTCGATTCATCCTTTCATTATTGTGAATATAGCTACTGGTAGAACGCTCAGGTGAAGGACGTACCCTCTCACCCCATTGAACAAAGCCTCCATCATCTTGTCCAATTTTTTGTGACATCAAGAATGCTCCTAGTGCACCAAAGTATCCTTCATGTTCTAGGAACAATGCCTCCATATCACCCTTAGACCAATAGTCAATGGCATAACTCAGACGACGTTGAGACAGGGCGTTACCTCGTAGGAAGTTACCGACAAAGTAGATTCGTCGTGTGTTGTGGAGTTTGGCGTTCAGGTACGATACCTGACCGATATTGTTCGTGATCATCAGTAGTAGTGCCCTCGCAAGATCCTCCTGTTCTACACCAGCTGCAGGATCTTCTTTCGATACAAGTTTCCCAAAGGAAGACGCCACGACATCACTGGGTAATCCAAGCTTTTCCAATGCATCACTATTCTCCCCGTAGATATCACCGACCATCATATCGACCTTGGCAGGATCACCTCGTTCGGCGAGTCTCATTGCAGCTTCAAAGTCTTCCACATCGGTCAATAATCGTATCAATCCCCAATACGTCCCACCACCAATTGTAGACCCTGAAATACGTTCATGCTTTCGGGGACCATCCACTCGAAGGATCGAAACACCTGTCCCTATCGTCACCAACAGATAGGGATATGATTTGGAATATGAAATCGCATCTCGTTGAACTTTCCGTGACCACCACCACTCGTCAACTTTTGTTTTTTTGTTTGAAGGTTTCTCTTTTACTGCGTCACTCTTAATGGATATATCCATTCCTGTTTTGACATCATCATCGACTGCGGTCGGTGCCACGATTGGGGTTTCTTTGACGCCATTTGACTCTGTTGATGAGGCAGCGTTGAGATCTTCGTATGATTCATCCAACAGTGGACCACCCACTTGATGATCATCGTCTGTCCCTTCCACATCTGGATCGGAATCGGTACTGATAACTGTCGGAGATGACGGGGTTGAGGTTAGCCCTGGTTTCGGACCGTCATGGGGTCGAAATGTGTAACATTCTCCCACAACAGTCGATAGAACAAATTGCATCCCCGCGACGAGACTATCAAGTTCTTCCTGTTTATCCATTTGAATACCCAAATTTTCTTCCCACTCGGTCGCATACTTGTGTGCTCCACCACCCGTGGCACCCATTTTCGATATATTTAAATGTAAATCATGATACCGGATAAGCTCCATGGCATGATTCATCCATCGACTTTCAAAGTGGATAAAATGAAATTCACCACCGAGTTCCCGGCTAAAGAATGATAACTGATGATCTCTCACACTATTCTCGTAGGAATCTAGCCTTCGTGCAAAGCTATAAAATCTGTCCAAAGCCTCCGCCTTTTGCTTTGACTGACTAAAGTCAAAGAGACTCCGGGACTTTCGCATATTCGGTGTGGTCGGTACATCGTCATGATGGTGAATGTCCTTGTTATGATTCTCCTGTACCCGCTCCGGATCTGTTCCTTCGAAAGAAACGCTGACCGGAACAGTCTTCGTCGTCGTCGTATCATCTCGGAATAAATCCTTTCGAAGTTCCTCGGTCTGCTGACTGTATCGACTCCCGACTGTCGGTCTAGGTCGAAGCGAACTTCGTTTTTCTTCCCGGACAGGATTTTTGTCGATACGGCTTGGAACTGTATCCGGTGACAGACCTCCTACTCCAACCTCATACATCTGCCTTTGTAGATCCTTAAAACGCCCGACACTGCCAAGTGATACTGAACGCCGATGTCGTCCTGAAGGAGACGAGACGGACATGTTGCCTTGGGTAGCACTCGTCCTTCTCGTAGTAGTAGAAGTAGTAGGAGGCGTATTCGAGATGTCAATATTGCTTGTCGAACAGGAATTTCGTACCTGCCACGCAGCCTGTGCGGAAGAGGCCGAATTCCGATGACCACCGGAGCCCAAGAAGAGATGATCTCCATCGTCTGATTTTTGTTCAAAGTAGACCAGTTTTGCTAACGTCCCCCCGACATCCATCCCAAATATACTACCGATACAAAATTCTTTTTCATGTTCGTCGTTGTCAATCTGATTGTGATTGATATTACTATTCTTCGCATCGGATACTGGCTCAGCAGAAGTGCTACCGAAACTACTTGTGCCGAGGGACATACTTCTTTTTTCTTCCTCCTCCTCCTGGGACGAAGTAACTTCGTTCCTTGGAGAGAGACGACGTTTTCTCGTTTGCCACGGCCAATGTGATCTACGTTTGAGAGGTGGTGGAAGTTCTCCAATATGATTGTAGTAATAAAATTCTGAATTCTCCACAATCACCTTCCATGATTTCTCCCTCAAGTTATTCCACGGATCGACCCAGCTGGTATCGTCTGCAGCAATTTCGTCAGGCAATAATCCACGCAATATTTGAAATGCCCAAAAGACAGCCACTACCCCGGCACCCGCTAGAAAGCTCCAGAAGGAACGCCACCAAAGTGGATCGAAGAAGAAACCACCACTACTAGTAGTGGCAGTAGCCGCGATTCCGTTGTCCACTATTGCATCGATGAGAAAATCTGGACTTGCCATGTCGCCAAACAATACACCACCCCACGCCGAAATTTGCCACATTCCGCCCAGAAAAACCTCGTGGCTTCCCGTAGTTTCAACTACAAATGCTTTTTTACGGGAGTACACCCTCTTCAAGACAACCTACAGCGGGAGCTAGTCAGGACAGAAAGCGATCTGTGCATCCCAGTAACCTGGGCAGGAGAGTGGTAACTTCTCCCAAGAGCAAGCGCGACAAGCCTCCATTTCAAAAGCGGAAGATAACACGGTGAGGAACATTCGCTTCGCTGTTCGCCTCCACGTGGCCCAATGAAACAGCGCTGTCTCGTTCACAGTCAAGTGGTATATATGTATGTATGTATCGACATTACTCCTATGACGTGATATGTACGTGTCTTCTCCAGCTTTGTACATATGCCTATGCGGTTCCAGTTAGAAGAACTACCTGTAGTAGCGCAAAAGCATCAGCGGCAGCGGTACATCGGACACAAGTATTCCACTTCTCAAGGTACCTTGCGAATCGATGGCTACGCAACATCCTCGCCTCATCAATTGAAGCAGAGGACACTCACAGGATGAGATCGGGAACGCCAATCAGGTACTCGGTTCCAGCAGAGTCGACAACAAGGGTGGAGTTATTGATGAGAAAAAGAACCTCGGGAGGGATCTCGCCATAAAGAAAGGTATTCGATACATCAAGAAGGGTCAACTGAGTTAACAGGCCAATCTCACTCGGGACGAGGCCGGTCAGCTCGTTTTCGCCTAACGTGATTGTAGTCAGAGATCGGATATTTCCAAGCTCTGTAGGAATCGTACCTTTAAGAAGATTGCCCGTCAGCAAAAGCTCAGCAAGCTGCAATAGAAGGCCCAATGTTGTCGGTATGAAACCTGTCAGAGAGTTGTCCTCCAAAGAAAGGACCTTCAGCGAAGACATCCCCCAGATGCTTTCAGGGATGGTACCGCCTAGTTTGTTCTTGAATGCGGTGAAGGATTCCAGCTTTGAAAGACCCGTTAGCTCTACGGGAATGGAGCCAGTGAGAACGTTGTCCGACAAATCGAAAGTTATAAGATCAGTAAGCAGTCCCAGTTGAGATGGAATGGCTCCGGAAAGCGAATTTTGAAAGACTGAGAGGTAGGTAAGCTGGGTCAACAGTCCAATTTCCGACACGAAGGGCCCACCTATACCATTCAACTGTAGATCAAGGTGTTTCAAGCCAGTCAGCAGTCCGATTTCCGACGGTAATGGACCCACAAGGCTTTCATCGGCTTGATTATCCAAAAACAAGCCAGTCAGCTTAGAAAGTAGTCCAATCTCCGATGGGAGACTACCGGCCAAGCTATTGGTCTTCAGCGACATCAAGACGAGATCGGTCAAACGAAAAAGTTCCAGAGGCAGGGATCCAAAGATAGCATTTTCATCCAGAAGAATATAAATGACAAATCCATTTGAACAGAAAATGCCATGCCATTCACAGATTGAATCCTCAGACATCCACCCCAGTCTTGTATTCCACAGATCCCCGGCCGTCGCCAGGTAAAAGAGCACCATCACATATCGCTCCAGTACTAATCGTTTGTTGATGGTCGAAAAATCAAAGACATCGTTTTCAGCTATCCATACTGCCGCCTGATCTTGGTAGGAACCAGAGACGATGACATCAGGGGAAAATTCCACAAGGTACTCCTTTAGGAGCCTTAGTTTTTCAGCTGTTTCGCCCCCATTGGTTGGTATTGGTGTCACTGGGGAAGGATTGATTACAGGAGCAGCTGTCGGTGTCTGGGAGGGCGTTTGAGTAGCATTCGTCGTTTGTAACCTGACGGTATCCTCCCCGCTATCACTGTCAGAGAACAGGAGGGCAAGAGCGATTCCTGCACCAATAGCACCAGCGATCACCACACAAAGTACAACAAGAAACCTTGGCTTCCTCCAAAAACGATCATCCCGAGACAACGACTGTTTGATGTTCACACCGTCGTCTATGTCGAAAGAGTCATCTTCATCACCCTCCTCATCGGAATCTCCATCGTCTTCATCTTCACTATCTGAATCATGACCATCCTCTTCATCTTCATTATCTGAATCATGCCCCCCTTCTTCCTCTTCGCTATCTGAATCATCTTCGTCCAACTGTCCATGTTCGCCTTCCTCCCCCCCCTCCTCCATTGTGTCCCATGAAATCTCAGAGCTACTACTTTCCTCGATTGCGCAAAGCAACGACTTTGGATTCGCTTGAGCCTCTACGTCACCCTCTACGGAACTCAAATCGTCATTTTCACCTTCATCGAATACCTCCAGACCAAGTTTGAAGTCCTTCGCTCGCTTTATCTGATGTTTCTTGACAACATGATGCCGATCTTTAACCTTTCGTCTCTTGCGTAGGACTTTACCAGCATTATCCCGTGGAACTGGGATTTCCTTCTTTTTCTTACTACGTTTTTTCTTGGATTTCTTCTTCTCTTCTCGTCGGCGTTCGACAACGCCATCCAAAGGAGGATCCTCAGTTGATTTCTCGCTTGAATCGTGTTCGGCAGACTTCGACGACTTCCTCTCCGAACGTGACGATGATGATGACGAACCATCCTTTCTCTTTCGGCTAGATGCCGTTCCACTTTTCTTCTCCTTACCGTCACTACTCCTTCGACTACTCCCTTTCCGATTCACTGAAGATGAGGATGACCTTCCTGTGGAGTGTGAAGACCCTTTTCGAATTCCATCTCCATAGCAAATTTCTAAAATTCTTTTCTTATCCCGTGCAATATCCATTCCCTTTCGATTCGGAAGTACGTTGTTGCTTTTGGGTTGTGAAGAGAAAATCACGTCGTTGTTGTCGTCGGAGGAGAGCGAAACTGGAATATCGGCTGAAACTGTAGGCCTCGAATCTTCAGCAATTTGTCCGTGAACACCGGTTTCAGATGGCACAAGGCCACTATTTCCTGTCAATGGCTGCGACTGGAACATGACATTGCCATTACTATCTGTAGAAGTCTGTGGGGACATATATGATGGTGGAGGCGAAGAAACAAGCGATTCAGAGGCTGTTTCGATTTCGAACTGATCAGTCATGTTGTCCTTTACTACGATAGAATAATCCGATGTAGCTGACGCTGACATCTCTTCGGTCATTATTCCTCTAGATACGCTATCGTGTTCTCTTTCGGTTTTGGTTTCTGAATGGGTTTTGTACGAGAGAACAAAAACAATTGAGGTAGATAGACATAGATGTATACGAAACGAGAACCAGAGTCTTGGTCTGCTGGTTTGGCGGGACCTGCCCCAAAATGCCTCCCTAGCATGACGTATCGTGCCAAACTCAAAAATAGGCTTCGATTGCCCATACCGGTAACGGCGCCGCCGGCTTTTGCTAGGTATAGGATGGCGTTCCCGTAGCATCGTAGGGATTATTGCCCCGGGACTGCCTGTTTCCGTCCACCTGACACAAAGAAAATTCTAGAGGTTTGCTCTATCCAGGTCCATGGGGTCATGGATAAGTCCATGTGGACTTTTATCCATCTTTTCTTTAGTCGAGGACAGTTTCTCGATAAGGAAACAAAATCTATCATGTCTCATCCATAGCTCTGGACGATTATGCGGTATCAAAATATCTCTGTCCATGGGTTC
>Ga0194115_10004034_pt1 | contig 16104 bp, 13 predicted proteins | sample TA2MahsurfametaG_3_FD_148656 | JGI IMG/M metagenome (GOLD analysis project Ga0194115, IMG submission 148656) | Freshwater microbial communities from Lake Tanganyika, Tanzania - TA2015002 Mahale S4 surface | ecosystem: Environmental > Aquatic > Freshwater > Lake | place: Tanzania: Lake...
CCCACCCCCTTCTAATCCGAGTCGCGCTGCTACTAGTGTACATGTATCCAGCACCAGGAACCTATCATACCAAGTAAAGCATTTTCGAAACGGTCGTTATCATTAGGCGACTGGCGGGAGGGGAAGGTAGTAGTAGCTCAAGGGTTCTTCATTTGCCCACCACCCACGCTACAGGGGTATGTCGTCAAGCTATTGGACCTCCCTAAGGTACCAACAATACGTACATACGGTAGTACCAACTTCGCCTCCGACGTGTGACTCACCGATGCATGCGATATACTGTTCCGTACAGCAGTGTATCCTGTAACCTGCAACGTACTGTACTTCAAGCTGAAGCTTCATACTGGTCGTTTCCAGTCGCTCCAGAAAAAGGATCGCAAGAAAGGAACGGTCTCGCGGAATCTCGACCTAATTTGCCTCCTTTTTTTAAGGTGATCAGTGTAACCAAAAAGAATCGAGCAAGATGGCATTACGAATCTCGTTGCTTTTCGTCTTTGTGGCCATGGTTGCTGGTTTTGCTCCATCACATCATTCATCGGTACCGTCATCATCGCTGGATATGGTACCTAAATTCGATCCTAGAGAACAAAAGTGGTTCCCATCCTCGGAAGAGGAAAGTGCATCGGCAAACTATGGTCCTGTCCGTAGTCTGTTGCGTCATGGTCCAAAGGCATTTTTCGTTCGTGTGACAAAGCCAGACTCGTATGATCAGGCGGTTTTGAAATTCATGGCCTCAGACAAGGTAGGACGATGGGAGGCTCAGGGCAATATGGATCGATTTAATGAAAATGCTCAAGATTGGATTTTTGAACGACTGGAAGCCAAACGGAAAGGAAAGACACTTGATTATGTCACACTTGATCCAAAGCAAGTGGTGTTGTCTAGCGTTTGGGCGGGGATCGTCTTTTGGTTCGCCAATGACCTCTTTCAGAGATATGTCTTGAACTAGGTTAAGGGATGTGACTCAGGCTATGCCAATCATGGAGAGGGACCACTGAAACCAAGATAGTCGAGGAGGCATGAAAATGCAGTGGTGACATGGGTATTGTTCTCTATACGATCAATAATGGACATAATGGTGGTATAAGGTCTGCGTCTTGCAATCTGGCGAACCGATTAGACCTAAATTCATACGACAAAGCCATACCGTGATGTAGGAATCGGTCATCAAATGCCACCCTCCACTAGGACTGCTACCTCATTCCGTCGCAGGAAATTCGGAGTAATGAAGGAATCATGATATCCATAGACCGATGTTTCGGAATTCGATTTGACTTGCAGGCCAGCCGCGGCCAATGCTCGTTCCAATACTGCCCGTTCCTTTATCACTCGTTCCTCCTTGGGTGGTGGACCTGAGAATTGACGAACCGCCATTGTATGGGATGGAACTTCTCGAAGTTTGACGTCACGGTTCAATGGTATCGGTGCTGTTCGCTTGTTGTATTTCTTCCCAATGACGAATGATACCTTGGTCGTCCCCTTCGTCATCGATGACCTACCTCGACCGGCTGTTCCTGTAGAAACTCGGACTGGTGCAGTCATGGCCATAGTTTCACCGGAAATTTTGGGCCTTTGGGCCGAAATCCGTACAGGTGCCGTCATCGCCATCTTTTCACTTTCGGTACGGCTGCCTTCGAGAGAGGCTCTCACGTTTAACGACGGCCAGTTCCTTCCCGTGGTTAATCGTTTTTGGTTTTTGCCAAAGATATACTGTGCACAGACCCGAAACCCAGATGCCGTCGATTCTCGGAATTCTTTTCCATCATTATCTTCGATGTCGTTGTTCTTGTTGTTGACAACCGTAGTCTCGGCAATCAAGTATGGATCGTAACGTCGAAGTTCAATCCCATTTTCCAATTTCGCAACGACATGATAGTCAGGACGTTCCAGCTTTTCAGTTTCCATCCACGCATACAAGCCAAGTCCATTTCGAAGTGCGGCTAGGAAGGCGATTCCACCTGCCACAACCTTCAAGAGGACGACATGGGCGACCATCGCACTTGATTTGAATGGATTTGCATTTGGAATTGCATAACAACAGGCTGGCCCAATGCGTATTTTTGGTGACAGTGATTGTGAAGAAAGTGATCGCTGGTTACGTCGTCGCTGACGTCATAGAGGGAAGGGTATGCCAAGACGACTCACATGACTACTCAAACGACGACAACACTCACAGCTCACAGCTGTATTTCAGCTTCGACCAAACTTCCGACGAGATGAAAGTACCAGTGAAAAAAAACGCACACAACATGTCGTCCACCGCCTTCACATCGTACATCATCCTTCGTCCACCCTTTCCTCGACCGATCGATTGCACGGGCGATCATCATTCCACTGCCCACTATGCTATACCTCCTCGAATCTGTAAGAGACTCTCGTACAGTCTAGGGACCACGGTAAATACCGTCTACCCACCTGAGGGAAGCGACGACGGATCATCGCCAACGCTTGTTTTACGCTACAACGAGCTACCATCGAAGATAGAAGCACATGGCGGCAACAGACGACTACTGCTTTTCGGTCTTCCCTGGAGTCTGGTGTTGACCGTGTACCATCTACTGTGTCAGAGTCGTCGACCATAGTAAATGTTGACTACTACCTTAGCCTTGTTGAATACCCAGTTGTCACCGACTTAAACATTCCTCCTGTCAACTGGCACTGGTTCTTCTAGCTACCGGAGACTCCTGAATATCAGAATCCAGTTTCAGTCCTTCCAGAAGTCGAATGTTGTCCCGCATAAAGAGGCTTTCCAGGTCCATCTCGTAAATGTGTTCTGGAATACTGTGACGTGCTTGTAGTTGGTCCAGTCCTGTCTTCTCAACTCGAAGATGATGCATCTGGATCTGGGCATTGACGTTTACTCCAATCAGTTCTTCAAAGAATGGATCATCATCCAATTCGTCATCCGTGTCATGGTCTGTACGGCCATCTATGGGTTGCACCGCCGTTTGTACGTCGTCCTTCAGTTTGGCTTTTTGTCCCTCTTCTCTCCATCGCCGACGCTTGGCCTTGGTCGCTGATCGGTAGGAGTCACTCAACTGATCTCGAAAAGCCTGTCCTGTCTTTTCACGGGCAAGAGAATCCGACACGGAGTACCACATATCACCGCTTTGCTTGACAAACCGCCCTGTCCCGTGCCCCAAAAAGAACTCTACCACTGCCGACACTACCAAGGATTTGTGAATTTTAGAATCGGCGTCAGCGTACGCTTTCAAGGACTCTTGAATCTTCTTTCGAAACAATACGTTCCCAGGATGCAACTTGACCTTGGCTCCCCGGCCACATATAACATCGAATGGTCCTGGAACGAAATTTGTAGGCAGAGGTATCATCTTGCTTTCATCGGAGAGACTCGTCTCACCCGCCGCTCCTGGAAGATGCTCCTTCGTCGAAACCTGAGGAGAAGCATCGCATGTCGTGGTACTCGCGATTGTGTTCGAGTTGGAATCTAGTATCGACCCCCGTTTGATTGATGGATCTGTCTCTTCTAATTCTAACACTTTATTCTGACTTGTTGGACTGACATCGTCCATGTGAATCATAGACTTTAAATGCGGCGGGGACGTTGTGGAGGAAATGTATGCTTGGGTTTATGGATACTCCAATTGAGAGTGAAGCAGCTGATATTGTGAGCTGATGCCAGGTGAACCTTGGCCTCGTAGTCGTATTTTGCACGACACAATGGCTGTGCAATCCCATGATTTTTTGTTTCACTCATGTCAATCACACACCAGACGTGTCCAGTGCGATTACGGTAGTCTAGTGAGTCGAGACAGAGTAGTGTGGCGCCGCGCAGAGGCGTCCTCGCCCCTTGACCTGGTATCATATCGTAATTCTACGGTGAGGCAACAGGGAGCAGTGACAAGGTACCATCGACCATTGACGAAGACACGGTCTTGGCCCAACTTATTGTTGTACCGTTCCGGGCAGCGTCGTTGAGTACTTGCGATGACGGAACTTCTACAGTAGACGGTGATCTCAAAAAGAAGGATGCTACTGAATTATTTTGTACCGCAACGACAACAACAATTGCAATAGGCAGAGAATCGTGATAAGCATGGTCACTTGGAAGAGAAACGTCCGTTTCATCACGATATCGTCTTGGAACCACCACGACGGAGGAATGTCTACCGTCAGAGACCATCATGCTTCACCAAAATGGTCTAGTCACAGCGTTTTTTTCTCTTCGGTCAAGCCGCCATTGTTTCATTCGAAATGAATACAGCCTCATGAACACAGCTGAGAAAACGGAATTCTTTGTACCGCCATCACGACGTTCTTGATACACTAGAGAAATGAAGGTGATTCTTCGTATCCTGTACAAGTACGGCTTTCGTGAAGGCTGTCGTATGCTTTCCACAACCGATCGATCACTGGGGCGATCATCATTGCCCTCTAGACGATAACTCCTTGAATCTGTACGAGATTCTCCTTGAGTCAAGGGACCAAGGTACGTACTGTCTGACCACCCAAGAAGGCGACGAGAGATCATCGCCAACGCTTGTCTTACGATGTATAGAGCTGTCATTGAAGAAAGAAACACATGGCCACAACATACTACTGCTTTTCGGTCTGACCTGGAGTCCGGTGTTTACGGTGTACCATCTACTGTGTCAGAGTCGTCGATTATGGCAAATGTTGACTAGCTTAGCCCTGTTCAATATCGACTTGAACATTGTCAACTGGCACTGGTTCTTCTAGCAACCAGAGACTCCTGAATATCAGAATCCAGTTTCAGTCCTTCCAGAAGTCGAATGTTGTTCCGCATAAAGAGGATTTCCAGGTCCATCTCGTAAACGTGTTCTGGAATACTGTGACGTGCTCGTACTCGATCGACTTCTATCTTCTCAACTCGAAGACGATGCATCTGGATTTGGGCATTGACGTTTACTCCAACAAGTTCATCAAAGAATGGATCATCATCCACTTGGTCATCCATCTCATGGTCCCTTCGGCCTTCATGGCGTTGCACCGCCATTTGTACGTCGTCCTTCAGTTTGGCTTTTTGTCCCTCTTCTCTCCATCGCCGACGCTTGGCCTTGGTCGCTGATCGGTAGGAGTCACTCAACTGATCTCGAAAGGCCTGTCCTGTCTTTTCACGAGCAAGATATTCCGACACTGAGTGCCACATACCACCGCTTTGCTTCACAAAGCCTCCCGTTCCACGACGCAGAAAGAACTCTACCACTGCCGACACTACCAAGGATTTGTGAATTTTAGAATCGGCGTCAGCGTACGCTTTCACGGACTCTTGAATCTTCTTTCGAAACAACACATTCCCGGGATGCAACTTGACCTTGGCTCCCCGGCCACATATAACATCGAATGGTCCTGGAACGAAATTTGTCGGCAAAGGTGTCATCTTGCTTTCATCGGAGAGGCTCGCTTCATCCGCCGCTCCTGGAAGATGTTTCCGCGTCGAAACCTGAGGCGACACATCGCATGTCGTGGTAGTCGGGATCGTTTTCCAGTCGCAATCTAGTATGGGCCGTTTGATTGATGGATCTGTCTCTTCCAATTCAAACACTTTATTCTGACCTGTTGGACTGACATAATCCATGAGAAACATTGTGTGCGTTGTGCAGGAAATATTTGCTTCGATTTATGGATCCTCGAATTGACAGTGAAGCCGCGGATATTGTGGGCGATGCGAGGCGAACCGAGTCGTATTTTGAACGAGACTTGAGCAATCCCGATTTTAGGGTCGCCCAAGAGGGTCAATCACACTTGGACTGAGCGATACGGGTAGAAGGCCAGACGTGTCATTCTTAACAGTCTAGGGAGTCGAATCCCAATTGCAGTATCACATACGAGGCCACCCAACACAGTGAAGTCCCTCGTTGATGATGATGTTGTCTTGGCACAACCTATTTGTACCGTTCAGGGCAACGTCGTTGAGTACTACTCGTCGTGATGGCGGGACCCGTACGGTAGGAGGTGGACCGGAAGGCTCCTACTCGATTCTTTGTTAGTACAACTACGAGAAGAACTTGAAATATCATTCAGAGAAGAATCCCGATAAGCATCGTTAATTTTGCTGGAAGAATATATCTTCCCTTTTATTACTATATCCTCGCCTTGGAATCTCAACGAGACATCCACCGACACGGAGGAAGAATGTATAGCGTCAGGAGTGAACATCCTGGATGCTTCACCGGCATGCTGGTTCTTTGGCGTTTTTTTCTCTTTGGTGAAGCAGCCATTTGTTTCATGGAAAACTGAACACAGCCTGACGGAAACAAATGCTAAGAAAACGGAATTCGTTGTACTACCTCCAGCATCCATTACCGTTGATTCACCACCTGCATGAAGGTGGTCCTTCGTCGTCTCCAAAAGAAGAAGGAGCGCTGCCGTACTACGGTTGTCCGCTAAGCATAGCTGTCACAGTTCTCTGGCACCGCGAGTATAGTAGTACTAGCTGCCTTGTTCGTTCGAGATGTTGTCCCTTGCATGTGGCTGACTGTTGTACTTCAGGCATTCTTCTTCTCCTTCTTCTTTCTCGCTCCTCGTGTCCTCGATAGCCACGATTGGCAAAGCTAATTCTCCTAGTACGATGAGGCTAGGCTTGCTCCGATAACGGAAATCACCGAAGGGATTGATCGACTTTTTTTTGTCAAATCGAGATCCCGACCACAAATGTCACGAAAAGCTTATCACTTCAACCATAACAATACCAGCAGCATGCCCTACAACATAAAATTGTGAATGCGCTTTTGTATCAAGGTGCTGAATTCGACTGAGTCGATTTTCCGTTAAAACCCAAGACAGGCAGTCACAGCACGATCTACTCCAGTCTCCAGTCACAGAACCAGAAAAAAACGGGACAAGACCAACAAGAGTATCCGCTGACCCTTTAAATACGCGATTTCTTCTATCACGTCAAATTTATTATTGTTGAAACATCAAAGCAAGAGGGGGGTGTCATAGTTCTACCCCTCATATTCTTCATGCGTAAGCAATTTTTTATGTAATGTTGACTTACAGAGAGGCAGGGGTTCTCAGGGGGATTCATTCAGGGGCACGAAGTACAGGGTTGCAACGGGGCGACGTTGCCCATCGACCCATGGTAGTGCCGTAGCTACTCTCCCCTGTTTCTAGCGTCCATTCTTACCATCGTCGTCGACCCAGTCCTTTTTGTATGGTCCTTTTGAAAGCGGATCGTGTGCGTTGTTTGTACCTGTATCTTTGGATGTTTCGAAATGTCTTCAATGGAGTTACATCTTCCGAAAAATCTAAATTATTGCATGAGTCACAGGATGATGGATTCATGAACCTACGAAATAGCTACAACCGACAAAAATTCGCAACGAAATTCACATGGTGTCATTTCCTTGCCGGATTGTTCGTAGTGGGAGGAATGATACACCCATTGTTCATCTTCCAATCCAGGACAACTGAATTCCTTTCAGCAGAGAAAGATTTGTCCATACCTACAGACGAAAATGCAACCGCCGTGACAGCAACAGTCCAGGAGTCAATATCCACCACAGCACACGAAGAAGAACGAGGTTCTGGATGTCCAAATGATCAGCAATATATATGGCTTGTTGATGACTTGGATCCATTGACGTCGACACAAAGAACCGAATTTACTTCTACTACTATCAACAAGAAGAAGAAGATTCCCAATATCCTTTACCAGACGGCAAAGGGACGATGTATTGAAAGGGATGTATACGACGTCACGACTCGGACATGGTTAAATTCGACAGAATATGTTTTGAGATATCAATTCTATGACGACATTCGGATGGATGAATATTTGTACAATGAGACACATTGGAAATCATCCTTCCCCGGACTATCATTGGCATTACAATGTATTGAACATACTCATTTACCCGTCATGAAGACAGATCTATGGCGGTATCTTATTTTATGGGAGGAGGGAGGGATCTTTGCCGATCTGGATGTTGGTTTGGATAGTAATCAATCCTTATTACAACATCTTCAGGAATATGATGATGATGCTGTATTCATCTTGGATCATCAACAGGACCGTCCCAGATCACCCGGAATGATCTCTCAATGGCTCATGGCAGTCTGTCCAGAACATCCGTTGATGTATTATGCTATCGAAACTGCTATTACCCTCGTCCTCAAATCACGACGTGCTATACCGATCCAACATACTGGACCAAGGGCATTAAAGGATGCGACAGATCGCTTTCTGACCAATTCAGGTACTACGACGACGATGCCGAAAACATTGGAAGGCAATACAGTGTACACGGAACCAATGGACTTGAACGTCTCTTCTTCTTCCGAGAAATTATACTCATTTCATGTCACACCGGCATCATGGGCAAGGAATCTAGCTTTCCCCGAAGCAAAGCAACGGATGTATGCCTCGATGAACATGACACACTACCGGAATAATCGCAAGGGGAAAAAACACTACGATAATGGCGCAAGGTGTTTAGAATTCCTAGGTGGTACCCTTCATGAGGATGGTAAGGCCTTTTCCTATTCGGGGACTTCCTACTTGTTTCACAATCCATTGCCTTCCTCAAGGTCGCCGCCATAGCGTCCTGTATAGCGTCTTCCGGCGCTCGGAGGAGTCGAATCGGATTTGGTCGGACGAATCGTGTATCTGTATTTTCGCGGCTTTTTGTGGGCACACGTCACATACGTACCTCGCCGGTCACCGGATACCGGACCCAACGGACAGAAGCACGACCGACACACAGTGAAAGGACCTTTCCGGTATTGAAGGAACCAGAATGGTCCGTCCTAATCCCCTAAATTGACACCTGGCTTGACAGCACTCGTGAAGGACCATATGGGGGGCATCACAACCATGAGATGTCTTCCGTTGTCATTGCTGTCAAAATATGGATGAGAAGAGCGAGTCGTCTCCCGTTAGAAAACTTACGGACTTTTAAATCGAAATTCAACTGAAGACGTTCCTCGGTGGGAATGGGCCTCTCCGTTCCTTGTTCTTTGCCCAGGTCTAGGATTTTGATGTAGTTGGTAGAAAATCTCCTGCACCTCCCCTAGTGTAGCGTTCAAGTGCTTTTCGTCCTAGACAAAACGTAATGTATCGGTTCATTATCAGTTATCGTTAGCGTAGCTCGACGTTTGGAAAACAGCACGTCTAGTATTCGTACATTATTAGCAGATTCCTTGAGACGAATCTTCTTCCTTCAACATGAAACATATTCTCTCATTAGCAAAAATTCACAGTATCGATAAGATCGACAAGTTTGCCTCCATTCAATGACGACAAACTTGAAAGTGCAGTGATTCCATGGTGATGAACCCATCATGAGGAACAAGAACGCGCTCTTCCGAGCACATGAAAGCTCGAAGAGGGTATACTCGAAATGCTACAGGTCAATGTCAAAAATTAAATCTGGTTCATCCACAGTAGGTTCAAAAACTTCGAGGGTCTCTGAAAGGCGCAAGTCATGTCGACATTGATAGCGTCGGAGTTCTCGATGATGTTTCCTTTTTTGTGTTGGACCATGCTTTCTCGATGATGAATCGTCATCACCAAAGTTTCGAACCGAGATTGGGCTTAATGATAGTTCCTGTGGTGATGAAATACATTGATTATACCTCGTTCGGACAATCCCATCAATCATGGCCTGATTTTCATATCGGAGTGCAATATCCCGGGTATGGTCCTGAGCACGTCTCATGCCTTCGACGACACGACTGTAGAAAGCATAATCTCTGTAGTCCGCCAGTAGGATACCAAAACGGTGATCTGTCTCGTCTTCTGAAAGATTCTTATCTCTGTTGTTGACGATAGGGATGGCTTTCGTCATCTTGAGGGGTGTTTGAGGAGAAAAACGTCGGTTGTTTTTTCTTGGTTTGGGTGTGTTGGAAAACGTTGTTTGGTTTTTTTTTGTAAGGCTCACAGGTCACATGGGAACCTTTGGAAGCGAGGGAGTCCGATGACGGTTTCGAAGAACAGTCGTTGACACGTGTGGTGTCGGACCAATCGTAATGGGAAACCTGCGCCGTCAATAAGTCTCTTAAGCCCTTTCGCGATTGCGCCTACTTATTCATTGGTTGACACCCATTGCTGTTGATGTCACTCTTGGACGGAGTCCCATCGGGGGGCAATTTTCGACCGTCCGTCGGACCGCGGGAAGTAGAAGGCAAAACGAACCACGAACCAATGGAGATTCAATTCCATAAGTAGTCCAATACTCCGTTTATGAAATTGCAATCTACAGATCTACGCATTGGCGATACGACAGATGTGGTGCGAGTCCCTTTTTCACCCTGGTTCGGAGAAATTCAGAATCCATGAAAATGCCCAGACGCCCGTTTCTCCACACTTGACATTTGAATCTACGGAGTGGACAAAAATTCTCTTCCCCTGATTTCATCGGCGTCCAATTTCATGATGTTGGAATGAGATTCGTTGACAACCCCTATTCCGAAGAATCTACTTCAAGGAATCTACTTCAAGGATACCCAAGCAAACGTTACGAAACTGTCAATTTACAATAGGTATATACATGACAATCACGACTGGCATATTATAGCGGGGCTACTAGCTCTATGAAACACACTATGGTTCCACTATGGCAGGTATGGTAAAGGCTCTCGCTGGACAAATACGAAAGTGCATTATTGCAACGAAAGATCAAGAAAGTTCACCATCATCCTCTAGGAACCCCACGAGCGAGAAGACACGTAACTTGCTCTAGTGAAAGATAGATTCGATTCTCTCCGTCAATGAAGATGAACGATTCGTTGTTGGCGGTTCGGAAAAATAGCATATCGTCCTCGAAATGACCAGTAGTAGCCTTCGGGAGGAATAGCCTAACGTGTCCTGGCAAAGCTGTAGAACCACTGTCAGGACATGCTCACCCACCCAACTTGTACACCCTCGTTGTATGTTCACCTCAGGAATTCGTGCCAAAATAATCCCTATTGCAAATTGTCGGCAATATCGGTACCAGTTTCACTGCCACCAGTCGCCGTGTACGGTACCTCGTCGTTGGATGTACTGAGTGCCAAAAGCATACTATCATCCCAAGTAGCCATTTGAATCGGTAGCTCCTTTCGTAGCATCGGTTTTTTAAGAAAGCCTGATAATGGAGGGGCTGGAACTTCCTCTGGGATCTGAGGGCCTTTGTTGGCCTTCTTTTCTTCAAGATGGATCGTTTGGTTTGCAGCCTTTGGTGTATTCGTCTCATCTTGTGATCCTTGATGGTTAATGCTCGACTTGCTACTCGTGTCACTTCCGTCAAGCTGTTTTTCTTGCTCTTCTTCCAACCAGTATGCATCTGGGTGGTACCCATAGAACATAATCATGAGACCCTCATTGAATTGGGCTTGGTAGTTGTTGAGAGGGATTTCATTCGGAACATTCTGAAATGGATTCTCAAGTTCCCTAGCAACTTCATGAAGTCCCGTAAAGCACATAACCGTTAACCAATTCCAAACGAAACCAAAAAAATTATTGTCCACGTAGGTCAACATGAGTAGGGGGATGAAACCGAGAATAACCAAAACGAACAATGTCGTTAGCTGAGCGTGGGGGAAGGGAAACGGAATGTATGCGACCTTGCGGGCCTGATTGTATGCCGTCATACCCTCACTGATCAACTGATATACTCGAGAAATGATAGGCGGACCTAGGCTCCCCGTAAGACCTGCCAGATGTTCACGAGAGACCAGTTCTTGTAACCAAAATGATATCAACGTCACTTTTGCTTGCGGTCCACGGGCGGCTTGAAGAGCCTTGATTTCGTCATCACTGACGCTACCGATGACCCTAAAGGGTCGTCCCTTGTTGTACAATCGTCTTGCTGCGTCAGTCCGGGATAATCCCAACAAGTATCGAACAATGGTGTAACTCTTATGTTCACTTTGGTCCCAACGAGTTCGAATCTTGCTTGTATAGCGATCAGGATCGACAAACGGCCAGGGAGCATTCGGTCGGAATTCGGCCAGGGGTGATTCGGCGCCTTCTAAATCATTCCGAAGTGTGGACAAGGCCACGGCACTCAAGAGACTGAGCAAGTGCGCAAAAGCTTCAAGGAAGAGTGGAACTGGTACATCACCCATATGTCCCTCTTGTAATCGCTGTTGGACATGAGACCAGAATGTTGCTCGGGGGGTAGATCCATTCGCATCGGCATGATGGGGATCAAAAAAGTCGGTCGAATTTTTATTCCGAACCGAACGATGACGATTTGATGATGTGATGGATGAGGAGGATAATAATACAGTCCGTGGCGCTTTCGACATTGGATCTGTTCCGTCTCTGTCGCCTGATATTCGGGAGGTACCTCCAGCAGTAGAAGGTGGAGATGACGACGCCGAACGGACACTCGATGTGACTCGTGATCTCGTTCCTATTCGTCTTGCAAAACTTTTAGGCCGTGATAATCCTGATGGTGAATGAAGGGTATCATCCTGTTGTTTCATCCTCCCATCGATGTCATTCTCAAGTTGTTCAGGAGACATGGGATGATGTGGTTGTCGTTTCTTGACAGGTGATGGTTCGACTGCCATCGACTTCATTTGTTGTCCAAAACTGGGTGGTCGAATTGAGGCATAGCAATCTGATTGTAAATGAAAGGCAGCCATTTCTGTGGCGGCATCTAACCATTTGGAATGCATCGTATGGATTGACGTATTCGCATCCCAATATCGATTATAGGCAAAATTAGCTCGAAAAATTAGTAAAAAGGAAAAGGCAGCGACTAATGCTCCAAGAGGATACGGATGATCTAATAATTCCTCATCTCTGTTCGACATATATTTGTATAGAAGAAAATATAATATACTGGAAAGGACCGAAGGTGTACAGGATTTCAAAACTGCCGATCCATGAAATCGAAAGAGCATTTGTAACCCAAAGATGCCCCCGGAACTTCCGTATGTAATCATGATGATGATAATCTACAGATGGATTGCGAGACTCTTTTGATGTAGATGCTGTGAGGAATCGGTTTCCGACTGGGGAATGCAGAGAGTGAGAGGGGTCTGTGTTGCGAAGAGAGAAAACAGGGGAAAAACTGTAATCGTACAGTGCCGTCACACGACTGCTCTTTTGGTTATGTGACGGGATACAGTACGTATGAAAAACCTCCGGCACCAACCAACCAACATGTACATATGTATAAATTTTGGGACGAAACCGCGAACAAGAAAGAAAATTATATGACGTGCGTGGCTGGCTCGATCGTATGGGGAAACCGGGAACCGGGCGGGATGTTTCTTCCCCTTTATCTACACTATTCCCCAAAAGAAATTACGTAACGTTAGTAGGAATTCCTAACACAAACTAACGGTTTTCCCCATCCCCATCAATCAAACGATGAAACCACATGAAAGAAAAACACATAATGACAGTGACGACTTTTACGACACGATCGGTTGTTTTTTGGGTTCCTTCTTCCGACCTCTTGTTTCGACCTCTTCTTTCTTTATCTTACAGTTACCACGTTTATCATCGACGTCGTTACCAACAGCAACGAACTTTTTCAACGAAACATATTGTTATTTCCTTATCGTCTCGTCTTCTCCGATGCAACAAACCTGAAGAAATTTCCACACAGAGTAACATACGAAGGGCGATCTTGGGCTTCGATTTACTCCTTTCACTAGATCGAAATCGAAGACTTTTACTTTTTGTGGTTTTGTTAACCAGGCCATGATACGATACCGGTCAGATCTTTTTGGTCTTCGGACTCTCTTCATCTGGTCCGGTTCAGCGGTGTCCAGAGCTCTCGTCCCTGCACTCGTCTCTACCTTGGTCGCCTGGATTTATTGGGAAATTTGGAAAGAAGAATTACAAACCATTATTCTTCATACCTATGTCATCGCTGTCCTTATTGGATTTTTTGGTTTCCTCTTGACGACTCGACTTAACTTTGCTTATCAACGATGGTGGGAAGCCCTTTCCATGTGTCACACGTCTACGTCGAAATTCGTCGATTCAGCAGTATGTTTGGCGTCATGTCATTATCAAACAAGTCATCTGTGGAAGCAACCCAAGAGTTATGGAGATAACTGTAAGGGAGGTTCTGCTGCTCAGAAGACGGTACTCAAAGACATGAGACTGCAAGACTTCCTCAACCTTGATATGCAAAAGAGTAAGAAAACGATTTGGGCCATGAATATGAACGGTCTTCCTTCTCCGACCCGAACGGAATTGTTAAGTGCGACATTCCATGATACAAAGAAAAAAGCGTTCCGATGGTTTCGTCAACCGACCCTCAAGCCTCCCACTGCTATTGGTACTGCGAACCGTCCCGCTCAGGTGACGAAGAACAAGAGGGAGGTACCTCGTCCCGCACCCGTGTCGCAACGACGAAGAACTTGGTCGGTTTCAGAACTCGTCGTCCGTACCAAATCCTTCACACCGAATCGTCAAAGATGCATCTCCCAAGGAATGGTTGATCCACAAGATGATATATCAGATTTCTTGGAAGAAATGGTTCACTTGTACAGTCTGTTGAATGCCGTGGCTATGGCATCGTTACGACATGATGTCGAGGGATCTCCCTCACCGTTGTGCGCGTATCGAGAAAACTTACCTTTACCGCCGTACAACTGCCAACACTATAAGGAACCACCGGTAGATGACAATGATGACGACGTCGATGATGCATCAGTGATACAGAAACAATGTTTCGCTTGGTACTATAGGTTACGGGATTTATTCTACTTTTTGGCGGGTTTAGACTCCAGTCCCAAGCAACGTACCCTCTACAATGCCGGTCGACCCTTCAGTGTATTGGGAGGAATTTCCGAGGCCGAAGCGGTTAGGTTACAGATGGCTCGGGGTCCCATGGCTCAGGTTGCACTATGTCAGTTATGGTTAAAGGAATTCATTGCTCGCGAACATTTACAAGGAAGTACTGGGGCGACACCTCCTCCAACGATATCGCGAGTGTTTCGATTCATGTCGGAAGGGATCGCCGCCTACCATCATTGTCGGAATGTGGCATATGCACCCTTCCCCTTTGTCCACGAACAGTTGACTCGTTTCTTTACCTTTGTCGTCGTCTTTTGTTTTCCCTGTTTGTACGTGGGATTTGTGAATACCAAGTTTCTGGCATTCTCAATGAACTTTGTCACAATGTTATGCTTCCAAGGCATTTATGAGGTGGCCCGAGAACTCAGTAATCCCTACCACACGGTACCAAATGATCTACCACTGAATCTTTTTCATGCCCAATTTAATGAATCTCTTCGGACGTTATTGACAGGCTTCCATCCAGATTCGAAACCTAAGGATGACGTCGCAGACCGGTGGCTCGATTCCTCGTCGCCTGTAACTCTGCCAAAAGGTCACGCGGCTTGGATGTCATTTTCCTAGAATAAGATGGACAAACTAACATTTTTGGGGGGCGCTAGTTGACGTCAAGATTGCAAAATTGTAGGATCATCTAGCTTACGAAAATTAATGTATTGGTACCGCTCTAGCGATATCTTTGTGATATCTTTAGCGATACGAACCGTGCCCTCTAGAATGGAAGTACGGAAAGTAACGGAGAATGAAATAGTTTGGCAGTGGATTCACGTCATCCAAAACCCTGTTGCCCCATTTTCGCTACCCCGCCCGACGTGGGGAGAGAGTTCCCCCTCAACGAAATGGTAGGAGGCGGCCTTCCTGTTTTTCGTTTTGGAAAAAAAAACTATTCCGGGTCTTTCGTTTTGTTGGTTGTATTGGTAAAGTCAGTTGTGGGGCCACTACCCACTGTTGACTGCATTCTTGGTTGTTTCGTGGAAGGCACTACTACGTTTTGAGTAGTCATAGTAGAGGAAACGGGAGAAGGTGACGACAAAGAATAGGTACCATATCGATTCACAGGAGGGGTGGTAGTGACGGTAGTCGTGGCTTCCCCTGATTCGTCTCCTTTTTGTTCTTCTTGTCGTTTCGTATTGAATTGTCTCTTCTTCCGGGATGGTGGTGATGACAAACGGATCTTTAAGGCTTCTAATCCACCACCCTCTTCTTCCCAATATCGGATAATCGGTGTCTCTCTTTTCACTTCTCCATTCACCTTCGTATCCCAAACAAGTTGAAAATCAACGTTTGGAGATATCATATGAATCTCACGTTCTCTAGGTTTCCCCAATGGATTATGAATATATCGTATCCCCTGAAATTCAAAATCCTTT
>Ga0194115_10004036_pt1 | contig 16095 bp, 18 predicted proteins | sample TA2MahsurfametaG_3_FD_148656 | JGI IMG/M metagenome (GOLD analysis project Ga0194115, IMG submission 148656) | Freshwater microbial communities from Lake Tanganyika, Tanzania - TA2015002 Mahale S4 surface | ecosystem: Environmental > Aquatic > Freshwater > Lake | place: Tanzania: Lake...
GTCAGCCCGTCTCGGGTTGCGCGCGCGTTGTCTTGCGTACCCCGCAGATAGCAGCGCTAACTCGCGTTACCACTAAGCCCCGCAGGTAGCAATAGCGGTGCTATCTCGGACGCTATCGGCGTCGCTATCGTGCGTCCGCGTCCGCGTCAGGTTGCCTGCCAGAGATAGCAGGGCTATCGTGCGTCCAAGATGGAGGTGCGAATGACCATGCATCGGCGCCCAAGCAAGTGGGCGGACTGGATGGCGGCGGTCTGCGCCGGGGTCAGCTCAGGTGAGCACTTCAGCTTGCGGCTCACGATGGAGGAGCGCGATGCTCTTGCTGCCCTGTGCATCGAGTACGGGGGGCTCACGCGCCCGGCGATGATCAGCCGCCTGATCATGGACCGCGCGAAGACGATCGACGTGCAGGGCAACATCGCGCACTTTGTGCACACGGGGACCGCAAAGGCGAACGGCCCGGTCGTGCCGGCGCCGCGGTCGCCGTGGGAAAAGTTGCCTCCACCGACCCCGGCCCCCTCCAAGTGGCAGGGGCAGCTTCCTGGCGCGGCGCCACCGCCTGCGAGCGCGTTGAGCTACACTGCGAGCGCGCCCGCGACGACGCCCGGGGCCGCGCTACCTGCCGCTGGGCAGGCCCTCGCGCACCCTGCAGCCCAGCCGCCGCCTCTGCCCGGCCGTCGGAGCTGATGCTTGTCGAAGCCGCCCAAGGGCGCGTTTGGCGCCGTCGTGCAGGGCCTTGCCGATCGGCAGGCCTACGCCGAACAGCTCAAGGCCAACGCGCGCGCGGGCAGGCCCCTGGTTGCGCCGCCGCCGGCGCCGAAGCCGGCGCCTGCCCCGCCGCAGCCGCCGCTGTTCAGCTCGGCGGCGCGAGCCTTCGGCCTGAGCGATGGGCCCGACGGTGGCGGCGTGATGGATCTGCCCCCGCCCCCCGATGACCCCTCCGACCGCCTCGCGCACCTGCGATGGCTGATGGACGTCCAGCGGGTCGGCATCGCGGCCGCTAAGCCAGGGACAGCTCCGCACACGGGCGCCATCAAGCTCTACGGGGAGCTGCAGGCGCAGTACGCGACGGCTGCGCAGGCCGCCGCGGCGCCGCCTGAGATCGACGCGTCGGAGGCCGAGGCGCAGCTTCGCGAGCTCGCGCTGTCGCTGCCGCCGGCGGTTCTCGAGGTGTTCGCCGTCGCCTACCTCGACGCGCACCCGGCGCTGTGCCACCCCGAGCACCTGGACCGTGTCCAGCAGGCGGCCGCGGGGCTGCGGCGGTTGGCGCGGGCGGCGGCAGACCCGGACCGCGGGCACGAGTCCGCTGATGACCCGCCCCCCTGGGATGATGAGGACGAGGCATGAACACCCCTGCCCATCTCGCCGCCCTCCGCCCCTGGGCCGAGGCCGTCGCGAAGGCAGCGCGCAGCGACCCGGCCCGCTACCTCCGGCTGACGGCGCCGCAAGAGCAGTGGCTGCGGGTGCGCTCGCGGCTGGCGCTTCTGCGCGGGGGCAACCAGATCGGGAAGTCCACGGTGCAGGCGGTGGACCTCTGGCGCTTCATCCGGCAGACCCACCCCGTCCAGACCCATCGCGGCCCGCTGAACATCGCGGTCGGGGTCTACTCCTGGGCGCAGGGAGACAGCTTCATTCGCCGGATCTGGGAGCTCCGGCGTCCGGGCGAGGTTGACCCTCGCATCCGCTACGAGGCCAAGCAGGGCCTGCGCGGCATGGTGCACCCGGTGCTGCCTATCGTCTCCGGCCCCGGCGCCGGGACTATCGTCAGCTTCTTCACCTACATGCAGGGCACGGAGCGGATCGCGGGCGAGACCTTGCACCGCGTGTACCTGGACGAACCGCCGCCGCAGACGATCTTCGGCGAGGTGCTGCCGCGGCTCAACGTCTTCGGCGGCCACCTCCGCATGAGCTACACGCCGACCCCCGAGAGCCCGCCTCAGGACTGGGCGAGGGGGATGGTCGACAAGTGGCGCGCGGCCGGCTGCCCTGATCCGGCCGGCGACGGGCACCTGCACGAGGTGCACGTGCCGCTGACCGTCGAGGCGTGCACGCCGCTGGGCGGCCTCGTGCCCGTGCCCTTCATGAGTACGGAGAAGATCGCGGCGTTCGTGGCGTCCCTGGCCGCGGATGAGCGCGCGATGCGGGTTGAGGGCGCGTGGGAGGTCGCGCTTGTGGGCCAGTGGCTAGAGCACTACTCGGCAGCGGCCAGCATGCTCGACTTCGGGATCGACACGGGCGGCCACGTGGCCGGCGGCCGAGTCACGCGCGCGGGCCCGCCCGCCGGCGCGCGCGTCGCGGTGGGCATCGACCACGGCGGCGGCCCTGGGAAGCAGGCCGTCGCGCTGATCGCGTTCTGGGCGGGGGCAGACCCCGCCCGTCCCGACGCGGCGCACGGCCCTGACCCCGCGGCCTCAGACGCGTCGCCCGTGCCCTACGTCTGGGTCTTGGACGCGCGGAAGCAGCCCGGGTACAGCACTGTAGAGCAGGACGCGCGGATGATCCTCGACATGCTCGGGGGCTGGGGCCTGAGCGTGCAGGACGTGGACCTGTGGATCGGCGACCGGAGCTCTGAGGCCGGATCGCAGGCGGTGGCAAAGTCGAACGGCGACCTGCGCAAAGAGCTGCAGAGGCTAGCAGGCGTGCCGGGGGGCAGCTTCTGGATCAAGACCCCGCGGAAGTTCGGAGGCAGCGTGCGCAGGGGCTACCAGCTCCTCAACGGCATCATGCAGGCGCGGTGGCCGTCGGCGCCGGGTCGGTCGCGGTTCGTCATCCACCCGAGGGCGGAGCGGCTGAGCAAGGCCGCGCAGACCTTCCGCGGCGGCAAGGCCGAAGAGCCGAAGGACATCCTCGACTCCGTGCGCTACCCTGTCGAGGCGCTTGTCGCTGAGCTCGGCATGGCGGCTGCCGGCGCGGCTGCGTCGGCCGTGCTACGGTACCTGCACCGATAGGAGCCCACGCGTGCCCATCGCCTACACCCTCGCCCCTGGCGCCATCGCGTGGCCCGAGCATGACGTCGCGCGCCGCGACTACCAGAGCACGGTCTACGACGTCAGCCGGGACGACTGGGATCACGTGCTGCGGCAGTGGATGGAGGATTCGGGGATCGATCCGGTCCGGCTCGACAACATGGGGCAGCCCGATACGAGCGACAACCTGCTGGCGCAGGTGACGGCGCAGCTCACGACCCCGGGGCGGTACGGGCACCGGCCGACCATCCGGCACCCGTCCGGCCTCGCCAACTGGCTCATCGCCGACGGCGCGCGGCTCGATCAGGCGTTCTGGGCGCCGGTCATGCAGACCGTGGAGAAAGCCGCTTTCGCGTCGGGCGACTGCCTGTTGCACGTGGAGATCGCGCCGACGGGCGTGCCCGTCTACACACCCATCTTCGCGCACGAGGCCTATGCCGAGGCCTTCGCGCGCGACCCGGCGACGGCGCGCTCGATCTGGTGGGCGCGGCGAGTGACGTCGGCGACGCACGTGCGGCGCGACGGGCCCGGCCCGGAGAAGGCGCTGACCCTCACGGTCTTTAAGGTCTGGACGCTGCCTGAGGCACCGGGTGAGGAGCCCGTGTACTACCTGCGGGCGGCCGAGGGCGCCGAGGGAGTCATGGCCCCCGGGGCCCTCGCGCCCGTGACCATCGTTCCGGGTCAGGACGTGACCGCCGTCTTCTGCCTGCACGACGCGCTGCGCGGCGACGCGTACCCGTGGCGGTATGCGGACGGGTCGCCCTTCATCCCGATCGGGTGGTTCCGGTCGATTTACACCGGCTCCCTGTGGCAGACCTACGCGCGCCGCGGGGCCTTCCTCGCGACCCTGCAGATCGGCGACATCGCGACCGCGATCCGGGCCAGCGTCCGGGCGTCGTCGGGTCAGGTGGTGCTGTCGTGGGGGCTGAGCCCGCCTGCGTCCATCGTCTCGCAGGCGGGGCAGCAGGGCACGCGACAGTCGATCGCGCTGAACCCGGGTGACATGCTCTTCCTCGCGCCCGACGCGGCAGCGATGGAGAAGACGGTCACGCCGAACGTGCATACGATCAACCCGGCTGGTAACCTGCAGCAGCAGGCGCTGTACCTGGATCAAGTGCGCGCGCAGATCGCCGCGAACCTGGGGATCAGCTCCAGCAGCGTCACGAGGGCGAGCGCCAACCCGACGTCAGCCGCGGCGCTCACGATCTCAGACGCGGGCCGCCGCGAACACATGGCGCTGACCGAGCCACTGTACCGGGCCGCAGACCTCGACTTTCTGCGCAAGGTCGCCGCTCTCGTCAACCTCTGGGGGAACGACCCGGCGAACGCCGCGACGGCCGCGACGCCGACGCCGTGGACCGACGTGCCCGAAACCGGGTACTCGATCGAGTACTTCGGCCTCCCGGCGGACGCAAACGCGCAGCGCGCCGCGCGGGAGGCCGATGAGTTCGAGCTGCAAAAGGGGCTGGTGAGCCCGGTAGACCTGTGGCTGCGACGCAACCCCGGCGCAACCCGTCAGGACGCGGTGCGGGCGCTGGCGCAGGTGGAGCGGGACAAGCGCGAGGTCATGGCCGCAGTCGCCGCAGACGGCGGGCCTTCCCCGGTGCCCGGTGCTGCGCCTGCCCCGGCGCCGGCCCCGTCCCCGGCCCCTGCCGCCGGCGACGATGACGAACCCGAAGACGACGAAGACACCGAAGACCCCGAGACCTACGACCCCGACGCCGGCCCTGACCTCGACGACGCCCTCGATGACGCCGAAGAGGCGGCCGACGCTGGCGACGACATGAGTACCGAAGACGTGCGCGACGCGCTGCGGCGGCTGGCCGAGGCCGTGCGGGCGCGTCGGGGCCGCGGTGGCCGTGGCAGCGACAGCGGGCGGGGGGCAGCCCCCCGTGCCTGACGCGGCCGGCACCTTTCGCCCGCCTGTAGGCGTGGCCCGTGCGGCGCGCCGTGCGCTCGAGGTCCGCGCCGAAGCTCCGCCGTCAGAACGCGGCCTGACCCCGGTCGGTATCGCCCGCGCGGCGCAGCTCGGGGCCCGGCGCGCGGTGTCGGTCGCGACCATGCGCCGCATGCTCGGCTACCTCTCGCGGCACCTCGTCGACAAGCAAGGGGCGACGTGGGGCGAGCAAGGCCGAGGCTGGGTCGCGTGGCACGCGTGGGGCGGGGACGCGGGCGCGCGGTGGGCGCTGTCCGAGCTCGCGCGCTATGATCGCGACTGGTTCAGGGAGTGGGCGTCTGCGCCCCGGAACCGGGCCCTGATGCGGCACCTTCGCCGCGGCTGAGTACCGAGCATCATCACCAGAGCAGCACGGAGCACACCCGATGCCAACCGAGATCAACGGCCTCACCTACTACACCGCGGATGAGGTGCGCGCCGAGTACGTGCCCAAGTCCGAGCACCTCGATCGCCTCAAGGCCAAAGACCAGAAGGCGGCCGAGACCGCCGAGACCGCCCTGCGCGCGTCGCGAGACGCGGCCGCCGCGGCGGAGCGGGTCAAGGTCCTCGAGGCGCAGGTCGGCGAAGTCGAGGGGCTGCGCACGTCCCTTCGCGCCGCGCACGATCAGGCGGCCCTTGCGCGCGCCGGAGTCTCCGACGCGGCCCTGCCCTTTCTCCGCCTTGCGCACTCCCAGCGGATCGAGGGCCTGTCCGAAGCCGATCGCCCGGGCGACGTCGACGCCGACTTCCGCGCGTGGCTGACCGCCGCCGAGGGTGGGGCCAAGGCCAACGAGTTCGTCGGGCACTACTTCAAGGCCGCGCCCGCGCCCGCGCCTGCCGCGGCGCCCGGAGGCCAGAGCCCGGGGCAGGCCTTGGCCCCTGCGTCCGCCCGTGCCCCCGCCCCGGCGCCGCCGTCGACGGTGACCGGGGCCGCGCCGCCGGCGTCGTCGGAGGCGCAGCGGCAGGCCCTCGCCGGACTGGAGGCGAAGCTCCACGCGCTGTCGCAGCGGTACGCGATGGCCCCGCGTGATCAGCGCGCCGCGCTCACGACTGAGATCGCCGCGGTTGAGGCGGCGCTGGTGGCGGCCCAGGGCTGACGCTTGCACGCGCGCGAGCCGCGTGGTAGCGTGTGACCATCCCGGCCGCCGGGTCCCTCACGTCACGAGGTGTAGCGGTCGAAGGCAGCCAGCGCGCCCGGTGCGTGCGCACCCGAGCCGGCCTTTGATCTGACCGCTCACCCCTCATGCGTAGGACCCTCGATGCCCGTCCTCCCCACCCCGCTCACCAACTCCACCGTGCAGGCCCAGCTCGGTCTGCCGGCTACCCTTGTCCCAGGCGTGCTGCGCCAGCTCGCGGACCGCCTCGACGTACTGGCGCCTGGGATCGTGCGCCTGCTGGTCGACATGGCCGGCAGCGGCTCGAACGTCGGACGCGTGCGCTTTGCCGGTGGCTTCGGCTATCAGGCTCCCCTGCAGGCGCTTGCGAGCGACACCGACGCGCCCCCGGACGCGACCCCGGCCGCCGGCTACAGCACGGTCACCCTCGCCCCGTACGGGCTGGGCATGTCCGAGAGCTTCATGCAGCGCATCCTCGCGGACGCGGCGGCCGCCTCCGAGATGTCGATCGAGGCGTTCATGGCCCAGGTGCCGGACAGCTTCGCCCGCACCTCGCGGGACGCGACCTGCACGATCGGCGCCGCCTTCGGCACCCGCCTCGGCAGCTCGTCCGTCTCGATGTCGGTGGACCTCGCGCTCGCTCTGGTCGCCGCCCGCGAGTCCGTCGACGGCGCCACCGACCAGGTGCTGGCCCCGGCGATGCTCCACCCGGCGCAGATGTCGGAGCTCCGCGCCTCGGCGCGGTCCGAGCCCGCCTTCCAGGCCGAGCTCGCCGCCTTTGAGCAGGCCCAGACCGGGAACCGGCGCATGCGGCTCGCGGGCATCGACTACCTCGCGACCTCCAGCGTCAGCACCTCCGGCGGCGCCTACAAGGGCTTCGTCTTCGGCGAGGGCGGCGTGGGCTTCGGCGTGGCGGGCGCGACCCCGGCGAACCTGCCGATCCCCTCCGGCGCGGAGGCCGTGTACCTGCCCCAGTTCGGGCTGGTGATCTTCAAGCGCCTCGATCGGCTCGGCCAGCAGGTGCTGGGCGTCAGCGCGCTGGCCTACGTCGGCTATGCCGCGGGCGACTCGACCGTGTACTTCCAGCGCGGCCTCGACTCCAAGGTCTGATCTCTGGCCGCGCCCTGGGGCTCATCCTTTGGGGTGTGCTCCCAGGGCAGGCCCTGGGGCGCGGCCTCTCCTCTGCCCCGTACCCTCTCACCCCAGCCCCGCGAGCACACCGCATGGCTATCCCCGTTCCTGTCCGCTCGAGCGTCGCGACCTTGCCTCAGGGCTCCGCGCCCGTCACCCTGTCCGGCTCGGACGTCAGCCCCTTGGGCGCGGCAGATCCGGTCAACCTGCCGCCGCGCGCGGCCTTCGTGCTGATCCATCATCCCGGCGCGTACGAGCACGTGCTCTTGAGCGGCGAGTGGATCATGGTCCCGCGCCTGGACCGATTCGACCTCGTGCCTGGTGTGTCGCACGTGGAGGCTGCTCAGCGCGGCCGCCCGACGATGGACCGCACCCGGTCCGCCTTCGCCGAGCTGCGCGCGCAGGGCGCACTGATCCTCTCCGCTGATGAGCATCCCGTGACGGACCCCGCGCACCTGCCCCCGGGCGTGGCTCCGGGCCGGTACGCGCGGATGCTGACCGTCCGCGACGCCCGCACCGGCCTGGACGGACAGCACTGGCATGAGGTCTGGGAGGTGCACGCGCTGACCCGCAGCGGCATGCGGGCGACCTACCACCGCGAGGCGTACGCGCGCTGGCGTCTGTCTCTGGTGGCCGCAGGCGTGATCGAGCCGGCACCGGCTGACATCGTCGAGGGCGTCATCGCGGCCGCTGAGATCAAGCTGGCCCGCATCCGCGGCGACGGCATGCTCGCACCGGACCAGCGGCGCGAGCGCACCGAGGCGGCCGCGGCTGAGCTCGACGCGCTGCGGCGAGGGCTCGAGGGCGTGCCGGACGCGCCCGCCGCAGCGCCATCGGCCTCCGTGCCGCCGCCGCGGCCTGCGCGCACCCGGGCCACGGGGCAGACCTCCGACACGCACGCCACCACAGGTCGAGAAAGCACATGAGCGACCGCCCCACCGTCACCGCCACGGGCCCGACGGCCTACACGCGCGACGGCATGGACCGTGCCGCGGCTCGACTCCGCGAGTCGGCCGCCAAGTCGGGTCAGACCATGACGCACACCGAGGCGCGCGCCCGCGTCGACGCGGCCGTGCGCCGAACCCCTGTCACCGAGGGCGGCCGGTAGGCCTGCCCCCTCTCCCCCGAGCCCCGGCCCCTGGCCGCTGGAGCAGAGCATGAGCGCCACCCTCCTGAACGTCGCGTCCGACAGCTACGGCGTCGGCGACACCCTCGCCGCCAACCAGCGCAACCCGGGGGGCGTCTACATCGCCACCCTCGCGGGCAACGTCGCGCTGGACGCCACCTACCCCCGGATGCTCAAGCTGGACCCGGGCGGCAGCGCCCGCGACGTCACGCTTGACGCTGTCGCGACGGCGGAGGGTCTGGTGCGGACCATCGTCAACGCGGCCGACAACGCGGAGAACCTGGTGGTCAAGAACACGAGCGGTGCGACCATCGGCACCGTCAACCAGAATGAGCTCGGCGTGTTCTACTGCGACGGCAGCACCTGGTCCCTGCTCTACGTGCAGACCATCGCCCTGAGCTGATCTACCGCCACTCCACACCCCCGGGCCGCGCGCCCGGTGAGGAGATCGCATGCCCTTCAAGAACGGCGCCACGAAGAACCTGACCGCGCAGCTTCGGCTGCGCGACGGCGTGGACGTGCGCACCCTCACCGGCGCGCTCACCCTGGACGCCACCTCGGGCAACTACCTGCTGCTCGACCCGGGCGGCGCAACCCGCACCGTGACCTTGCCTGCGGCCGCAGGCAGCAACGGCCTCGCCTTCTTCGTCGCAAACACGGCCGACGCGGCGGAAGACATCCTGATCTCCGACGGCGGCACTGTTGCGACCGTCGGGCAGGGGCAGGCCTGCGCGGTCGCGTCGAACGGCTCGGACTGGTACGTCGTGATCCCGTCGGTGGCGCAGGCCATCGCGGCCGGGCTCGTCGTCGTCGCTGACGGAAACTTCCGCATCGGGGACTCGGCGGACCTGACGAAGCGGATCGCGTTCGAGGCGAGCGGCATCACGGCGGGGCAGACCCGGACCATCACGATGCCCGACCGCGCGATCGATCTCGGGTACGTCGGGCAGATGCAGCTCGATCTGATCACCGGCGGCGCCGCGGGCAATCACACGCTGACCGGCGTCACGACTGCGGACGCGCTGATCGCGGTCATGTACTTCGTCGGCGCCGGCACGGACGTCACGGACATCTCCGACATCGGCGGCGAGTTCTCGATCACCAGCGCCAACACGATCAACAACACCGGCGGCACCAACACCACCGGCGGGAAGATGCTCGTGCTCTGGCTCAACGTGGCCTGACCTCGTGCCCCCGGGCAGCCCCGCCGCGCACGTGGTAGGGTCCGCCCGGGGGCCGTGACCCCCACCGCCTCCACGGCCCTGCGCCCACCCTCGCGCACCCGGAGCCCCCGTGATCAGCGGCGAAGCCAACTACACCTTTCGCGCGTCCGAGGATGTCCTGGCTCAAGGCCGGGACAACGTCGTCGCGATGGGTGTAGAGCTCGGGGGCGCGGCGGTCACGGTTTCGGCGGCGACCTTCACGCTTCTGCCGCCCGGCTCCGACACCCCCGTCATCTCTGCGGCCGCGGTGCCGACGCTGTCGCCGCCGACGTACACGATTCCGGCGGCGGCAATTGCTGGCACGTCGTCGATCGGCACGGGCTGGCAGCAGGTCTGGGCGCTGACGATCTCGGGCCGCGTCTACACGGTCGACCGCGAGACCGTCGTCGCCGTTTACCCGCCGGCGCCGACGCTCGCGCAGTCGGACCTCACCGACCTGCACGCCGACCTGCCTACTCTGATGGGCCGCGGGCGCGCAAACATGCAGGCCATCATGGACGCCGCGTGGGCGCAGATCATGCGCCGGTGGCGGTCGGAGGGCGGCTTTGTTTGGCGGCTCCGCACCCGTGACGCGCTCTTCGACTGCCATCGATGCCTGACGCTTGCCGGGCTCTTCCGCGACATCGGGAAGCTCAACGGCAACGAGGCGCTGGGCGACCTCGCGGGGCACTATCAGGGCCTCTACGAGGCGGAGTGGCGCCGGGTCAAGGGCGCCGTCGACTGGAGCGACACGGGCCGCGCTGACGTCCCTGACCGGCGCGAGACGCCGCGCGGCGACGCGGTAAGCGTCAACGCCCCGACCACGGGCTGGGGCGGCTTCCGCGGCTCGAGGATGTCGGGCATGGGCGGGCAGGGCAGGCCTGTCCGCTTCGGGGTGCGCTGATGGGCACGCGTCACCTCTCCCGCGTGCGGGCGTAGCTGATGGGCATCCTCCAAGGCACGCCCCCGACCATGACTGCGGCCGAGCCCGTGGTGTCGCCTCGCGTGCCGATCGCGTCGAACCTGCGCATGGGGGTCTCTCTGGGCCGCATGCACGCGCTGCTGCGGGAGCGCATGGCCTCGTGCCCGGTCGACGACCTGATCGTGCTCAACGCGGGCGCCGCGGACGCGGACACGTCGACGGACTCGTGGACCGAGGCGACCGATGTCCTGGGCCCCGAGGGCGGCCTGGACCGGCACCTGCAGTGGTTCGCGAGCCTGCGCGGCTCTGCGCCCGACCCCGCCGTGCGCGTCACCTGGGACGCGTCGGCGACGATGCTGGTGACGGAGATCGACCTGATCTTCCTCTTCCTCGCCGACCCGTCCGCGTCCTACACGGCCGACACCTTCGAGCGCGCGGCGCACGCGGCCGGCATCGTAGCCCGGCACGTGCTACAAGACCTGCGCTGGGCCGAGGGCGCCGACGGCACCCTGATCTCCCGCTTCACCGCCGACGCGGCGCCGACGGGTCGCGGTCGCGGCCTGCAGGTGACGGTCGGCTTCCGCTTTAGACACAAGGAGGGTTTCTGATGGCCGTCATCGTCCAGTACACCCGGAAGATCGTGATCGTCGACAGCAACGCCGCTCCCCGCGGCGGCTCCGGCATCGCGTCGTCGACGGTCGATACCGTCTACCCCTCCGGCACCGCCGTCGGGCAGGCCGACCTGGGAACCGCGGTCAGTCAGACTGTCGCGGGATCGGGAAACGTCGACTTCGACGCGCGTGCTGCTCTGCAGCTCAGCACGCAGACTGCGTGCAACGGGGCCGAGCTCGCGTACCTGCTGATCGAGGTGCCGAGCACGGCCAGCGGCAACGTGACCGTCAAGGTCGCGGCGGCTAACGGCCTCGACATCTTGAACGGAAACACCGACGGCATCGTGATCCGTGCCGGCGGATCGCTCGAGCTCAACTTCCTCAATGCCGTGGGCCCTGTGATGGACGCGAGCAACCGCATGATCAACATCGCCAACGCCGGCGCGTTTAGCGTCGACGTCGGCATCACCGCCGCCTTCCGGTCGGCCTGAGCACGCAAGGAGCACCCATGCCCTTCAACGCGAAGCACACGACCCTGACCGTGCGCGACGGCGGCGGCCTCACGCAGTCGCTTGGGCCCGGTACCGGCACGATCACGATCCCGGGCCTGACTGGCAACAGCGGCGCAGAGGTGATCGACATCCGCGACCGCATGAGCCACTACGCGGGGATCACCGGCCCCGAGGCCACGTACGAGTTCTCCACTGAGGTGATCGTCGACGCTGGCAGCCTCGCCGCCAACGCGGTCCTGTCGGCCATCCGGCGCACCGGCGCCTGGGCGGCGGCCGTCTCGATCGAGACGAAGACCGACGCCTACCTGCTGCGGCTGGACGTCACGCTGACCGACGCGATCGGTCACACGACGACGATCGTGCTTGGCAAGTGCAAGGTGTCGGCCGACTACGTCGTCGATGACCAGTTTACGAAGTTCAGCATCTCCGGCACCTGCTACACGCTGCCCACTGTGAGCTGACCACGCCCCCCGGGCAGGCCCCCTGACCGCTCCTCCCCTCCCGGCTACGGGGCCTGCCCTCTTCTCTCGCGCCCTCGCACGTCACCTGCGCTCTCCGCGCCTCGCAACCTGCAGGAGCACACCCATGCAGACCCCCGCCCTCTCCGCCTTCGCGCGCCCGATGGTCACGGTCAAGACCGCGACTTGGGGCGTGATCGAGTTCCCGCGCCCGCGTCTGATGGAGTCCGCGACCATCGGCCACTTGCTCACGCTGGCGGCCGACAGCGGGGCCCCGGGCGCGATCGCGACCATCGTCTGCGCCGGCGCGGCGCTCGCGCTGCGTGGCGCAACCCTCGAGCTCCAGACCGCGATCCCCGCCCCAGAGCGCGGCACCTGGGGCAAGCTCGACACGGCCCTCGACTACGGCGACGCGGTGGCTGTCGTTCTGACCGAGCGGTACCCGGGCGCCGACTTCTGGCCCGACCTGCAGGCCGTGTTCGACGCGTACCGCGGGCACATTCAGGCGGTCGAGGAGTCGGCCGAGCGTGCGGCGGATTTTTCCTGACCGGGCCGTGGGCGCCGACGCTGCGCGTGCTCGCGCGACTCGGGCTCACGGTGGCCGGTGACCCGCTCTGGTTCGACGAGCTGTCCGATGAGCGGCAGCGCGCTGTGATCGGCCTGCTAGTCGCCGAGTCTCGCGCGGCTGGAGGGCAGGCCCCGCCTTTGCGCGCTACGGCCCCTGCAGCCGCTCCGAGCTCCGGCCCTGGCCCTGCGCCGGCCCACGTCGACGCGGAGGCCTGGAAGCGCCTTAGCGCCTTCTGGACACCCTAACGCGAGGTCTGCTGTGGCCCTGCTGACGCCAGCCCAGCCCCTGACCGGCCCCGGCACCCGCGGCCGGGGTGCGGGCCGTGCAGGCGCCGCAGGTGGAGGTCCTTCCACGCTGTCGTTCCCAGTGCTTCGGCACTTCGAGCGGTCGCGCGACGCGCTGGCCGAGGCGCTGCTGCCAGGGCAGAAGGCGCGGCAGCTCCAGGGCGGAGGCCGGCTGCCGAGCCGCGGCGACCGCATGGAAGTGCGCAACGCCCTCAAGAATCGCCTTCGCACGGTCACGCTTACAGGGCAGACCCGCGCCGACATCGTCGGCAGCTTCGGCCTGCGCCTCGACGGCGAGGACTTAGAGGTGCTGATCCGCGCAGAGCTTGCGAAGGTGGCCCCGACCCTCACGCGATCGATGGACACGTACCTCGGCGGCGTCGCGGTCGCGGCGCTGCGCAAGTGGCCGGTGAAGTCGGGCCTGTCGCGCGCGACCCTTGAGGCAGACGTCGAGCTCGTCGGGGACTTTGTGCGCGTGCGGATCCAGGTGCTCGCGTGGTACTGGCCGTACATCCGCGGGCACCCGCACAAAGAGCTGCTCGAGCAGCCGTCGGAGCTCGCGGTGGAGCGCATCGCGAAGAGCACGGCGGAGCTGCTGACGCGGTAGACTGAGGCCTGCCGCTGCCGTGCACCCCCTGCCCGCGTCCGCCTGGAGCTCCTGCCATGACGACCCGCCGCTTCACGATCGAGGCCGTCGCCGACATCACGCGGTATGCCGAGGGGCTGGCGAAGATCCCCGGCGTCACTGAGAAGGAGGCAGCCAAGGCCTCTCTGAAGTTTGCGACGGAGCTGAACAAGGGCTACGGCAAGGCCATCGCGGACGCCGAGAAAGCGTCCAAGACCTTCGCCGACACGGCCTCCGACGCCTTCGTTGTGACCGCTGGCGACGTCGCAGACCTTGCCTCTAAGGTGTACGAGTTCGGCGTCGGTATCATCGATCTGCAGGCTGAGATCGCAAACACGGCAGCGCGCTCTGGGATTGCGGGCGAGACCCTGCAGGGGCTTGACCTCGCGCTGCGTGGTGCGGGCCTGACACTGCAGGACCTAGAGGGCGACCTCAACCAGTTCCCGGCGAAGATGGTCGAAGCAGCGCAGGGGGCCGGCGGCGCGGCCGACGCCTTCGCTGCGCTCGGGATCAAGGTCAGGGGCTCGACGGGCGAGCTACGCGACGCTGACGCCGTCTTCCGCGACACATTGACGGCGCTCGGGCAGGTGGCCGACCCGGCGCAGCGGGCAGCCCTTGCGCTGCAGCTCATGGGCGAAGGCGGGGCCCGGCTACAGCAGACTGGCGCGCTGCAGAACCTCGACGCCTTCGTCGAGCTCACCGCGCGCTTCGGCGTGGAGACGGGCCCTGAGGCCACGCGGCAGGCGCAAGCCTTCGCGCAGGGCATGGCGACGCTGGAGACGGTGGCGCAGGGCACAGCCGCCCGCATCCTGTCGGCCTTCTCGGGCGGGGCCGGGTCAATGGCTGGCGCAGTGGAGGCCGTGACGCGCGCGGTGATCGTGCTCGGGGCAGGCTTTGAGGCGATGGGTGAGATCGCGGCCGAGCGCATCGCTGACCTGCTGGTGCCGCTTGAGGGACTGGCGATCGCGGTGGACCAGGGCCCGTCAGCCGCGATCAAGTTCCTGGGTGCTAACTGGGACCGCTTCGGGGCCGGCGTCCTGAAGACGATCAACCCGATCGCCGGCGGTATCGAGCTTGTCGCGCGAACCACGGAGAAGGCCGGTAGAGAGCTCGCCGCGTTTGATCGGCTCAACGCGGCGACGCTCCGGGGGGCCGAGGCGGGGACTGCCGCGCTGCAGGTCGCGGCGGCAGAGCAGGGCGCGGCGCAGGAGCGCGCCGTCGACAGCGCCGAGGCCCTGCGCAAGATCATCGTGGACGCGTCCGCGGACACGGTCACCGCTGAAGAGCGGGTGCGTGCCGCGTTCGGCGAGCGGGTGGCGGCGATCGAAGAGGCCGAGGCGGCGGGCGCGGACGCCTTCGCGTCGTCGCTGGCGCGGTCTGAGGCAGAGGCTCGGCTGGTACGCGACCTCGCGCAGATCGAGGCGCAGGCGGCAGCGCAGCGGGCCGCGGCGCGTGCAAGTGCGATGGGCGGGATCCAGTCCGCCGACACCCCCGAGGCGGTGGCCGCGCTGCGCGACGCAGAGCTCGATCGGCTCTACATGGTCGGGCAGTTGGAGCGCGACAACCTCGCGCTGCAGGCCGAGCTCTCTGCCGAGTACTACCGCACGCAGGTCGCGGCCGAGACTCGGCTGCGGGAGTTGCAGCGCGCGCGGGTGCAGGAGACGGGGGCAGCCCTCGGCGATCTCGCCGGCACGACCGCGGCCGCCTTCACCTTCGCGTCGCAGCAGATGGCGGAGAGCGGCCAGAAAGCCGCAGTCGCGATGTTCCGCGCGTCTCAGGTGGCATCGGTGGCACAGATCGGGTTCGCGATCGCGGAGGGCATCGCGCGGGTGGCGTCGATCGCGGCCACGCGCCCGGCCCTCGCGGTGATCGCTGGGGCAGGACTTGCTGTCGCGCAGGGGACGGCGCTGGCGATGGTGGCGGCGCAGAAGCCCCCGCAGGTGCAGACCTTCGACACCGGCGGTCAAGTCATAGGCTCGGGCGCAGCGGCCCCCATGACCGCGACGCGTGAGCAGGTGCAGGTGCGGGCAGTGCCTGGCGAGGTGGTCGTTGACGCGGCCACGTCGCGAGACCTGGGCGGGGCCCCGGGCGTGCAGCGGGCGCTGGCAGGCGGGCAGGCCTCGGCTGAGATCCGAGTGGGCTTCACGCGCGATGCCAAGCGGTGGCTCAGGGTGGCGGCTATCGTCGGCGGCGGGGCAGCGGGGGCTGTCGCGGTAGCAGCCACGGGTCGGCGGCCGCCGGGTGTGCGGTAGGGCCGGCCGCCGGGGCTCAGGTGCCGCGGCCGTCCCGCGGTGGTAGAGTGCGCGAGCCGAGGCCGCAGGAGCACGCGTGGCGCAGTCGACCATCACCCGTGACCAGTTCTCGGCCTTCCTCCTGCCGGCGCCGTGGTGGACGGCGGCGAACCTGTGGGCGACGCAGTCGTCGTACACGCAGGCGGGCCCGATGCCCCCCGTCGTCGAGCCCGCTCAGGCAGACGGCCTCGGCGTCGTCGCGTCCGGCACCGTGACCGCGATCGACGACTACGACGTCAGGATCCAGGGCGCCGGCTTCGCGTCCACCGACGGGGCATCGTGGGCGTGGCGGCTGGACGGCGGGGCTGAGCACACGTGGCGGGGCTGGGATCCGCCGTCGCTCTTGGCGGG
>Ga0194115_10004042_pt1 | contig 16081 bp, 20 predicted proteins | sample TA2MahsurfametaG_3_FD_148656 | JGI IMG/M metagenome (GOLD analysis project Ga0194115, IMG submission 148656) | Freshwater microbial communities from Lake Tanganyika, Tanzania - TA2015002 Mahale S4 surface | ecosystem: Environmental > Aquatic > Freshwater > Lake | place: Tanzania: Lake...
TTTATTATTTATGTTTGTTATTTATGGAGTAAATATTATTATTTATTATTTATGTTTGTTATTTATGGAGTAAATATTATTATTTATTATTTATGTTTGTTATTTATGGAGTAAATATTATTATTTATTATTTATGTTTGTTATTTATGGAGTAAATATTATTATTTAATACACTAATACTTGCTCTCTCATTTTTATTATTCTTAGGTTAATGACCGAAATGAGTAAATATATGACCAAAGAGAGTAAAACTAAACGATTTAGAATAAGAACGAAAAAATTGTTTCTAACATACCCTCAAGTGCCGAATGTTGAAAATGTTGAAGAACAATTTGTTAGAGTTCTAGAGAATAAATTTAAGAATAGTCAAATGAAATATTTTGTATGTAAGGAGAAGCATAAAGATGGTAATCCTCATATTCATGTCTATATAGAGTTTGGTGCTAAAGAAGAAATACAATCACGTGAGAAACTACATGTTGAAATAGTAGGATCAGATGAACAAACAAAATTGTGTGAAGGTAAATATGAAGCAGTAAGAAATACTGAGAAGACTCTATCATATATAACTAAAGATTGTAATGAAGGCGACTATAAAACTAATATGAATATACCAGTTGTAGATGGTAAGCTTTATTGAGTCGCTGAAGATCATCTTTGTGCTGCGCTAAATGCGTATGGTTATGAATATGTAGAAAACTTACTGGTGGAGAAATATCCTAAACTTGCGATTAGAAGACGTTCTAGTTTATTAAGGAAGTATCGAATAAAATTAAATCATTAGATGAGTTTAAGTATATTCCCCAGGACGTTTTCGAATGAATCAATAATTATAAAACAAAATCTTTGATACTTCATGGTAAAAGTGGTACAGGCAAAACAGAATTAGCTAAAAGTATTATAAAACATATTGGAAAAGAACCTGTGTTAATTAGGGATGTAAATGTTTTAGGTTATGAAAATATAGATTCGAATGTAGGTTTAATATTTGATGATATATCATTGAAGGATAAAACTCGTGAGGTTAAAATTCATTATTTTGATACTGAGAATGAAAGTCAATTACGAATTTTATATAAGGTAGCTATAATTCCTAAAGAGGTTCCGAGAATTTATACTACTAATGTTTTAGAAGATCTATTATGTGAGCCTTTTAATAAAACTATTCCTTTAGAATTATCTAGACGTGTTAAAATTGTTGAAATAAAGAAGTGCATGCAAATTGATTTAGAGAGAACAACTACTGCAACAACTACTGTAACAACTACTGTTGTAGAAAATTGTAAGTTAAGTTTAAAATTTGAAGAATAATTCCTTTATTTTTGATTTATTGCTAATATGAAGATAATATATAACTTTGCCATATTATCGAGGGGGACATGACCAACTTTGAAAACACATTATGTGATGCCTAGTTATTTCCTTTTTTCACCCTTATTATTCTTAGGTTAATCACCGAAATGAGTAAATATATGACCAAAGAAAGTAAGACTAAACGATTTAGAATAAGAACGAAAAAATTGTTTCTAACATACCCTCAAGTACCGGATGTTGAAAATGTTGAAGAACAATTTGTTAGAGTTCTAGAGAATAAATTTAAGAATAATTTAATGAAATATTTTGTATGTAAGGAGAAGCATAAAGATGGTAATCCTCATATTCATGTCTATATAGAGTTTGGTGCTAAAGAAGAAATACAATCACGTGAGAAACTACATGTTGAGATAGTAGGATCAGACGGACAAACAAAATTATGTGAAGGTAAATATGAAGCAGTAAGAAACACTGAGAAAACTCTATCATATATAACTAAAGATTGTAATGAAGACGACTATAAAACTAATATGGATATACCCGTTGTAGGTGGTAAGCTTTATTGAGTTATTGAAGATCATCTTTGTGCTGCGCTAAATGCGTATGGTTATGAGTATGCAGAAAACTTACTGGTGAAGAGATATCCTACACTTGCGATTAGAAGATGTTCTACTTTATTAAAGAATCTTAAATTAATGAACGATGTTCACCAAAAGGAATTAAGAAAAGCATCTAGAGAAATTAAATCATTAGAGGAGTTTAAGGATATTCCCCAGGATGTTTTAGAAAATCTATTATGTGAGCCTTTTAGTAAAACTATCCCTTTAGAACTATCTAGACGTGTTATAATTGTTGAAATAAAGAAGTACATGCAAATTGATCTGGAGAGAACAACTACTGTAACGACTACTGTTGTAGAAAATTGTAAGTTAAATTTAGAATTTGAAGAATTATTATTTATGGAGTAAATAATTGTGAAATAATTTTATTTCAAATTTGATGTTGACTAGGAAAAGAGTTGGTAGTAGATAAATATTAATAAGATTTGTGGATTGTTCAAAGCCACTAGGTAATTAGAATAAATGAATTTATCTTTTGCATATAAACATAATTAAGAGACACTTTTATACTTTGACTAGATAAACATGTTTTCAGATATATTGAGATTCTTTCCAGTTGTTGCAGCGATTATCATTATTAAATAGTTTGTGAGAAAAGTAACACCTTTCAAATCTTATTCTATATGCGTTTATTATGAATTAAGAATCGTCTCAAAACAGGTTGATACTAAATTTAGGATTTGTGATGCCTTTATATTATTTGTTCATTCAATTAGGTACTTGTTTATGAGTTATGCGTTATACTTTAAATTTCTGATTTAAATACACGAAGACGTTATCTTCAATCGAGAGAACTTCATTTTCTTTACTTTCAAATACCTGAGTAAAATATGAGTAATAAAATTCGTTTTAAATATCTAAAAACAAAACACAGCTGACATTTAGTAGATCCTAGTCCTTGGCCATTAGTTGCTTCTCTAGGAGCGTTTTTTATGACTTCAGGGGCTGTGTTATATATGAACAAATTTTTAGGGGGCGGACAACTTGCATTAGTCGGATTTTCTATACTATTATATGTTATGTATACTTGGTGGCGTGACATCGTTAGAGAAGCTACGTTTGAAGAACAGCATACTGTATCTGTGCAACGAGGTTTAAGACTGGGGATGATTTTGTTTATTGTTTCAGAAATAATGTTTTTTTTTGCATTTTTTTGGGCTTTTTTTCATTCAAGTTTATCGCCAGTTTTTAATTTAGGAGGAGTGTGACCTCCCGAAGCAATACAAACAATTCAAACATCAGGAATCCCTTTAACTAATACATTTTTTCTTTTAAGTTCTGGGGCTACAGTTACTTGAGCGCATCATGCAATAATAGTACGAGCAAAAAAACAAGCAATTATCGCATTATTATTTACAATATTATTGGCAACAATTTTCACCCTTTTACAAGGTATGGAGTACATAGATGCGCCATTTAATATTAATGATAGTGTTTTTGGCTCTTGTTTTTATATGGCTACTGGTTTTCATGGCTTCCATGTTTTCATTGGTACTTGTTGCTTGATAGTATCTCTTTTACGAATTGTTTATAATCATTTTACTTCAACACATCATTTCGGTTTTGAGTCTGCTGCATGGTATTGGCATTTTGTAGATGTTGTTTGATTGTTTTTATTCATCACTGTTTATTGGTGGGGAGGTATCCATTAATTTTCCGAAGAGTTTGATCTTTTTTAGTTTTAACCATTTACAAACTTTGAAAAGTTTTTGTAGGAAAATAGTTCAGTCGGTAGAACAGTGGTTTTCAAAACCGAAGGTCAAGGGTTCAAATCCCTTTTTTCCTGAAATACGTAGTATTTTTTCTAGTTGTATTTTATAATTAATTTTTTATTATTAAGTATATAAAAAGTTAATAGAACCTAGGTTAAAAAATCTGTATGCCGATGCTAGTTTAATTCTAGCATAATTTTATGAGTTCCAGTTATGACTTGAGACCTAGTACTTTTGGCAAATTTATAAATTTAAGTTCTTCAAATGAATATAGTAATTCTAGCTTTATGTCTTCTTTTGTTACAAAAACAGTACGATGAAGTAAAAATTATTTATTATCGATTTTAGATGGGCATTTAATACATTATCCGAGCCCGTTAAACTTAACGTACGCTTGAAGTTTTGGGTCTTCTGCTGGCATCTGTTTAATTATTCAGATTTTGTCTGGAATTTTTTTGGCTATGCATTACACTCCACACATTGATCTTGCGTTTAGCAGTGTAGAGCATATTATGCGAGACGTAAATAACGGTTGATTAATTCGTTACATTCACGCTAATGGAGCTTCTATGTTTTTCATCGTAGTATACTGTCATATATTTCGTGGTCTATATTACGGCTCTTATATGCAGCCACGGCAATTACTTTGATGCTCAGGTGTTCTTATTTTCATTTTAATGATGGGAACCGCTTTTATGGGATACGTACTTCCTTGAGGCCAAATGAGCTTTTGAGGCGCTACTGTAATTACTAGCTTAGTAACTGCAGTCCCAGTTGTGGGTCACGCGATAGTTGACTGATTATGGGGGGGGTTTACTGTGAGTAATGCAACACTAAACCGATTTTTTAGTTTACATTTTTTTTTACCATTCGTAATTGCTGCTTTAAGTCTAATACATTTAGCACTTTTACATAAGGATGGCTCAAATAATCCTTTAGGAGTAGATAGTAAAGGAGATAAAATTCCTTTTTACCCTTATTTTGTAGTAAAAGATTTATTTGCGTTTTTCTGCTTTTTAACTTTTTTTGGCGTTTTTGTTTTTTATTTCCCCAATGCGCTAGGCCATCCAGATAACTACATTCCTGCGGATCCTATGCAAACACCTGCTCATATTGTACCTGAATGGTACTTCTTACCATTTTACGCAATCTTACGGTCTATCCCTGATAAACTTGGGGGTGTGGCAGCAATGGGTGGTGCTTTGATTGTTTTATTTTTAATTCCATTTATAAATACGTCTGAAATACGAAGCACAACTTTTAGACCTATTTTTAAAATTTTTTATTGGTTACTTGTTGCTGACTTTTTACTGTTAGGTTGAATCGGCCAGAAACCTGTCAAAGATATTTATGTGATCGTAGGCCAGGTGGCTACAGTATTCTATTTTTTATTTTTCATTGTTTTAATTCCAGCAATAGGTATTTTAGAAACGAAATTGTTATCGTATAAAAATAAATGCAACAGTTTTTAATTTAGATCTTAAACGATTCGTTGTATGCTAGTTTTTATAATCTAGCAGTAAAAATTTAGCTCACGAGATTATTTTGAGTAAAATATTCAATTTTTCTTGACACTTTCTATACCCCAAAAGTGTCAATTACTGAAAGGTAATCAACTCAATTGGTAGAGTATTTCGCTTACAACGAAAAAGTTAATAGTTCAAATCTATTATTACCTAATGACGTTAAAAAAAAGAAATTTATTAAAAAAAATAAAAAATTTTACTATCAATTTTGGCCCTCAGCATCCTGCGGCTCATGGTGTGTTAAGATTGGTGTTAGAGCTTAACGGTGAAATTGTAAATCGAGCAGATCCTCATATAGGTTTATTACATAGAGGTACAGAAAAGTTAATTGAATATAAAAATTACGTTCAAGCACTGCCATATTTTGATCGTTTAGATTATGTTTCAATGATGGCACAAGAGCATAGTTATTGTTTAGCAATTGAGAAACTTTTTAATTGTAAAGTCCCGAAACGCGCGCAATATATAAGAGTACTTTTTGCCGAAATTACTCGAATTCTAAATCATTTGCTAGCAGTAGGTTGTCATGCAATGGATGTTGGTGCAATGACCCCATTTCTGTGAGCTTTTGAAGAGCGGGAGAAGCTTATGGAATTTTATGAGCGAGTGTCGGGTGCACGTATGCACGCAGCTTATTTTAGACCTGGGGGACTACAAGTTGATATTCCAAAAGGCTTATTAGACGATATTTATATGTTTACTGAACAATTTACATTAAGATTAACCGAGATGGAAGATATGTTAACAGAAAACAGAATTTGAAAACAACGGTTAGTAGATATTGGTATTGTAAATGCTAATGACGCATGTCAATGAGGTTTCAGTGGAGTTATGTTACGTGGTTCTGGAATTTATTGAGATTTAAGAAAAAGTCAACCGTATGAAGTTTACGATCAGCTTAAATTTAACATACCTGTAGGCAATAATGGTGATTGTTATGATAGATACTTAATTCGGGTGTTCGAAATGAAAGAGTCACTACGATTAATTGAACAATGTTTGAATTTAATGCCTTTAGGTTATATTAAAACAAACGACTTTAAAATTTCGCCTCCAACTAGAATAGATATGAAACAATCTATGGAAGCATTAATACATCATTTTAAAATGTACACTCAGGGTGTTAATATTCCTGCTAATGAGACTTACGTAGGAACTGAAGCTCCAAAAGGAGAGTTTGGGGTGTATTTGATTTCTGATAATACTAATAGACCTTATCGTTGCAAAATTAAAGCTCCAGGTTTTAATCACTTACAAGCTTTAGATTTTATGTCTAAAGGACACCTAATTGCCGATGTTGTTACAATTATAGGTACTCAAGATATTGTATTTGGTGAGGTTGATCGATAACTATAATGCGTTCTAAATTAAAATCATTTAAAATTTTACAGATCCTTCCAAACGGTTGTGTTTATTTTGATAACTCAGTTTATTTAAAAACTTTTACAAGATATCATTTTTCTAAAGATAGTTTGCTTTCCACCTTTTTAGATAAAAAAACCCTTATTGTAACAAATTCTAATTTTTTCTATAAAAAATATCGTACCTAAATTGTTAATAACTAAACAAATGAATTCACAATTAATTATAAAGAACATTCGCAGTTTATCTAAAATATGCCCCTTAGAAAAAATTCAATTGCATGGTCAAGAGCTTGTAATAATAGTAAAATCAAAATGACTATACGATACTTTAACACTTTTTAAATACCATATACCGTATCAATTTAGTATATTAACGTGTATTACAGGCGTGGATTATCCTAATAACAAATACAGATTTAAATTGGTTTATGATTTGTTGAGCATCCGTTTTAATATTCGTATTAGGATTAAAACATTTACTCACGAATTGTTTGGTGTAGACTCTTGTGATCAATTATATTTTACAGCAGGTTGATACGAATGTGAAATTTGAGACATGTACGGAGTTTTTTTTAAGAACCATTCAAATTTAAAACGAATTCTAACAGATTATGGCTTTGAAGGACATCCTCTTAGAAAAGATTTTCCATTAAGTGGTTTTGTGGAAATGAAGTATAACGAAACAGAAAAAAGAGTAATAAATGAATCCATTGAATTGTGTCAAGAATATCGAACATTTAAATTTTTATCTCCTTGGTAATTATTTTTAGATTATATGAAAAAACAAACTCAAAAAGATAGAAAGCTTAGAAAATCTTTTAATCAACAAGAATTAAATAATGTTATTCTAAAAAGTATTGTCAAAAATGAAAACTTATCATTATTGATAAAATGAAATGCCGTTTTAAAATTATCAAAGTTTTTGGGGAGTCGAAACAAAACACAATTTGTTAATAGATGTGTTCTAACTAACCGTAAAGCTAAATTCAACCGAATTTTCAAAAAGTTTTCAAGATTAAGTTTTTTACTATTGGCAAGATCTGGTTCGATTTCGGGACTAAAAAAATCTTCTTGGTAAAAAGATTAACCTACAAATGATTTCATCCATTTATTTTACAGATAATTATTTTCATTTAAATAGTTCGTTATTTTATAATGAATATAGCGTTATATTAATTTTTTTAGCTATAGCTATTGTACTATCTATCATTATTATCTTGCTTTCTTATATGTTAGCGGTGCAAAAACCAGAGACTGAAAAGCTTTCGACATACGAATGTGGTTTTGAGCCTTATGAAGATGCACGTCACACTTTTGATGTTAAATTTTATTTAATAGCTATTTTATTTATAGTTTTTGACATTGAAACCATGTTTTTGATTCCTTGGACTAACGTTTTGGCCCAGTTAGATCTTGTTGGGTTTTGGTCAATGATTGACTTTATGTTTGAGTTGAGTATTGGCTATGTTTATATTTATTGTATTGGGGCATTAGATATACATTAGGCCTTACATTACAGATTGATTTAGCATTTTTTTAAATTTCAAGAAAGGTGACTGAGAGGTTTAAAGTGAAGATCTGCTAAATCTTTGTATATTTACTAATATACCGTGGGTTCGAATCCCATCCTTTCTTAAAATTTGTGGGTATTCTCAAGACACTGTTGGAATATAGCCAAGTTGGTAAGGCCTTCGTTTTTGGTACGAATATTCAAAGGTTCAAATCCTTTTATTCCAAAAGACTGTTTGTTAGTTTTATTAAAAAAGCATGTTCTTTGAATGTTTGTTTAATTAATTCTGTATTTATTCTTGATTGCGAAAAAGTCTTCATCGTCTAGTGGTCAGGACATCGCCCTTTCACGGCGATAACACGGGTTCAAATCCCGTTGGAGATATAATACGTTTTATATTTTTTATTTTATTTAATGATCTAAAAAAATTAACAGAAAAATACATATAAAAGATATTATAGTAAGCAAGAAGCTTAGTATAGCCACGATATTTGAATCTAGTGAAGCTACAATTGCTATGAATAAATTACCTGAGGTTCTGTATTTGTTATGACAAAATATAAAAGCACCTCAAAAACCATTTTTCCTCTACTAGTTAAGTTCTCGTTGGTATTTTTTTTTTGAAAAAATATTTATTCATCTTGAAAAATTTACTTCAAATTTACCATAAGTTATTCATATAAACTGCTCACAGGTTGAACTTATGGTTTGTCAAAACGAATCTTTTAGATCGAATCTTAAATTTTTTTTCATTATCCTTTTTATTTGTTGTAACTACGAAACGTGGTTAACAGCCAAGTACTAAAAGTGGATATGGCGTTATACTTAAAATATCACACAGCTATGATCGCCACGATACAGATTAGTAGTTTGCTATGTAACTAAACTTGTCTAAAATAACTGAAGTGTTTTAAAAATTTTTGATTTTAACCCTCTGGTCTTTTTTCACTAAACTTGACGTTGATTTCTGACATAGCAAATAAAATAATATCATTTCCCAGCTAAACCATCACTGAGTGCTGTTACAATAACTTAGGTAGGTGAGTTCGTTTAAACCTTAAAGTTAGAATATTTTAGCCTAGAGAGTTTGGAGCATTGAATCATGGTAGATGAGTAGTTACTATTGAAATTTTTGTCATCAACATAAAAGTCATTTAATCAAAATCTAAATTGAGAACTAAAAATTTTTTTTTTCTTTGATTTAAATTGAATATTATTTTGATGATGTCCAGCTATTGTTTTTAAAAATGAAAAAGCTAAATTGTTTAGGTTAGATACGGCATAATATTGAAAGCTTATATAATTGGTAAAGTGAGAGAGCGTATTTGAATTGAAAGCTAATTTATCATCGTTTAAAAAGTTGGTCATAAATAACATTTTCTTAGAGTAAGAAAATATTTTCCGTATGATTTGTCAATCATCTTTTGTTTGTCCTAAAGGTTTGATTATCCTATTAACTTTGCTCACATTTCCTTCAGTAGTTATATAAGTTCCTGAGCTTTCAAAAAATACAGTATTAGGCAAATGTAAATGGTTACTTCAATTAAAACCTTTTTTCAACTCTGTAATTAATTTATTATCTAAACTATTATTTTGGGTTATTAATATTTTATTCTCATGTACATGATCATGGAAAAAGTTAAGTAATTTCAAGTTTAGGAGTTTTTTGACATTAGAATTTGTAAATGAATTGTTTACAAAATAAACTCCAGCGGCATTTTTTAAATCCTTATTTTGTACCGACTTCAAACTGGTACAATTTAAAAACCCAACACTACCTAATGAGGGGTGAAGAATATTTAGTTGATTTTTATCATCGGATTGTGAAAATAAATTAATATGTTTATTTAAAAAATTTAACAGATTTGCAAATCCAAAAGAGTCTTTTCGTTTAAATATTTGTGCATTAGATATTAAGATAGGATTTAAAGAATTTACAAATTCTTGGCAAAATAAGTTATTACCTTCAACTAAAGATTTTAAAATTTTGGTATTACTGGTAATGTTTACGTTTGGGAATGTTAAATTTAGTAAAGAACCTATTTGAATTATTTTGAAATTTCCTTGCAAATATCGTGATCGAAGTCTTAAATTCAGCTTAGATCCCTCATAACGAGGATTTATTCCTATTAACCAACAAGTATCCGATATTGCAATTTTGTTATTCAAATTTAAATCTAACAAATAATTTTGCTCTAAGTCAACATTAACACTTTGCGAATCAACTCGTCTAAGTTTAAAAAAGGAATATTTGCGAGTTAAAGCGTTCAATAAGTTTAACACTTCTAAGCTCGTATTTGTTCCTAAAAGCATCATTATTGGGTATGGTTGGTAATAATGCTTTAGCAGGTGGTTTTGAAAATACAGTATACAAAAAAATTCTTTAAATAATTTCTGTCAAGAAAGGTTAATGAAGGATTTTTTATCACTATTCTCTAAAAAATTATAAACTATTTTTTCAGGAGAGAACATACCATCAAATGAAAACCTAGTTTTATCAGAAATTCAATTGGTTTTCTGATTTACCTTATCGTAACCAGGTAAAATTCTTATTATCTGATTATTTTTAATAAATAGCTGAGTGGGAGTACCCAATCCATCTGAAAAATCGATAGAAGTAACACTTTTTAGTTCTCAACTTCTATGTGTAAAAGGGTAAGGCTTAGACGTTAACGCTCCTACTGGGCATAAATCAATAACATTTCCGGATAGTTCAGATTGAAAAAGTTTATCAACATAAGTCCCAATTTCACTATTTAAGCCTCTTCCAAACATTCCTATATCTTCTACTCCGGCAATTTCAGCGGCAAAACGAACACACCTTGTGCAATGAATACATCGTGTCATCACCGTTTTTACAATGGGTCCAATATTTTTGTTTAAAACAACCCGTTTAAAACTATAAAATCTTTTTTTAGTTATACCAAAAAAAAGGGACTGATCTTGTAAGTCGCATTCACCACCTTGATCACATATTGGACAATCTAAAGGATGGTTTAGTAGTAAAAATTCTAAAACATTTTCACGCGCTTTTTTTACCAGCGGACTATTTGTGTAAACATCTCCGTTTGTCAAACAAGATTTAGCATTCATTGCACATGAGACGATAGGTTTCGGTGAGTTTTTTAATTCTACAAGGCACATACGGCAATTTCCTGAAATAGACAGATTTTTATGGTAACAGTAATGTGGGATATGAATCCCTAATGTTTCGCAGTACTCAATCAGAGGTGTATTTTGTTTTCAAAAACTATCATTTGAATTATTTTTAAATTCTAAATTATAATTAAATTTTATGTTATCTATATGAAAGTATTTCAAAACTCAAGGAAACGTAGCTTCAAATGGTTAAAGCGTCGACTTGTCACGTCGAAGATTGCTGGTTCAAGTCCTGTCGTTTCCGTTTTATTTGTTAGCTTTTAATGTTTTTTATTTTATCCATTCTAATGGTATTTTTTAGTCTATAGTAAATCGTTAAAATTGCTAAACCTATAGCAGATTCTGCTGCAGCAATAGTTAAAATAAATAAAACAAATATATAGCCTGCAAGATCATCTAAATATATAGAAAAAATAATAAAATTCAAATTGATTGCTAAAAGCATTAATTCAATAGACATTAATGTTATTAGTATATTTTTTCGGTTTAATACAAGTCCTAAAACGCCAATCAGAAATAATGTTATAACAATATTTAAGATGTAATTAATGTTCAAAATTATCATGTTTATTTTAATAAGATTTGGGTACATTGGGATTTGAACCCAAGACCTGTGGATTAAAAGTCCAATGCTCTACCAATTGAGCTACGTACCCATTTTAGTTCTTTGCTCAAAAATATTATAATGCGAAAAGAATTAAAAACGCCATCATTAACGAAAAAAGTGCGATGGCTTCAGTTAGTGCGAAACCTAAAATAGCAAGTTTGAATAATTCAGCCTGTAAAGAAGGATTTCGTGAAACTCCAATCACTAACGCACCAAATACGGTACCAATTCCTACTCCAGCTCCTGCTAGCCCAATAGTGGCTAATCCAGCTCCTACAAATTTAGCTGCTTGTAATAACATGTAAATTGTTAAATATATATATGCAATTATTCATCTCGGTGGCTTCAAAGCAGCTTTTCTTGTTTAAATTATAGATGTTAAAGATCCCATCAAATTAGATAAAATAAAAATATTTTAAGTATCAACGTCTTTGTAATTTTTAATCCCAATATCTTAAAGTTATAATAGTATTGCCGTTTTAACAGGCAACTTAGCACCTCCAGTTTTAAAAGCTGAAATGGCTATATTGTTAGCCACACCATCTATTTCAAATAGAATGGTACCAGCGCTTACTTTAACACCTCAATGGGAAACATTACCTTTACCTTTACCCATTCGAACTTCGGTAGGCTTTGCTGTAATCGGAATTGTTGGAAATACTCTTATTCATAGTTTTCCTTTTCGACTTAGTTTTCGAACAATAGCTTGTCGTGCAGCTTCAATATGCCGAGATGACATAGTACCAGACTTGGTTGCTTTTAACCCCACACATCCAAATTTTAAGATACTTGAACGATAATTAAATTTTGTTAGTTTACCCTTTTGCATTTTTTTATACTTCGTTTTTTTTGGCTGTAACCACATATATTTTTTAAATTTATTTTCACAAAGTCAAACTTTTACACCAAAAGTTCCATTTATCGTATATGCGGTTGATTGATAATAATCAACTTTAGAGTTAAACGATTGAAGAGAAAATTTTCCGAAATGTATTTTCACAGTTCTTGCTCTTGGCGCTCTATTAAATCGACCTTTAATTGCAATTTTCATTCCTGTAAGACACGAAGCTTCACACTTAACAAACAACAACGTAGTTTGTTTAATAAACCCCAAAAAATAATTATCTTTTCGAGGAATAGTACTTTGGTCAGTTCTTAATTGATTCAGTCTAAATTGGTCGCTTATGAACTCTGCTAACAGTTTCGCAGATTTTCTTCTTAAAATATTGATGAACAAAATATTCATTGCCTCTTTAAAAAACGAGTTTTTAACAAACCTTCTTAACTGTTTAAAAATTCTTTTTAGACCTTCAAGTTGATTAAAAGACAATTGCTTATGACGATTTAAATTTTGCAGCGTTAAAGAAACGTCAATCTTTCCTTTAGTGTATTTTATGAGACTTTCTAATAAGATTTCTTGAAACCCCTTGAAACCAAGAGTTAATCCATGGTTAGCTTTATAACACGGCAAGCCTATTTTACTCTTAACTTTTTGAATTTTCTTTAGCCTTAATCTTATTTGTTGGCTAGGCAGTTTAAATCGAGACTTTTTCTTAATATGCTTCCAATTTTTTTTTCTTGAAGACGTACGTTTTACTTGAGTCGAAAGTTTTTTCGAATATTTAGTTAAATTTTTACGTAAAACATAAATTGTTTTTTCTGTGATATAAAAAGAAATAAACACTTGCAGGGAACTGTGAGAATAAAAGATTTTGCAGTTATGGATTTTCATTTTATAAAGTCCAAAAAACCGATTTAAATATCTTTGAACCTCTAACGTTTTATACAAAAACAAAGAAGATTCTTCATTATTTTTTTCAATATTTCTAAATTCTCAATTTTTTTTAGTAATACCTTGTCTAAAAATTCGTGCGTCTGTTTTTTGACCCATTTTTATTTTTTATTTTTTTTGTAAGAGAATTGTTTTCTGGTAGACACAAATTCACCTAATTTGTGACCAACCATTTCGTCTATGATTTTTACATTTGTAAACGCTTTTCCATTATAAACTCGAAACGTAAGTTCAGTAAAACTAGGTAGTATTATAGAGTTTTTGGACACAGTCTTAACATTATTTTTAGAAATCAATTTAGAGTTTTTTACCCTTTTCAGTAAATTCTTTTCCACGTACGGTCCTTTTCACTTAACTCGGTTCATTTTTCCATATTTTAATACTTTGATTCTTTTTTAACATTAATAAACTTCAAAATTTATTTTTTAATTACGAAGTTTATTAAATTATTAAAATGTGCGCGCATTAATAGCTTAAAATTTTTGACTTGCTTGTCTTGCCATTTTTAGTAGGTTTGCCTCATGGTGTCACAGAAGATCGACCACCAGAACTTTTACCCTCCCCCCCACCGTGGGGATGGTCAACAGGATTCATGGCAACGCCCCTAACAGTTGGCCGCTTATTCAATCATCTATTACGACCTGCTTTGTTCACTTTACTAAAAAATGAGAATTCATTTGAAACAGTCCCAATTGTTGCCTGACATGTAGGTAAAAGAAATTTATGAGAACCAGAACTTAAAACAACCCTACAATATTTAGAGGTTTTTTCGATTAATTGCGCATGGCTCCCTGCAGATCGAGTTAATTGTGCTTTTTTATTTTCTTTTAGCGAAATATTATGAATAAAGCCTCCAATAGGAATTTTCATTAAGGCCAAAGAATGCCCAACTTTAATTTCAGCGTTGAACCCTGATTTTACAATGTCACCAATATTTAAGTTCTTAGGGGCGATCATATAGAAATATTTTTGATTTAAAAAATCGTAAACAGATGATATAAAAGCCGTCCGATAAGGGTCGTATTCTAAACTAGTAACAATGCCTATCGAATCTTTGTTTCTTATGAAATCAATTTGTCGATACCTTTTTTTGTGCCCCCCCCCTATGTGCCTTACCGTAATTTTCCCAGAATTATTTCTTCCTGCTACGTTTTTTTTACCTATAGTCATGCTTTTTATCAAAGAGATCTTGTTTAGTTTTTTTTTCGATAAATTTATTAGTTTCTTTTGAGTTAATGATGTAAATTTACTTTTTATTGAGTTCATATAAATAAAAATTATTTCAAAATTCATGCTTTTATTAAAAATAGCAAAAAACTCATTTTTTTCGCGTAACACAATTACTCATGGTTATATAAAACATACATCTCAGACCATTAAAGCATTAGATTTTATAAAAGAAGAAACATTTTCTTATTATGTTCAATGACTGCTGTTGTTTTGGTATACCAATTTGTCTAATCTTAGAATAAAAACGAATCATTTTATTGTATACATATACTCTTCTTTCTTAAATAATCAAAAGTTATTGAGTTATGTCATAAATATAAATTTATCTTTAACGAATACTATAATAAACGTAAATAGCGTTAACGGCAATCCTAAATTCTTTTATTCTGCAGGGATGTTCAACTTACAAAAAAAGCAAAAAACTAGACAGCCTAAAGCAATAATTACAATTCTTCGAACTTTATTGTTAAAATCAAAATTTTTTAAAACAAAACCAGTTGCTGTTCACTTCAATAATTTATTTTTTAAGTATCAATCATATATTTTTAAAAAACTAAAGCAAAAAATTTTTGCAAAATTAATTACAAGTTATTTATACAAAGCACATAACGGTTGCAGGTTAAAGAAAAAAAAAAGAATCAAAATTCGTACCCGGACTAGAAAATTATAGAAGAAATGACTGAGTGGTTGAAAGTGGCAGATTGTAAATCTGTTAAGGTTATCTTATCGTAGGTTCGAATCCTACTTTCTTCAACGAAATATAACGCAGTTTGGTAGCGTGCCTGTTTTGGGAACAGGAAGTCATGTGTTCAAATCACATTATTTCGACATAGGCAATATTTTTTTGCTTTTAAGCTTATAGTAAGGTAGTTTAGTGAGAGTTTTCATAGATTTGTGAAAAATATAAATGTTTTCTAAATATGACATTTTTTTTAAATTTTTAATTTGTTTTTTCGAATAAATTTTATTGTTTAATCTAAAGCCTAATAAATTGATCAAGGGATTAATACTTTCTAATTCTTTAAAAGTTAGTTTTGCATTGTTGGTATCACTGCTCAATAAAATTATAGGACCATGTATTAATACAACTAAATTTTTAAATATAGAGCTTTTTAATGTGTTAATCATTAATTTATTAAGTATTCGATAATATCTCAGCTCATGGTTAGCAAAACCTTGCTCAATTTTAATTCAATTTTCATTATCTACAGAAGTTCCCTGAAAAAAAAAAAAAAATTTTTATGTTT
>Ga0194115_10004045_pt1 | contig 16072 bp, 10 predicted proteins | sample TA2MahsurfametaG_3_FD_148656 | JGI IMG/M metagenome (GOLD analysis project Ga0194115, IMG submission 148656) | Freshwater microbial communities from Lake Tanganyika, Tanzania - TA2015002 Mahale S4 surface | ecosystem: Environmental > Aquatic > Freshwater > Lake | place: Tanzania: Lake...
AACAGCCAGGTTACGCTCAACTTTCAGAGCATGCCCTCGTAAATAAGAGGGAACATTCTCTTGCTTGTCCGCCGAAATTCGCATAAATTGTGACAAAGGAAGAATTTTCGTTGCATCAGTCGTCCGCCTTGAACTATTGGGATTCTTCGTCTCCTCTGTTGATAATGATGAAGTATTTTTACTCTTCGACGTCCTTGTCATGGTTATATTCTTCTTCTTTGCACCCACACCAGTAGCCTTGCGGTCAGATCGAAACCATCCCCAGCCGGCAGGCTTTGAAGCAGTATTTTTCTTCTGTCGGGAATTCAATTTCCTATCATCAATTGTTGGAATAGTGCTAGACATACTGCTCTCCATCGCTGATCGAGTACTGTCGATCGCTCTGACGGGCGAACGATCCTGGACAAGGCGTCGTGGATGAGTTGGTCGCTGACTCATTGGCGACGGATGCCTCTTGACCTGACTACTTTCCTTCCTCTTCGAGAGTTCCTCACGCGCAGCCCTTGCCTGGATCTTTGCAAAGTACATATGCTTTTGTTCCATCTCAAGCTTCCATGAATCATATCCCTGGATTTCAGTCGACGGGAGGGGTTGAGCATATTGAACCTTTCTCAAATGCTTGCGGAGCTCGAGCGGAGTGAGGCGAAGGGATCCAGTACAGACTTCTTGTTCGCCCTTTTCAGGAGTCTCACGGCCAACCTCGATGTTGTCATCCGATCCAAGCTGAAAGCTTTCATGTGATCGGCGAGCAAAGGTAATCGTATCCATCGTCTCCTGGTACGTCCGATCCAAGACATCGTCTCGAACTTCTTGTTTTGCTACTGACGTGGCGTGCCGTTCGTCCTCCCGCTGATCGGTCCATACAACGGGTTCATCATCGTCTACTAGGATGGAACTGTCATGAATCCTCAATGGATCGTAAATGGTACGCTTAGGTATCGCAGAGGATGCTACCGAGTGCCCAAGGGTATCGTCATCGAGCCTGTCGGCTACGACGGATGTAGTGAGAGCTGACACTACAGACTGGCCACAATCTGGTTCCACTACCATAGACGTGTCATGTATTGACTTTGGCTTCAATTGTGTTTTCGCTTGATCATGATTCTTCAGAGCGTTTGTTGTAGGTGGACTGCTCCGTGGTTCCCCCTTCAATGTTGGAGGAGATTTGGACTTTGACCGTAGCTTTGACGCGGGTGGTGAAGTGGGCTTGGTCTTGCTTGCCCAGTCACTCCGTGGCAGCCGACTAGCCGATGATGATGGCCCACTTAGAGATGTACCACTATCTGTTGACGCGTCTGGAGATCCTCTCGGATCTGACCGAGATTTTGACAGTGATAATGACATGGATGTATCGAGAGAATGCGTTGCACTCACTAGCTTGTTGACCAATAGTGGATCCACCGTTTTGGTAAGATGCAATGGCGAGACCTGCCGAGTTCGAGTCGAGTCTATCGAATATTGCATACTCTCATCGAAACGCTTGGCCTGAAGCTCGGAAAGAAAATAATTCGATGCGCCTGACGTGAAAACGGAATCGTCATTCTCGGGTTCTGAACGTGCTTCTAACCCTTTTCGTTCCTCTGTTGGTCGTTTCGAGGAATCATCATTCTCGGATTCATAGCGCGCTTCCAGTATACTTGGTTGTTGATCGGCAGCTCGTTTTGAGGAATCTCCCGACTTTCCCGTGTTGGCTGATTTGGATTCCGAAACGATGGAAAATCCATACGTGTCATCATCATCATCCTTAGTCGTCGATTCGTTGGCGGGTGAAGGTGAAAAGGTAAGTGATCCATCATCATCGCCACCATCATCTTTGCTCGTATCCTCCACATCGACAGAGAGACCCCGTGATGCTGAAACATCAGAGGCTTCATCTTCCGTCATCTTCAACAGCTTCTTGTTCCTGCCAGTTTTGCTTGGCGTCTTTGGAATTGGTTCAAATGAGACACTATTTAAGGACTCCCTGAATTCATCGATGCGCGTCGATGAATCCATCAGTATCGTCGAATATGACGAATGGACGGATACAGAATCGGCGACAGACTCATCCAAGTCGACTGGACCATGCCCACGTTCTTTTCGGATACGTGGAAAGGAGGGTTCATCTGCCTCAATCGTAATAGTCCTACCATTTCGTGTAAGTGGTTCCATGCGTTTGGATGCCTCTTCACGCGTGGGCAAGTCATATGACGTCATAGCCAAGGGATGATTCCGCCTTGGTGAATCCAACAATGACGTCCCAGATGATCGAATCGATTCGGAATCGGCAAAAGAATCATCCAAGTCAACCGGACCCCTAGAGTGTGGGATTACAATCACTGGTGGCTCTTCCGAATCCAAACTCACTGTCTTTCGAACAATCAATGGTGCAGGCATCGTCTTGTTGCTGTTGCTGCTGTTGGGACTTTTGTTATTGTAGGGAGTATCTCGAACACCAGTGGTATTCGTAGGACTGTTTGTGTTGGTAGGGCTCAGTCGAGCCATCTTGGCCGTCGCTGGTAGAACAGAATCTACCGCCGCCGATTCTTCCTCGTCCTTTTCTTCTTCGTCCTGACTGTCGTCACTGCTATCGCCCGCACTATCGTCGTGGTCATCGTGATCATCATCATCGCTGTCACTATCTTCCTCCTTGTCCTCTTCCGCCTCCTCCTCCTTGCCCTGTTTCGTCGTTGGTCTTCCTTCTGCTGCACGTTGTAGGGGTTGATCTAAAATCGTCCAATCACTCGTGGTGGATGTACTATCGACATCTGAGAAGGTATGATTCTGATAGGGTCTCCAAGCTCCACCTAATCGTGCATATCGTTTCATGGCAATCTCCGTCGTAAACTCCGATGGGGCACACGACATCCCATCATGACTATCCTCATACCCATCTTGTTCCATCCCATAATTCAACAGTTCAGGAGGATACCGTACCGTCGCCTTCGATGGCGTCGTGTAGAGACTCATATCGACGCTGTCATCATCATCATTCTCACCATCGTCGTCGTCATCATCATCAAAGGAATAATTGTAGGCCTCTCGAGTCTGTGGACTACTGGGTGGCTTTACAGGACTAGGGCAATGTGAACGATGTATCACAGGATATTCCTGTGGATCTCGAGTTTCCTTGATGACCTCCTTCTTTCGTTGTAGGGCGAGCTTGCGACGAAAGCCGAACTTCATCTTCTGTGCCAGCTACTACTACGGAGAGATCGAATGGAGAAACAGTGTGGAGTGTGGGACAAGAGACACCGGAAGAGATTCGACCCGAAGTGTAGGTATGTGCGGGATTGAGAGGAAAGGCGGTGGGGGAGGATGGGAGGAAGGAAGGAATACTTCTGACTACTCCACGATGCCACGTCCGTCAAGGAACGAACACACACAAAGAGAGACAGAGAGTACTTTGGATGTTTGTTGTTCGTATGATAGGGCCCGGGGGGGGGGGGGGGGGGAGGAGTCGTGAGACTCTTTGTTCTCCTTCACAAGAAATCGTGGAGTCTTGGAAGAAAAAGTCCACGATAGAAAGTTCAAGAGAGAGAGACAGATTGGTGTGTGACACAGAGAACAAAGGGATCGGAATGACGAGATGTCGAGGTAGAGACAGGAGGTTTCGGGATTAAAAAATAGGTCTTTCCTACGATCAATTCATGTGTGAGAATCCTCACTTTCACTTAACGGCCCCGTTGAGGTCCGTTCATTTTTTTCAAAACTTCGTCAGATCGTCGTTAGGCTTTGCCCGTTGTGCCCGTTCTTGCCGGCTGATTCGTGACAAATACTGATATATATATGACTGTATAGATCATAAAACTTCAAGTATATGCCCATATAGTAGGGCTGAAATCGAGCAAGACCATAGAATCGGTCCGATAGCTAGTTTCCCGGTTTTTACAGTTGGAACGGGGAGTCGCTTCTCTTTCTCATTCGGGCTATCACTGTCATACTTGCACACAATATATACCCATGGGCAGCGCATCGATAGTAAAGTTACAGTTACAGTTACTCTCGTAGTTTTACATGATGAGAGGGATGCAAGAATGTGATGGCGGTGTACTTGAATCTTTCTACAGTCAGCATCAATAATTTGACATCACACAGACAGGGTAGCTACTACGACTATCACCACTAGAATCCCAGTACGGTACCGTACAGGCTTATTGGGACTGAAGGGCAGATATAGGACAAGCCCAAGCGAGACATCCGTCATGGTTGTCGACGAGAAAAGGAAAGCAGCGGATTTTAAGGAGTACATCCTTATATTGAATGCATTTGGCAATGTACTACGAACCGAAAATCATCCTAACGTCTTCACGATCATTTGTTTCAACGACAACAAATGCAATTTGGGGCTCGGATACCTCCATTGACAAATGTCATGGTTGATAGAAAGTGAACTTGTTGTTGGAGAGGATCATCTCGTAGTGGTGTTGTTGTCGTTGTTGTCTTTGTTGTTGGTAGATTTTGCGATGATATCGTCGTCGTCGTCGATGTCGTGGAGATGGGCTGGATCTCTTGTACTAGTTTCTCGGTCCCAAAAATTCCACCAATATCACAATCATCATCATTATTATTATCCTTCGTCCTACTCCCCTTAGGTTCCCACGGAAAAGATGAATCTGTCCTCCTGCTCCGACTTTGATGATCGAATGGGTTCATATTCTTCTTGTGGTCAGGATCATCTTCTTCCTCTTTGGTGGATTCATCATCAATGGGATCTCCTTTTTGATGCGTCCTCTGTCGATTCCATGCCGTTATTAAGAGGATACTAGCGGCTATCGTAACGAGTGAAACCGTCACAAGGACCACGACAGTGTGGTGGGATCTCTGCAATATTGTAGGAGCCGACGTCGTCCCTCCTCCTCCTCCCGCCATAAAGGAATACGGGATTTCCTGATAATCCACTACAACCGTCGTCCTAGTCGTCGTTATCAAAGATATCTTCGTATCTGGGGTGACATTGTTTTCCCAATTACATGACAATAAAGATTTGCAACTTGGCCAGTGTGTATTCCACAAGGTTGTGCATGAAGCTATCGTCGCCATTCAACTTGACTGGATTTGCAAGTGTGCTACACGATATACGAATACCTATGATATGTAGGCCATAAATGTGCGGAGTAATCGAGTGATTCGAGATGATGAATGATACAAATCCCTCTCATAGCTATGTAGGATATGTACGATCCAGCACATTTTCTCACAATGTCATCACAGTCAGTCATCAAAGTCAACAATTCGATCGAAAGCTCTCTATCCATCGCATCACTGTCCACTTCAAAAAGTGATGGAAGAAGGCAAGAGATGGCAATAAAGAAGATTATGAATCAAGTCGTAAAAAAAAGAGTCATACACGTTGGTTTGTACCATCCCGAAAAAACCAATGCTACAGTATCTCGCATCGAAAAAAATCTCGTCCGTCGTCGAGTACATTGTTTTTCTACCAAATTTTTCTTACGTCTATACAAACTCGGAAAGAACCAGCATCTACTTGTTGGCGAATTCAACACCCTTGGCAATCTGACTCTTCAATTCAGGAAGCATCTTATCCAACCATGCTTGTTCGTAGGGAGTAATCTCACCGAATCCCAAAACTTTCTCGATACCATTCTTTCCGAACTTGCAGGGAGAGGCAAAGTAGGTAGCGTCCGTCAGCGTCGATTCGACGAATGCACATTGTACGATACTATCATCTCCCTCCATGGCCTTGAGGACGTTCTCGGCAAAGATATAACCGGCGTAGGCCATACTCAAGGTTGCCGAACCGGCACCGGCCTTGGCCTTCACGACTTCATCACCACCGAATTGAGTTCGGACTGTCAAGGCCTCTCGATCGGCATCAGAGGGGTTGAATCCCGGTACCTGTGAAAAGAGGGGCAAGATGGTAATCCCTGCATGTCCTCCAATGACCGTCACATCGACCTCCTTGGGGTCCTTCCCCATGGCAGCACCGACAAATGTATTCGCACGGCAAACATCAAGCGTCGTAACACCACAAAGCTTGGAGGGGTCATAAACTCCTCTCTTTTTCAAAACCTCCGCAGCGATAGGAACCGTACTGTTGACAGGATTAGAAATGATGGCCAAAACAGCCTCGGGACAATGCTTGGCGCAAGCTTCTACCAAATTCTTGACAATACCTGAAAAAAGACAGCAACCAAAGAAAATGATACAATTCCAACAAATATGAGGAAAATGATCCATGTATCGAGGAGTCCATAAATGCCATGATAATTCCATCATAATTTCCAACGTACCGGCATTGGTATTGAATAAATCATCACGGGTCATACCAGGTTTTCGTGGGACACCAGCGGGGATGACGACGACGGAGGCACCCGTCAAAGCCTTTTCAATTCCAGTATCATGAGAGGGTGGCCATGAACCAGCCGAGGGGAGATTCCCCGTGACAGATGATGCAGAGGGAATATGAGACAGATCTGCAGCGACACCCGGTGTACCCACAATATCATAACAACTCAATTCCGTAACATGGGGAGACAACTTGAGGAGGAGGGACAATGGTTGACCAATCCCACCAGCAGCACCAAGGACGGCAACTTTTTTACCCATGGCAGCAGACGAGGAATAGAAACGTGGGCCTGTTTGGCTAACAACAAGACGACGTGCAGCCGAAGAAAACATTATTTTTGGGGTTGTCAGTTTGAGAACTCGGAAAGATATGGAGAAACAACCTTGCAAATTCACTCGTCGTCAAAGGTGTCGTCGTCGAATTTTTTTTTTTTCTTGGATGGGGGAAGGTGTGGAACATCACAAATAAATTTAGCGAAGGCGAAGGTCGAAAATAGGCTTGTTCCGGCACCCAAAGGTAACCCCTTAACAACTTCTGGAAGAATACCTTTGAAAATCCCATTTGTGTAATGTTTTATCAGCTTCAAGGGAGAGGTTTGACTCATCCGATCTCACGACGAAAAGAAGCATCGTCATTCGTCATCCGTTCATCTCGTCGCAGAAAAACACATTTTTTCCGATCGTCACATTTTCCACATGTCGGAAATGTCGACCACCGACGTAGTCCAGTCCGGCTATCGTAGACACGCCAAACAGAACGAAACAAAACTGGCAGTGACCATCATCACCACACTACCAAACGACACTATAAATATTACAACCACCTGTGTTCTTCTTGGGTTAAGACATCGTCAGCCGACAACGACAAAGTAAGGCTGGACAAGGAATGTAAATTTGCGAATAAAGTATCCGTCCTTGGTTTCATTTTTCTTTTTGCGGGGGGCGGAGTTTCTGTGGACGTGCCTTGTGAAACTCTTTATATATTCTTGGGGAGGATTACGTTGTTTTTTGGAAAATATGATGAAAATCTGGCGACTTCTTCAGGCTGGTGCTCAGTCGGGTACTGTCATGACAATTTCAGATATCGGAATCCAAGCTTGGGAGAAAGATTTGTCATTGTTTTCTTCGTCTCTTGAATATAAGGAAGGATTCGATCCTCAACGGACGCTACGTTGGACTCTAGCCGGGGTCTTTCTACATGGACCATACTTTTTGACAAGTTTTTCCTTCCTCGATCAACGATTTGGTACCGTCGCGTCTCTTTCGACAGTGATGAAAAAGACGATGGTTGCTCAATTCGTTGTCTTTCCACCATATCTTGTGGCATTATTTGGTTTTATGGGTGTCATGGAGAATCATCCAGATGTTATGAATAAGATCCGACAACGTGTTCCGGAAGTCTTTATGACTGGATGTGCCTTTTGGCCGATGGCGAATGTTGTTAATTTTACCTTCATAGCACCGACGATGAGGGTCCCCTACCTAGCAGCTTGTGCCGGTGTATGGAATTCCTATCTCAGTTGGACGAATGCTCGAGATGATGATTCGAAGATTCCGAAAATTGAGAGTCTAGCATGAAAAGGGGATAAGGGTGACAATGTTGGTGGATACTACTCCTCGTGACAGGACCGTTCTGGGGTTGACTGCAATGAAAAGTTGGATCGGCTGTCGGAAAGCTCGAGAGCAAGAGTAGACAGGCTTAATCTCTTTGCAAGGCTGGAAGAAACAAAGGTCACATATAGATGGAGACCAATGACGTTTCCCATCTTTCACGGGTACATACACCATTTGTTAGCCTATCTTGGTTTGGTGAAGCTTTCTAGAGTGCCTTTTCATCCGTAGCAAGAATTGCGGGACCGTATCGTACCTATGTATCCCTGTTAGTTATACATGTGTAGGAAACATACATGTATTTACAGTTACAGTTACATACGGAGAGTCGGTATCACTGTCATACATACGACTCCGTCAGATGTCTTAGACGCAATATAATTGGGACTCACCGAACTCGCAGGGCGGGTTGGTTACTTAGACTGGAGCGATCTATTCGGTCCTGGTTGGTGTATAAACATTTAGCATCGGTATATCAGTTCCCTCCAATTCTATTTACGGGCTAGTCAGCACAACGGATGCTTTCCGACGTTCATGATGGGATGCGAGGAGGGGAGCTGCGAAGAAGGGCGGCACGGAGTCGGTGTTCCAAAACTGGGGAAGGGTCTTGACTGTGACAACCTATTTCTTGAAGACCTTTATATTAGAGCTTGGAATACCTGACGGTTCTTAAAAGGAACAAAAGGGCAAACATAGATTTCTTTGTTTCGAAGAAGGTGAAGGAACTTTGAATTCCAGCGCCTTCTTCAAAAAGGATCTCATCGAGGGGTCCATTTAGATTGTAATAGATGCTCGTTCATTCGGGTCATGTTCCTCGACGTCAAGAGGCGCCCAAACTGGTGGATAACAAACTCCCGAATGGAAGAGAGAACCCTAATAATGCACCCGAAAATGATGTTGTGATGCTGAGTGCGCATTCATCTCTGGCTGCGAAAGCCATGAGAGAAGGAAATTATGACGAAGCGTTGGATCGTTACCGACTAGCCTTGAATGACTATCTGGACGGAACTCCATCCGTCGTAGAGTCAGTGAACGCAGCAGCTACCTGTTTCAACCTTGGAGCTCTATCCAAAAAGTTACAACAACATGAAAGTGCTTGCACCTACTTCCGTCAAGCTGAAAACATATATAGAAGGTGTATTCGTACGGTCCAAACGTCATCCGGCCCAGCCAAGAGCGATGATGTTTTGTGTGATGTCTGCCTCTTGCGATTGGTAATTGAAACGTTGCAGGCTCGTGCCCATGTCCATTACAAGCATCAGCAATCTGCCGATGAGGCGATTGAATGTCATGACGAAGTCTTGAAACTCCTTGAAAATGGGGTTTCTGACTATCGGGATGTCACGATTTATCGGATAAAGTTTGTGGGATTAACAGTGAAACAAAGAAGACTTTTCCTTGTCCGCTCGTTGCAGTCACTTGGGAAGCTCTATGTTGAGAAAGGCGACTTTGAGGATGGCTTCATTGCATATCAAGAGACGTTGACAATACTCCAAGAGGGCGACGTCGAGAAGTCCTTCAAAGGAACGCGGGAAGATGAACTTGTATCGATCATCAAGGCTCTTTCCGATATGCGTATGAGAAAACCGAGTCAGAAGGTGTCACAACTCCAGCGACTTGCTCGGATGGAAGAAAACTCCGACAACTGGGAACAGGCGATCGCATGCAGGGAACGGATTTTGTTCCTTGAATCGCAACAGCATGGCGAGGAGTCTTCAGCGGTCGCCCATGCTTTATGCGAAGTTGCTCGAGTCATGACGCTTCAGGGAAATGCCGAAGGCGCTCTTGATCTATATCATGCTGCATTTGCCAAATACCACCAAACCAAGACGCCGTTGCCACGACAGGCCGTGGGGAATATGACCAATATCTTTTGTCAACTGCTGATGCACGATGAAGCGATGGAATGTTTGGATAGGCTACTTGCTCAAGCACGGACGATGGAGGAGAAAGCATGGATTTTGTGCCAGCGCGGGCGCATGTATCTTGAACAAGGACTACTTGAAGAGGCAGGTCAATCCTTGTATCAGAGTGCTATGATGTTCGACCTGAACGACGAATACGTTTTCGAGCTTCTGCGGAAGGTCGAGTTTTTGAGACGGCGAGATGAGGAGCTTCGTCCACTTCACACCGCCACATCATCGTCGAAAGTGCCTCTCGAGAGTATCGTCGAAGTCGATGAAAATTCAACGATTGCTGAGAGCACAATGTCTCCAATTGGAGTACGATCATGCGCCTCTACTCCATCTGCACGGCGTTCAGGGCCATCACTCCTGAAAACAGTCGACGAACAAAGGCAGGAAGACTTGCCCACTTCGGACACCGATGAAGATACCCTGTTTGAGGATGTAGCATCTGATGACGACCGATCGAACATGGGTTTAGGCATATTGAGATCTGGCGAGGATGCTGTCATTGTCAGAAATGATGATGACATGCCTAATGATGAAAATCAAGGCGATGATGGTATCGTCTCGAATAGAACCAACGATGAGCCCGAGAGAGAATCAGTCGCATCTGTGCATTCCACGGCGCTGTCTTCGAGGGCGGAAGTAGCAGCCGATGCTCACGTGAATGGAGACTGTGAGATCCATCCCGAAATGGCGGATCCTACAGACCGTGTTTCTGAAATTCCTCAGTCACAGTCGTCGCACAGTGTCGCGCCGCAGATGCGAAGTATCCTTGGGGGTGGATCCCAGTACATCTCTTCTGACGACGAAAGCGACACTGTAGACGAAAAGCCCTACGCACTACAGGGTGAAGTCGTAACGGCAAAAGAGAATGATGCGAGTGTTAGAAGTGGATCAACAAAAGAGAATGATGCGAGTGTTGGAGGTGGATCGAGAAAAGAGAATGATGCGAGTGTTAGAAGTGAACAGAGAAAAGAGAATGACGCAAGCGTGAGAAGTGAACAGAGAAAAGAGAATGATGCGAGTGTGAGAAGTGAACAGAGAAAAGAGAGTGATGCGAGTGTGAGAAGTGAACAAAGACAAGAGAATGATGCAAGCGTGACGAGTGAACAGAGACAAGAGAAAGATGCGACTGCGACAATCGAACTAGAAAAAGAAAATGATGCGAGAGTGACTAGTGAAAGGCGGATTCAACAAGAATCCACACCGCAAAAGCTGCACTCTGCGCAACCAGATGCGAACAAGCAATCCACGAAAAAGTATCTTCAAGAAACCAATATTGAAGCAGGTGAAGTGAACTCACCTCATAACAGAAATCTGAATATCCATAGTGGACTCGGCGCCCGAAGTGCCGGCATAACCAGAGTTGCAAGCCAATCATCATCGAAGACGGACGTTGCTCCAAAACCGCAAGTGTCCCGTATGTTCTCGACTAGGTCTCGGCTGGTCATGGCTTTGTCAAGTCCTTTCCGGAGATCAAGAAGTAAGAAACCAGTTGTAAATGAACCTTTAGTCGTATTGGAGGAAGAGAAAGAAGTCATCGAATTCGCGTCCCAGAGCAACCTGGAAAGCCTACAAATTGAGGAGGACGAATCAAGCGTTGACAGTGCTCCAGTTTCTTACATAGCCTTGACGAAACGGAGTACTGACGAGGTTAATGATGGCGAAGAGTCACTAGTTTCGCAGATCACATTCAAGTGGGATGATGGCAAGCCAGATAAGAGTAGCAACGACAACCAGTGGTGGTGGGGAGTGACGACCGAGGGACTCGAAGGGTGGTTTCCGACTTCATACGTTCACCAGGCTGTGGAAGCCGCTGGAGGGTTCTTGTCAGGTAGGATGTTGCAGGACAAGACGAAGAATCAGCCCCTCGATTTCGAGTCGGACAAAGACTCTGACGACGAAGAGGAGGCTGCACCCGAAGAACGGATGGAAAGCGAACGCGCTATTCCAGAAGAGGACGAGCGAGAAAACCATGAGCCTGGAGAGGTGAAACACGAGGAAGAGATGATAGGTCAGTCTACCGAGCCAATGGCCTCATCGTCGAAGAGGAAAACAGCATTGACCGCCAAGATCGAAGAGAAACAAGCACATCTTGAAGACCAAAACGTGATGAACGAGCATGGGGACAGTACGACAGCAATCGTCCTATTCGAGCTTGCCACGTTGCAAAGCAAGAATAGAGAGTTTGGAGAAGCCCTGCAGAACCTCCAGCAGGCTCTCGAGCTTCAAAAGGCGGAAAACAACGCCCACGATGCCTGTAGGACGTTGCACCTGATGGCAGAGATAAATTGCAGAACAAGATACTTCCAAGCAGCTCTGTCTTGTTATTCTGAGGCGCGACAGATTCAAGAGGACTACCATGGCTACTACCATGAAGAAGTCGCCAACATTTTGAATCGTCAAGGCAACATACTTGCTCGTCAAGGAGAATTCGATTTGGCCATGGAAAATCACAAGGAAGCGCTTCGCATTCTAAAGGAATGTTGCGGCGAAGAGGTCAAGAACCCATTAGTTTCTCAAACGCTTATTCAGATCGGGGCTGTCTATTACAAGGAGAGAAACTCGTTGAAGACGATTCAAAAGAATCAAGATGGCTACACCACATTTATTGAAAGCGGTATGCTTGAAGTGATCGGCCAAGCTCACGAAGATCGAGGCTCATATCGAATGGCTATTGCGTTCTTTGAGGAAAAACTGCAATGCCTGAACCCTGATGATCCTACCGAAGATCAAAAGCAAATCGCAGGAACATTGAACAGTCTTGGTATGCTAAGTTGCCGGGCTGGGCTTTACCTCGAGGCGATGGAATATTATGATCGTGCCCGTGGTATCCAGAAAAGGATTGGATGTGATTATGTTCAGGTGGTCATGGCGGAAGTGCAGTGTGCCAGCGTTCAGTATTTCTTGGGCCATTTCCGAAAGGCTTTAAGACTTCTGGAAGCCGCTCTTCGGTCAATACGAAAGAAGACTGGAACAGAAGAAAAGACAGTTGCGACAACACTGTTTCACCTTGGGGTCGTGGAAGTTGCACTTGGTAATTTTCGTATCGGCATGTCGAATTTACAGGAAGCAATCAAGATCCAAAACAATCTCCTCGGTCCGGAACACCCCGCGACCATTCGAACTAGGAGAGAAATTGCGAATCTCTTGGTCTCCTGGGAAGCCGATGTCGACAAGGCGCTCCAAGAATACAATGCCATCCTTGAGATACAGAAACGAATTCACGGTTCAAGGCATCCGAACATTGCAGAAACTCTGCATTTCATCGGTTGCGCTCAAGCGAGGAACGGAGACAAGGAGTTGGCACTCCAGACGCTCGAAGATAGTTACAAGATGCGGCTTGGATTTCTTGGAACAGATCACCCTCATCAAGCTACTACACTTCATAAGATCGCCGAAATTCGCGTACAAAAGGGAAGGACAAAGAAGGCTGTGTTCATTTGCGACTCCGCGCTGTCGATTCGAAAAGAATGCCTTAGCGAGAAGCATGTCGACTTGGCCATGCTTATGGCCACCAAGGCGAGCTGCCTTGCGGCGCATGGTAGCTTTACGGAAGCCAACAAATTGTTCATAGAAGCGTCGAAAATCACCAAGCACGCTGTCGGAATGGAACATCCATCGTACGGTGACATTAAAGTCCAAGTGGGGGCGATGCACTTGCGAATGTGTCATTTCGAAGAAGCAGCTGACGCTATTAGCACTGCAGTAGAGATTTATCGCAAGGCTGGGCTGAAAGAACGCCATCCCTCCATCAAGGGGGCGTTGGAAGAGCTGGAAAAGGTTGGACGCGCTGAGATGCTCTGCGTCTAAATCTAATTCATAGTAAATGCGATATTTTGACTTGGAAATTTGTCATGACCTGAAATTACGTAAGCATAGAAGATATCAAAGAATACATGAACTCTGGCGGTAGAGGCCGATTTTGTTTCGGGAGTATCGACGATTGACTACTCCATGACATAGTTGGGGCTATCAACTGGAATACCTTGGCAGCGGATCGCATGCTTCGTTTTGCGACCGAGGGAACTACCCTCGATACACTCCATCGGGCAAAACGCTGCTTTTTCAGGACAAGTACAAACATATTCATTCAAGGAGGGAAAGAGATGGCACTCGACTTCAGCGTTAGTGGCTTCGTTGCACCAGTTTGCGACGATGCCATTATTTTCACAATGATCGAGTGCAACTTTGGTGTCGGTCTTCAAGATGTAGTTGACTTCATCTTCCGGAATACCATGACAGAGAACACTGTGGCTCGTCTTGATGAGCTCCATTTCAGTCGACGATGTTGCGATACATTCGTCCGGACAGGCCGATGGGTCTTCAGGGCATTGACACATGTACATGTCTCGGGCCAAGTTCATTTGACAATGGACCTTGTTCATAGAAGAATCGCACCAAGAGCTTATCTTGCTATTCGAAGAGCAAGAGGCAAACTGCACTCCTTTCAGCATATCTCGCGTCGATTTGATGGTCTCGACTGCAAGACAGGGACGAAACCGAGCAGCCAGAAGAAGGAACAACAAGTAGAAATACATCATGGGAGTGGCTTGGTACAGTTGAGAGGTTATGTGAATGGACTGTAAGTTATGAACTCTTTTCGGAATCTATTCGCTTCGGCCTTGATGAGAGACTTCGCTTTTCTCACTGCCCCAAAGATTACTTTTTTCTTTGGAATCACCCGAAACGAGAACCAGATGTCACAATAGGCGGGTGATATCGTATGTATGCATACTACCTTGGAGTCTTGGAGACCCTCATATGATGGATATGTTCGATCGCGCGATCGAGCGCACATTGGCGTTGGGAGAGTTGAGGATATCTTTCGTCGGCATCGTCACTCGATTTCTACGGCAATTTGCTACCCAAGTTGAAGCGATGTAAGGCTTCGATGAAAATGGACTTGCCCACATTTCGGATAGAATCGATCAAGATGAAGCTCGCCCTTACCTCCCTCCTTGTTGGCTCTGCCGCTGCGTTTGCTCCTTCCAAGACCGCCTCTGTAAGTAGGCCTTATCGCTGTAGAAAGTTCAGGACCATTGTAGTTCTGGGTAGTTTGAGATCGCGGAATCGTATGGGGGCGCGCAGTATTTCTGATGTTTGCATATTCGCTCTCGTTTATCTCGTCGGTTGCAGGGAAGCTCTTCTGTTTTGAGCGAACGTATCAGCCCCCTTGATCCTTCCCTTGGTGTTACCGCACCTTTGGGTGTTTACGATCCTTTGGGATGGTTGGACCCGTCCAAGGATCCCGCCGGTAAATTTGCCACCTTCCACGCAAACTTCGAACGTCGCCGGGCTGTCGAACGCAAGCATGGTCGTGTTGCCATGGCCGCCGTTGTTGGTATGTTGTTCCACAACGCCGGAATTGAATTCCCTGGATACCTTTCCAAGGAGGAGGGTATCCGATTCTCGGATCTCCCCGATGGTATGATGGGACTTTTCTCTGTTCCAATTGCCGGAATTACCCAAATCTTCTTCTTCTGCGGAGTATGTGAGTTGGCCATCTGGCCTGCTTCCAACTACTCTGGAGACTACGGAACTGGATACGGACGCCCCTTCGTTCCTAACTTCTTGGAAGGAGATGAACTCAAGTACAAGTTGGACATGGAACTTAACCAGGGACGTGCCGCAATGATGGGTATCATGGGTGCCATGGTTGGAGAAGCAGTTACCGGACAAACTTTGGCCGAACAAGTCGCCTCTGGAAACTTGATCGGATACGGTCCACCATAAATCCGCTGTTTTGACTACTCTAGACCTACCTAAATCTTGCCGAATCCGGAAAAGGGAAACCAACGGGTTGCTATTCCGCTATAGGGCGACTAATGGCGATGTGGTATTAGCATACATAAAAACTGCCTTTCGTCCTACGTTGTCTGTGAATCATTTCTAGTATAATAGTTAGTTTTTCTTCGGAATGTAGTGGTGTCGATTGAGCGCCTCTTCTTCGCGTGAAAACCTCGTTGCCTGTTTCGGCCTTCTTTTCAGCCATCGCCGGTATGTCGAGGTTGTGTCCTGCAAAATGTTATGATAGTGATAGTGATGTACTAGAGGTACATTTGCCGCGATTTCCTGGCTATGAGCCTACGCGGGTGATGTTGTTCAGGCCTGTCCGCCGCCCGGCGTTTATGCAGGCTTTCTTGCAAAAATAAATCTGGCCGACGTCCCTCGCCACCCAAAAATTCCTGGAAGAAGAACAAAATCCGATCGAAGATTTTACTTGTCGTAAGGCATTTCTTCCATTGCTCGACGACTAGGGA
>Ga0194115_10004047_pt1 | contig 16066 bp, 13 predicted proteins | sample TA2MahsurfametaG_3_FD_148656 | JGI IMG/M metagenome (GOLD analysis project Ga0194115, IMG submission 148656) | Freshwater microbial communities from Lake Tanganyika, Tanzania - TA2015002 Mahale S4 surface | ecosystem: Environmental > Aquatic > Freshwater > Lake | place: Tanzania: Lake...
ATGCATCCTGCTGTTGAGTTATTACTAAAGCGTATGGAGTCTAACCCTACTGAATTTGCCAAAGGTAACCCAAGAGCACGAGTTTGGGACAAAATAATTACGGACTATGATTCTTACATGACGGACGAAGAAAAGCAGGCCGTGCGTCATTGTTATAGTGAGATTCAAATGGATCAAATGCACAAGCAAATCATGGCTGAACTTTTAAAATCTGAAGAAAAAACCGAAGACTCATTTGACATTGAAAAATTTAGATTGCCAAAGGAATATTTAAATGCCAAAAAATGAAATTGATTACGCGCCTTATTATCTTGAAGCTAAGAAAAAACTTGGTGAAGCACACGCGCTACTAAACAAACAGCAATATAGCGAAGCCGCTTCTGCAATCAACGAGATCATCGTAGAGTTAAGGATGATGCGGGTTGCAATTAAATCTCATATGGAATAAATATGAAGGTAAGTGACACAGTAGATTGGGACATGATCAACCGCATAGTACGGCCTGAGCATCAGTACGAACACGTAGAAGATCCACCGATACCCGCCATACGTATGGCGTGGCCTTTTAAGACTGAGGAGGAATTAAAAATTTTGAGCCGCTGGTTCAGAGAGGAGGAAAAGAAGTTAAAGAAAAAACAAATACAAGATCACGTAAATAAGTTTGGTAAATCGTTGTTATAAATCAAATTACATAACCTTTAGGAGCATCAAATGGAAGCTACAAAACAAACTCAAAAGTATAAAGTGCTTAAGTATTTAGAAAGAATGCCGTGGGCAAAGCCTGTCGATATTAAAAACGGTATTGGTATGGAAAGAGGCAACATTTATAGTTTGCTTCACAAAATGGCTAATAAAGGACTGCTACATAGAAACGAGAAGTCTAAAACTTATTCTTTGGCATCAACTTCTAGACCTAGAGCCATTCCCACTCCCGTTGTGCTTACTCCAAATCCACTAATAGCTACGCTAGAAGAAGAAATAGAGTTTATTGAAGACGGCATTAATTCTTTAATGATTACCAAGAGTTATATCAAGCGTCGTATCGAACAACTCCGGTTAGAGGATGCAAAGCGTGCGAGAACTAATCGACTTTAAAGCAATTTGGAACTGGTGTATTGAGAAATGGCGGACATCCTTTGTGGTGTTCGTTGTTTCTATCGCTAGTTTTTTTGTCGGATCAGCCTATGAAAACAAGCAGATCGTAAATGACTGCCGTTTCATGGGTTCGTTCCGCGATGGTATCCAAGCCTATTCTTGTCAGCCGAGGGTGAGATGAACTTTTATAAAGCAGTCGCCATCTTCTGCGTAGTCGGTTTGGTTTGGCTACTAATTGATAACAAGATAGATCGCACTCATGCAGAAGGATTTAAAATGGGTATGCACTACGCCTTGAAATCTAACCCGCCGAGCGAGGAGCTGGAGATGGTCTGTGCAGGGTTGTGGGTGGGTGAGCAGAACAAGAAATACTGGAAAAAAATAAATGCCAATTAAAATAGTATCAGAATACGAAAAAATTTGGGATTACCTAGTAAAAAGAAAAACTCCGGTTACAGTTAAACAAGCAGTAAAGGCTCTTCGTATAAGCGAAACACATGCAAGACGAGCATTAGAATACTTTGTGTTTTGTGGGCTGGCAGAGCGGCATGAGGTCGGTGGGGTAATGACATACAGGACAAAAGAATGATTACTTGGTCTTACAGCAGCCTTAAGACTTTTGAGCAATGCCCTAAAAAGTATTACCACCTGCGCGTACTCAAAGATGTTAAGGATGAAGGCAGTGAAGCGACTATTTATGGGCAGGAAGTACATAAAGCCGCCGAAGAATACATAAAGTCAGGCACACCAATCCCTACAAAGTTTGAGTTCCTAAAGGATGTATTGGATGCTTTCAACATGATAAATGGAGAAAAGCACTGCGAACTTAGATTGGGTGTGAAGCGTACGCCGACTGGGTATGAGCCATGCGGCTTCTTTGATAAGGACGTTTGGTGGCGAGGCATAGGTGACCTAATCATCAATCAGGGCAATACGCTCTTCTCAATTGACTACAAGACTAGCAAAAATGCTAAGTATGCAGATATGAAACAGTTGGATATCTTGGCAGCCGCGTTATTTACACACTTTCCTGAAGTTGAAAAGATTAAGTCAGGATTAGTCTTTGTGGTCAGCGGAGAGTTTATTTATAAAGAACACACTGGGGACCTCCGAGATTCATATTTTTCCACGTTCGATGAGGGGCTTGATCGTCTTGCGGTTGCTGAAGAAACAGGAGTGTGGAACGCTAACAGTGGGCCTTTATGCAGATATTGTCCAGTAACAAGCTGTGAACATAATAGGAGAAGATAATGCAACCTCCAAAAGAATTTAAACTAAAAAATCCGGAGTTTGTGTACTCAAACAATGACTGCATGGCTTTAGAAATTTCGTTAGAGATTGGCCCTGAAGAAGGGAAATCTTCTAAAACTATTTTAACCTTTAGAACAAGTCAAATTAGTGGTTATGATATGGAAGTACTATTTGAAGGAGAGTATGACCGTGTAAACAAAAAACATACTTGGACTGGACCATACTCAACGGGAGCCGTTTCGATTCAGTTCAATGGAGGATATGAACGGGAAATACTTATTGCCGCTTTTCAAAAAATAGGGTTGATGACAATACCTGTATACGGCAAAATAGATCGTGGCCCTTTTGAACCTGATGAGGAAGAACAAAATGCCTTACGTCAACAAACCCCGTCCGTATAAAAAAGAATACGAACAGTATCAAGGTAGTGAAGAACAGAAAAAGAACCGTGCGCAACGCAACAAATCCCGCCGCCAAGCTATCCGCGAAGGTAAGGCTGAGAAAGGGGATGGCACGGATGTCCATCATGTAAAAGCCCTATCAAAAGGTGGTACAAATAAAAATGGGTTGAAGGTTGTGCCCGCTTCCAAGAACCGCTCATTTGCGCGGGATGCAGACAAAAAGTTGGTATCTGAGATCAGTAAACGGGAAAGAAAGAGTGCAAATACTAAATGACAAAGTGCTGTTGGTTCGCACACGCCGACCGCACCTAATAACAGAAGCAATCAAGAAGAGCGCAGTAGTAAACCAAAGAGAAGATCTGTACGAGGTAGCTGTTAACTGGGGGCTAAACGAGGCTCAAGCTTTAGCCAAACTACGGATCAAGAATGTCCCATCCACGATCAAACGGGACTACAAGTGGACAGGCAAACTCACGCCTTTTGCCCATCAAAAGGAGACTTCTTCTTTTCTAACATTACACACCCGTGCTTTCTGTTTTAACGAGCAAGGTACAGGCAAGACAGCATCCGTCATATGGGCGGCAGACTATTTAATGAAGATCGGCGAGGTCAGTCGAGTGTTGATTCTCTGCCCTCTGTCCATTATGAAGTCCGCTTGGCAGGCTGATATGTTTAAGTTTGCCATGCACCGCTCATGCTCCGTAGCATATGGGGATGCTAGGTCCAGAAAGAAAATTTTAGATGCGGGTGCTGAATTTGTAGTAATTAACTTTGATGGCCTGGCCGTTATTAAAGACGAGGTTATAAACGGCGGATTTGATCTAATTGTGGTTGATGAAGCAAATGCCTATAAGAATGCTCAAACTAATAGATGGAAAGTATTAAAAGAAGTAGCGGCAAGTATTAAATGGTTTTGGATGATGACGGGTACTCCCGCCGCCCAATCTCCTCTTGATGCGTTTGGCCTTGGCAAGCTGATAAACCCAAATGGCACGCCCAAGTATTATGGTCAGTACCGAGATCAAGTAATGTTCAAAGTCTCTCAGTATCGGTGGGTTCCTAAACCCCAAGCGCAAGATGTGGTACATAAAATACTACAGCCCGCTATCCGGTTTGAGAAAGATCAGTGCCTAGACTTGCCGGACGTAACCTACACAGAACGAGAAGCCCCCCTAACCGCGCAGCAAACTAAGTACTACCGTATCCTTAAGAAGCAAATGATGATCACGGCAGATGGCGAATCCGTGAGCGCGGTCAATGCCGCAACCAATATCAACAAGTTGCTACAGATATCAGGCGGTGCGGTTTACTCAGACACACGAGAAGTAATTGAATTTGACGTTAGTAACCGCTTGCAAGTTATCTTAGAAGTAATCGAAGAGTCGTCGCACAAGGTGTTAGTGTTTGTGCCATTTACTCATACCATAGAACTTCTTCAGAAGTTTCTTGAAAAGAACAATATAAGTTGCGGTGTAATTAACGGTCAGGTGTCTGTGAATAAGAGAGCAGACTTAGTAAAACAATTCCAGCAGCAAGCTGACCCTTATGTGTTAATCATCCAGCCTCAAGCGGCCTCACACGGACTTACCCTAACTGCGGCAAACACTGTGGTTTGGTACGCTCCTGTGACTAGCGTTGAGACTTACTTACAGGCAAACGCTCGGATTAACCGTCCTGGGCAAAAGAATGCCATGACAATAGTGCATATTAAAGGCAGTGAAGTTGAGTCTAAGTTGTACTACATGTTGCAGAACAACATTACAAATCACGAGAAAATAATTGATTTATACAAACAAGAATTAAAAACAGACGTTTGACTTTGTCAAATGTTATGCTAAAATCAAAGATCACCAAGTTGTAGGAGAAAAGTAATGTCTGATGAAGTAGAAGATGGGGTCCAAGTTGACCTCAGTAGAACCATCGTCGCTTACTTAAGGTTACGAGATGCCATTAGTAATCTAGAAGAAAAGCAAAAAGACGAGATGCAAGTTCTTGTTGATCAGTTTGAAGTAGTTGGCAACGAGATTCTTGAACACTGTAATGCACAAAACCTTGACGGTTTTAGAACTTCGGTAGGAACAGTTACTCGCCGTATCTCAACAAGATATTGGACGAGCGATTGGGATTCAATGTATCAGTTTATTAACAAACATGATGCACCTTTCCTGTTGGAGCAACGAATCCATGCAAGCAACATGCGTGAGTTTCTTGAAAATAACCCTGATGCTTTTCCGGCAGGGCTTCAAGCCGAGCGCAAGTACACAGTCCAAGTACGTAAACCAACCAAAAAGTAAGGAGAATTTATGAGTAACGTAACAATTTTTAAGCAGCAAAATGAAGTTGCAATAAGCGGAAACCGTGAGCTTAGTGATCTTGCTAAGTCTCTATCTACTGCTACGACAACCCGCCGTATCCAAACAAATACCAACGGTACATTCCGCCGTATGATTAACGGTGAGCAGATTGGTAACGCAGTGCGGGGTGAAATTAACGTGATTATCTTGCATGCACTACCCAAGGTATCGCGTGTTTATTACAAAGAAAAGTTTGATCCTAACAAAGAAGCTACGCTTCCTAACTGCTGGTCTAACCTTGGGGACAAACCCGAAGTAGGGGCTGGCGATAAACAACATTCAAACTGTCTTGACTGCCCGCAAAACATCAAGGGTTCGGCTGAAGGTGATCGTAAAGCCTGCCGCTATGAGCGTCGTATTGCTGTGTTAGTTGAAGGTGATTCATCCGGCGATGTGTATCAGTTCAAAGTACCCGCTGGTTCGCTGTTTGGTAAAGGCACTGGGAACGTGCATCCGTTTGAGTCGTATGTAAAGTTCTTGCTGGCTAACGGTGAGTCGCCCGATAATGTGGTGACTAACATCTCCTATGATCTGAACGCTAAGACTATGGAGCTTTTGTTTACTCCACTGCGTAACACTAACGATGAAGAGTACGAGATGGTGCGGGTCGCGCAGTCCAAGCCCGAAACCAAGATGTACACCATGATCACTGTGGCACAAACTGATGGTGTTAAGAAACAGCCTGTCAGTAAACCCGCTGTGTCTGTGCAAGTAAGCCGGTCTGATGAGCCGGAAGATGAAGTTATCGAGGAGCCTGTAAAGCGTACGGTTAAAAAGCCTGAACCTGTAAAACCCAAAGCCAATCTTGCTGATGTCGTGAGTGCATGGGGCGCTGAAGAATAATGAGCTACGGTTATAGCGCGAAATTAGTTGCGCTAAACCAACAGGCTGACAGGTCAAATCTTGGTGTGCGATTAGGACGAGCGTGCATCAAGCGAGATATCCCAGTGATTATGGTTTCGACCACACTGGGAGTCAGTCGGCAAACTTTGTATAACTGGTTCATTGGGAAGAGTTCGCCTCAACCCATGATGGTTGACTTAGTTGCCCGTTATTTAGAACGCATATCCAAATAGTCTTAGCAAAGGGGCTTTGGGGGGAGCAGTTCTCCCTTTTTAACTATGACTGACGTTGATCTTTTAAGTGTTGTCCAGCCATCCGAAGGGTGGTTTGCCGTGCTTGGCATAAAGGGCAAGAAAGACGTACGTCAGGAGCTTGTCGCCACACGAGAAGAAGTAGACACCATAGCTGCAAAGTTTGTCTTAGAAAAACGCAATGTGTACTTTGGCGTTGCTAAGTTTGAGACTAACGAGAACCGCCTAAAGAACAACGTCAAAGCCTTGAAGTCTTTTTGGCTGGACATTGACTGCGGCGAAGATAAGGCAGAAATCAACCCTAAAACTGGTAGACCTGATGGCTACATAGATCAGGCTTCCGGCCTACAAAAATTACAAGAGTTCTGCAAACTTATCGGGCTTCCTAAGCCACTGCTGGTTAACTCAGGCAGAGGCATCCATGTTTATTGGCCGTTGACAAGGGCTGTATCACGGGAAGAATGGGAGCCAGTAGCTGAACGCCTACGCGAGTTGTGCGTCATTCATAATTTTTATATTGACGGTAGCGTTTTTGAAGTTGCCCGTGTACTTAGAATACCCGGAACATATAACTTTAAAGATGATCCGCCTAGTCAAATAGAGATATTAAGCCTTGCTCCTGAGATTGAGTACGAGACCTTTCGTAGCATCCTCGGTGTAAAAGAAGTTGCCGAAGCGCCGCCCAAGCGGGAGCTAACCGAACTGGCTAAGTCCATGATGGGTAACTCCGTATCTTCATTTAAGAAGATAATGTTGCGTAGCGTTAACGAGACAGGATGCCAGCAGCTATTAGCCGCATATCAAGAGCGTGAAAGTATTTCCGAGCCACGTTGGTTTGACGCTTTGTCGATAGCCAAGTTTTGTGAAGATCGGGATGATGCCATCCACAAGATGTCACAAGATCACCCTGACTACGACTATGCTGATACAGAGCATAAAGTAAGGCACATTGCAGGGCCGCACACTTGTTTTGAGTTTGAAAAGAATAATCCTGGTGGGTGCGAAGGATGTCCTCATCAAAATAAAATTAAATCACCAATACAGTTAGGCAAAGAAATCCTTGAGGCCACCGAAAAAGATAACGAGGTGGAGGATGAGGAAGAAGAACTACACCGGATACCCAAGTATCCTGATCCATTTTTCCGTGGTAAGAACGGCGGCATTTACAAGATGCCTCCCGATCAAGAGTCTGACCCAGTCTTTGTATACGAGCACGATTTGTACGTAGTTAAGCGGATGCGTGATCCAGTGCAAGGTGAAGTTGTAGTAATGAAACTGCATTTGCCAAGGGACGGTGTTAAAGAGTTTGTGATATCAAATCGGTGCGTGACCGATAGAAATGAACTACGCAAAGAACTTTCAAGCCACGGAGTAGTCTGTGGTACAAAAGCATTTAACACTCTGACGGAGTTTATTTTTGCTTTCATCAGAGAACTACAGTTTAAAAGAAGGGCAGAACTTATGAGATTACAATTTGGTTGGGCAGACAATGACAGCAAAATGATTCTTGGGGATCGAGAGATTACCCGCGATGGCATCTTTCACAGCCCCCCTTCATCTACTACAACCAACATTGCTCAGTTTATGCAACCTGCAGGGACAATGGAGAAGTGGAGTGAAGTCTTTAATTTGTATGGCAAACCAGGATTAGAACCTCATGCGTTTGCCGCGCTGACCGCCTTTGGTTCTCCACTGCTTAAATTTCTTGGGCAAACAGGGGCAATCATTAACGTCATTCACTCTGACTCGGGAACAGGCAAGACCACCATCCTTAAGATGGCTAACAGTGTTATTGGACATCCGACTCGGCTATCTGCTATGTGGGATGACACACTGAATGCCAAGTTTCTGCGGCTAGGCGTTATGAACAATTGGTGTTTCACAAATGATGAAATGACTAACACAACCCCCGCAGACTTTTCAACATTGTCATACGGGATGTCGCAAGGGCGCGGTAAGGATCGGGTCAAATCAAACTCTAACGAGCTTCGCCTTAACTTAACTTCTTGGCAGTGCATATCTCTTTGTTCGTCAAATGCGTCTTTTTACGAAAAGATGTCTTCGTTAAAGACCAGCCCTGATGGCGAGATGATGCGGTTAATTGAGTACAAGATTGAGTTTACAAACACGCTGGACATAGCACTCGCCAAACATATGTTTGATCATCAGTTGATGGAGAACTTTGGACACGCGGGAGACGTATACGCTAAGTGGCTTGTGGATAATTTAGAAGAAGCAAAGACCACTGCTCTTGGTATCCAAGCCAAGATTGACAAAGAACTTAAGCTAACTCAGCGAGAACGGTTTTGGTCGGCAGTAGTTGCTGCTAACATTACTGGCGGTTTGATTGCTAAGAATTGTGGTCTGCTTAACTGGGACATGAAGGCAATCTACAAATGGGCAACGCAGATGATTTTGGGACTGCGTGAGGAAGTTAAGCCCCCAGTCAACGATGTCATGGCAGTTGTTGGTGATTACATCAACCGTCACATGCAGAATATTGTGGTCGTAAATGATGACGTTGACCGCCGTTCAAACATGCCTTCTCTGCCGCAAGTTGAACCTAAAGGTGAACTGCTAATCCGTTACGAACCGGATACCAAGAAGATGTTTCTGGCGGCTAAACCCTTTAGGAATGACTGCGTTAAGTTTCAGGTTAACTATAAAGACACGTTACAACAGCTACAAAAGAAAGGCATCTTTACAGGCACTACAAATAAACGGCTGTCAAAAGGCATGAAGGTTGTAGCACCTGGAGTACATGCGTTAGTTTTTGATTGCTCCAATAGCGATTTTTTAAACATTAACAGCTTGGTGCCGCAAAATGGAAGTGGAGAAGGTCAGCTACAGGATTGATTGGAAAAAATTTAAACGGGGGTATTCTTTCTTCATCCCCTGTTTGAACCCAAGGCAAGCCAAAAGAGAAGTGTTATGTACCACAAACAGGTTAATGATGAAGGTGCTTATAAAAGTGGTTATTGAAGAAGGTATAAGGGGCTTACGAATATGGCGGCTCTGATATACTGCTTTTGACAGCCTACATCTCCTTGGCTGTCTGGCAAGCACTTTGGTTCTTGCTCCTTCTTGGTGGGTGTCTTGTAGACACATTGCCCCCGGCCTTAAAACCGGGGGTTTTTTTCACTGGTACTCAGGCGAACGGCTTTTCTCAACCAGCGGCAAAATAAACGGAGCGGCCTTCTTATCTACGGATAAACCCTGATATGAGGCACCACGGCGAGCTTCACGGCCTTTTAAGGATTCCTGAATTGTCTGCTGTTTAATTACAAAAGGACCAAAGCCATTCTTGGTATTAAACTTATCAATCTCATCAAACACATCATCCACGGCTTTTTCTGTGGCTTCAGTGCCTCGATCTTCATCACGTTGAACTGCGATGTTTAACTTATTTAATAGGCTCTGACGTTCTTTCATAATCTTGGTTTCTAACCGTTTGGCCATAAAGTTAGCTTTTTGTACTTCCGCTACTTCCGTAGGTTCAAATCCCATAGCCTGTGCAACAAGGCGCCCCGTTGTGTAATACTCGGCGTTCATTACTTCGTCGCCTTTTGAAGTCTTAAGCCCTTCTACATTTACACGGTATGCTTTCATTGCACCACGGAAAAATGCTGGAAGAAGTTTTTCAATTCCACGTTCCCACTGACCTTTGTTGATGTCATCAATACCGGAAGCAAACTGCTCCATGCCACTACCTAACGGACCACCAAACAGATTAAATGCCATCTCTTGAACCGCACCTTTGGCATCGTCCGACTGAATATCATCGCGAAACCACAGGCCATCAAGTGAAACCGAAGCGCCGATATTTAAGTTGGTATAAGCCGATATCGGTCCCATCTCTACTGCTCTGGCTAAAGTTTTAGCTTGCTCATCTGTCAAACCAAACGCTTTAGCTATGCTACTGCCCTCGCCAAAGTAGTTAGGAATAAACCATTCACGGAACCACAAGTCCATATTGCGATAGGCCAGCGGGTTACCTTCGTCGTCTTCATCGTAATCTTCATCATCTTCCGGCCTCATGTATGCCCGTAGCCCATCTACCATACCCATAATCAGGCTGTACATAGGCAGGCCAACGACGCCTGAAAACATGGCGGTCATACCGATAGTGCCAAAGAACATGGTTGCGGCTTCCTTTTTACCTTCTTTATTCAAGAAAGGCAGCATGCCGTAGAAGTTACGGACAAGATAAGAAGTTACTTGCAACGGATAAGACAAGAACTGAGTTGCTATTCTGCCTACCGGAGTTTTCATCAACCGTGGTTTGTTGTACTGGGTGTAATCAAATAGTGATTGATAAACAATGTCTACAGCTTTATCCTTAGCCGCAGTTGCCGCTTCATTATCTGACTTACCTGCTTTTTTCTGGCGAGCAAACTCCAGCTCAAAAGTAGACATGTACATCGTTTCACGAGCTATACGCTCCAAATGATGAAAAGCACCGCTCATCATGTCAAGAACTCCACGAGTGCCTTTGCCTATCCATCCAGTGTATTTGGCAGTTGGAGCTTTAGCCATCGAAGTCATATCCGCCGCATACGTGGACATGAAGATATCTCTGTCGTTTGCGTATTCCCAAGCGTCTTTTAAAATACGTCTGTAATTTGGATCTGGATGCTTCTCGACGTACCTAGAATCATTTATAGAAGGCTGACCCCATTTAGTTGTCACATTGCCTTGAGCGTCACGCTTTGTGGTACCAAATTTACTAAACAAATTTGAATATCTTGCTACCGTCTTGGCTACTTCCGTAGCATCGTAGTTAGCCAACAACACTGGAAGTCCAACGGTAGGTAACTGTGTTAACTGCACAATGGCCGACTTGGGTGAAGTCAGCATGTAATAGAACACAACCTGATTGCCTATGCCTGCTAATTTATCCCAGTCAAATTGACCAGATATAGGCGGCGTAATTTCGTTGCCAGCCCGCATGGCAATTTCATCTATGAATGCACTAAGTTTAAGTTTGTCTGGATTACCAGCTAACTCTGCATAAGAGGCACCAATAGCATTACGGATCTGATCAGAATATTTTAGCCGGGCTAACTGATTAGCCGCCGTGTGTTGAGACACAATAAAGTTACGGATGACATCGGCGCTAAAACCAGTCTTGCCTTGACGATGCGTAAACCGTTTACGGATATCTTTCTCCGGCAGGGTCATCAAATACATCTGATAAACCTGATCTTTTAGGGCTTCTACGTCAGTCAGCTTATTTGTATCTAGCATCTGGAAAATGCTCTTAAGCATTTGGCTGGACTCTACAATTTCAGCCCTCATTTGCCGCAGGTCATCACCAAAATCTACGTCGCCCGATGAAACTATGTCATCAAAAGACCGCTTGTCTCCGGCTTTTTGCATTTCCTTAATACGTTTACGTATTGCGTTATTACGGGCGGTGGCGGTTTCAAACATATAGAACTCGCCTTTTTTGCCTTTCCCAACCCGCAACCAGTAGTTGCCATAACGCATCAACGGGAAATAAATATCCATCGAGGCAGCGTCTTGGAAGGACTTTGTAATAGATGCAATCAGCTTACCTTTTGGAGTAGACGCATCGTTTACATCTCCAGGTACGGGAGAAGCTGCAATCTTTGCAGTTAATATTTTTTGATGAAGATTAAATGTATCTAAGTACGTTTGTTTAGCCATTTTAAATATGTCATGGCCTTTACCTTGAGCGACTTTGCCTAAACGATCCCACATGTCATAGACACGGGTAAGCTCGTTCTTACGTTTAGTTGCTTCGCCTTGATGATATTTACGCTGGTTAGGCGTCAAATTTATATCTGCAGCCTTAGTTTCACTGGCTTTTAACAATGGATCATTTTGCAACGCCGCATTTAAGTTAGCGTATTTGGTGGGGTCCACTTGAGTGAGGGTAGAGCGGTGCATGAGATCACCTAACAGCCTCCCTGCAGCTTCGTATTTCTGAGCAAAGTTAACCCACTCCGGTACTTTCGCGGCTAACTCACGAATCATCTTAGCTCGCATGCCAGCCATTTCTTGTACCGCGCGATTGACATTTTTAATGTTAGCAATCTTGTCACCGACCCAACGAGTAATGTCTGCAGTTGTCATCGTCAGGAGTAATTTGCGTATTGAACCGACTGACATGGCCCCGTACATAGACTTAAGCAAATCAAGGGCGTCACTAAAGCTACGGGTTTGCATCATTAGTTCACCAACAGACGCATTTAAGTCAGAGTATTTATTAGACTTAGCTATCTTTTCTGTGGTGCGATTAACTTTGGTTTTTTTCTTTTGCGCAGGCTTAGACGGTTTAGGCGGTGTTTTTGCCGCTAACGCTTCAGCTTCACCCACAATTAGCAGCTCAGGAGAACGCATTAATTTGTCAGAGACTATTACTAGGTCTTGGAAAGCCGAATGATGCTGTGGTCCAAGATTAAATACGTTGCGGATGGCGGTTACAAACCTTGTAAATAGGTTCTTGTGCAGCGTAGCACTGGGGCGGAATCGCCCAGGAACTTGAATTAAGAACTCTTGAAACTCAGGCTGACTTAAGCCGTAAGCTATAAATTCTTTAACGTCTGTAAATACGTCCTTAGCAGCAAGTTGATCAGCGTGAAAAAGCTGACGTTTAAACTTTTGGGCTATTGCCGGATCTGTCGCAGCACGAGCTTTAATCACAGCATAAAAACCACTTGCGGCAAACATAGTTTTGTATAACTCTTCAATCGCCTGTCGTGTCTTGGGCGAGACTGAGTTGGGGTTAGCTATGTATGCGTTAATACGGCCAAGTGTTGCTCCGTGTAATGACTCATGCAGAAAAACTGTATTGGTACGTCCATCTAGTGCTGGATCTAAATTGATATAGATGGTGCCTGTTTTGCCATCGCCAGCGTACATACCGGAAGCACCAGCAAACTTACTGCGGTATTTAACTGGTACTTGAGAAATATCGGATACAAAAACTATTGGGACATTCTTAACAAACGGCAGCATCCGCTGTGCCATCAGTCTTTCAAAAGGATTACCCGTCTTAATAATGTAGCGAAGCGCGGCCTGCATGTTGTCAAACTTCTGCAGTGCGGCATTTACTGTACCGTTTGTAGACTCAGTAAGCCCAAGAGCAAATGCTGCATCGTTGGTGCCTAACTTAGCTCTGGCCTCGGCAACTACACGAGCACGATCATTGGGCGGGAAACGATTGATTAGCTCTCTGGCCCTGATCCCAGGCTTGTTTTTTCTAAAACTGGGGTTGTTTGAGATACGGAAAAGGTCGCTTAAAGCGTCAACAATCTCACTAAATCGCGTCTGTTTTGCCGTATTTAGTTCTTCCTCAGTTCCAAACTCACCTTCATCAAACGGTGTGTCTAATATTTTCTGTGCACTATCCACCGTCCGGCCAGCATCTCGACTGGCTCCTTGAGCTGCACGGCGTTGTTTATCATAAGCAGCTTGTTCTTCAGGAGTGCGTTCAATCTTTTTGCGCCCACGTTTACCAAGTGATTGCAATCCGGTTTCTGGATTAACGGCGGCTGTGTCTTCAGTGGTATCTACGTCTAAGCCAGTATCTGTAATAGTTTGAGCTGCAGAATCTATGGCATCGGCTGTGCTTTCGGAAGTAGATACATCAGATTCATCTTTAAGTTTTGCTGAAACATCTTCTACTTTTTCGGTTATTTCGGCGGTAGCGGCTTGAATGGCGGCTTCGGGAGTAACTCCACCATCTTCAGTGTTTATCTCTATAGCCCGAGTAACAATTTGATTGGCAACGTCATCGCCATACTCTGTAGCCAAATTAGCACGGAACGACTCTAATGCAGTACTGATTGGCTCTGTTCTTGTTCCAACGCCAGCAACAATGTCGCCAGATGGTTCCACTCTCTGTGGCTTAGTTTCAACAGTTTCGGCGGCAGCTCCTGCATCGGCAGGCTCCCCACTAGGCACTGAAAGGCTAGGCTCAATTCTTCCGGGTTCAGTTTTTGCAGGTTCACCTTCTGCCTCTCTTTCTGACAATTCTTGACCTGCAAGTTTATATGCCTCGGTCTCAGATTTGCCTTCACTAACGTACTTATCAACCAGCGTGGAAAACTCTGGTCCTATTTCGGCAGATTTTGCAGCTATTGCGGCTTGCCTTAATGTATTATCAATAACCTCTTGCTCTTTGCGTTCGGCCCTCTGACGTAACCCAGTATCTGCTACCTGTACGCCAGTATTGATAACTGCACCTACTTTACCGCCAAGAGCTTCAACTGCGGCGGCGTCAATAATTCGTTTGAGATTCTTCTCAGAGACAAGGTCTCCTTCCATCTCATCAAGTTTTTTCTCACCCAAAAGCTGTAAAGTTTCTTGCCCTGCACCCGTCAAGGCTTCTTCTCCAACCGCACGAGGTGCCTCTTTTACGCCTGCTTTTACTGCCTCTTTTTTAGTTAAATACTTAATGCCTTCTTTTTTAGCCCGATTACGCAATATGGTTCCAACCGGACCTGCTAAATCTAATGCACCAGAAGCTAAACCAACAATCATTGTTGTGTCACGGGTGTCCCTAATGTATTGTTCAATCTTGTCAGCCTGTTCTTCAGGAGGGAGATTCTTTACCTTATCGAGTATGAACTCAAGACGGTTGCCAACAGTTTCGCCAACGCCCATAGCACCACCTAAAACAAAGGCACCGGCTCCTCCAGTTGTAATTGCTGCCACCATAATAGGTGCAAGTTGAACAGCGGCTAATGGTAGATTAAACGTAAGCCACTGCCTGAACCCATCCATCGAAGCAATATCGGTAAAGTTAGGAACTCCTTTACCCTGAGCAGCCATTTCTTTTTGGTACTGCTGGAAGAGTTTTACTGAATCAGAAATTAAGGCTTTGCGCTCATCTTCGTTACCGAACTGATTCTCCCGCATCTGAAGGCGGGCTTCTGGCGTGGCTCGAAGATATTTAGCTGCCGACGTAGCATTAAGTCCTTTTTGGTTTGCCTCGGCCGCCGATTTAATTTCACCACGATCAATCGCGTCATACGTAGCAAATGCAGAATTAATACGGTCTAAGGCGGCTACATTTCGGGCGATCGAAAGCCCTTCTTGCATCAACTGAAGCCCTGTACCACCTGCTTTTGTGCCAGAAGCAAATAAATCGCCTGAACCACGCGACGGTGCTTCAACGTCTAACTTGCCAGTAAAAGGTACAAAACCAGCAGCCGGAGTTGTAGTTGGTGCATCTAGCTGCCCTGTAAACGGAACAAACCCCGTTGCTGGAGGCGCTTCTGGCTCATCTAATTGCCCAGTAAAGGGTTCAAAAGCCACAGTGGCTCCTTATCGTGAAATTACTCGTTCACCGTCTGGTTTTTCATAAACAGGTTTACCATTGTAAGTGCCAATTTGTTTAGACCCTGGAGGCAATCCTGCAGGCAAAGCACCTGAAGTTGGGGCTGGGGCTTGGGATGAAGCACCGCCTTGCCTTTCACGCATTTGTCTTAACTCTTCTTGAATAAGGCGACTACGTTCAGCATTACCCGCTTCATCTCGTTTTTTAATGGCTTCTTTTCTAGCTTCTTCTTCAGATTTACCAGCTTTTCGTTGTGCTTCAAATTCTTTATCGTATGCGGATTGGATAATTTTTTTATACGCTTGACGCCTACTTCCACCCACACCAATCATTGAATTAACAATTCCAACCGCCGCTTCGTAATCTTGACTTGATTCCCTACGTGCTGCGGTGCCTGCCTGCGATTCTGCAACATCTGTTTTTCTTCCTTGTTCTCCAATGCTTTGATCAACTCGTCTGGCTGTAAGAGCCATTACTTGTGGATCGTTTGGATTATTTGTTTTTAATTCCTGCATAACACTAGGAAGGAAACTAGCGTAACGACGCATCCAATCTGTAGTT
>Ga0194115_10004051_pt1 | contig 16058 bp, 12 predicted proteins | sample TA2MahsurfametaG_3_FD_148656 | JGI IMG/M metagenome (GOLD analysis project Ga0194115, IMG submission 148656) | Freshwater microbial communities from Lake Tanganyika, Tanzania - TA2015002 Mahale S4 surface | ecosystem: Environmental > Aquatic > Freshwater > Lake | place: Tanzania: Lake...
ATTCTCATCATTTTCTTTTTGTTGTCGTCGTGACTTTTTGTTTGGCTCTCTTACAAAAGCCGGATGAAGTAAATAAGGGATCACCGATTATTGTATTACATTTCATGTGTCAACAAATTAATTGTGTCCGAAAAAAGTCTGATGGGAGTATCGTCGAAGGATCTGAGGATAATATTCAAGCCAATTCCTACGTTGTGGCATTCCAAAGAGAATATATAGAAGAAAAGGCAGAATTGAATTGGAAGATTGTTGACTTTCGATTTAATGGGGCGATTGCATACCTTTAACTTACGGTAGTAACAGAAAATGAGAATGTTAGTTCTGAGTCGACTACTACTTCTATTTTGGTACTGCCTTATGTCGACTAACAGTAACAGTAGACTACTACGACGAAAACATTTTGTCTTGCCACGTGATGGGACTGGAGGAATCTTTGATCGCATGAGAGGATACTCGGTAGTTAGTCGCATGGGTCAAACAGTCGCCGACGTCAGCAGTCTTCTGGGGATTGCGTCATCATCGTCACCACTCATTCCTCATTCCACTTCCCTTACCGCGCGTAGGGGGTAGTACAGTATACATACGATAAAAACGAGATCTCCCCATGTTGATGTTCTGGGGGTTCGTTTGGGTGTGACGTCGGCACGACGTCAACCGAAATTTCTCGAAGAAGGTAGAGAAATCTCTTTGTTGTTTTTTCCCCCCTCGTTCCAGCCAACAAAGGTTTTGATCGCATGAAGGACAAACAAACAAGGGAATACGAGTAGATTCTTCCAGTAGACCAAGGTTTCCAATTTCTCGATTTTTGGTGGACATTTCCGAGACAAAAAATCACTTTGGACCTCCATTCGGAGTGTGGACCCTTTGTATTGTAGTACACCACCCACACCCACCTCTCTCCACCACCAACAACAAACAACATCGACCACGACCCCCCCCCTCCCATCAACAACATGTTTGCGTTATACCGAAGTTCTGTATATTCTGTAGTAACACATGCCAGTCGAAGAACCTTCCATTCGACTTGTCAATCTTTCCGATCAGCACCAGCATTCGATTCGACGACGAAGAAGGTTGGGATAGAAAGTATGGTGAAGGTTTCATCAGAGTCTGCCACATCGTCATCATCATCATCATCGACTTCGTCGACGACTGGTTTAATGGGATTTGCAAAAGAAAATCCCTTCCTCTTCCAATTAGGCGTCGGGACGGCCAAGACATGTGCAGCAGATCTCGTAGCACAAGTCGTCGGTGAAAGAAAGTCACTATCGGAAGTCGATTGGCGTCGGAATGCACTTTTTGTCGTATTTGGATTTACATACCTTGGTGGATTCCAATATTGGTTAATGGTAAATAAGTATCGACAATGGTTCCCCACGATGGATCGATTTGCAAAATTACCATTGGCAGAAAAACTGAAGGATACAGCGGGATTATTCGATGCGGGGAAGATGGTCTTTTTTGATATCGTCATCCATTTACCATTAATGTACTTCCCAACCTATTATGCCGTGAAGGAATTTGTTAATGGTGACAGTTGGAATCCAGTTGATTGGGTCCAACAGGGGGTAACAAAGTATATGACGAATGCCAAGGAAGATTTGTCCGCGATGGTACGGTTGTGGTTACCATCCGATTGTGTCCAATTTATCCTCCCTGTCCATATCCGATTACCCTTCCGACATGTCGTTAGTTTCTTCTGGACAGCCTATGTCAGCTTCACACGTGGTGCGATGGAAGAAAAGAAGACAAAGGAAGAATAAGGAGGAAAAAAGTCTTCCGTCGACTATCCCTTTTTCTTTCTCTCTCTCTCTCTCTCTATCTATCTATCTGTCGCATTCTCTCTCTACGACGACGTGGGGATCGTTCGAGAGACTATGGATATTAATTTTACTACTACGACCACTGCGACAGACGAAAACCCCTTGTTGGGGGAGTCCCATGTCCTCCTCTTTCTACTAGACAAAATAATACACTTTTCTTCTGTAAAGGAATATTCTCAGTTTCGACAACTTTTACCATAGTGGAAAAAATATTTTTCTCTGGGAAGTGTAAGAGAGGAGGATTGTGAGATTTCGGATGGCACTTTGTTTTGCCCAGAAGAGGAGCATCGGTAAAACGTTTTCTCCATTAGGCATTCAACTTTTGGAGGAAAAAACCGGAGAAAGGGTAGACTGCAGCTTCAGATTCCCCAATCCACTGCATAAATGGTGTATGCCTGCATCATACCCAACGGGGTCCCATTTCCTTTTTATCCTGTTTCAGTTCTTGCCTGGTAAAATGTGTACCTCTAGATGTGTATGCAGTTTAGATCAATGCGTGGTCGTGACTAATCACAGTCACTGTCGACTGACTTACCGTACGTTAGTCGTCGCAGCAAGTATCTATGTAGCATAGATATGAATGTAAATCCCCTCAAATACATATGTATATACCGTTCTTTATCATAGGCACCGTATGTATGACACACTAAATCCTTTCTTGCGAGTGACCCTTTTTGATACTACATAAGGACGCGGTATTTATCTCACGCCAAGACGGAATGCCTGTCATCGAGAGAGACTCCGCATCGTCATCCGGCAACTGCCTGTTGAGTTGTTGAAACGGCTCTCTGCTGAGGTAGCTCACTCTCTCTCACTGCATTCCATAGTCTTCTTTTCTTGTGCTGAGGAAGCTTTCGTGTATCGGAGACCCAAGACGAAAGAGGCAGCTCCCAAGAGCGAAAGAAGAAGTTAACTGTCTTTTCGTAATTAGCTCTATTGGCTACCATGGGATTACCATTTACGAATCAACGAGCTCGTCTCCCCAGTCGGTTAATGAGTAAGAATTTCCTTAACCGAGATGATGGTGGACCGGAACAACTTCTTGCACTTCTTGAAGAAGCCGCCGGGGGGATTGAATTATCCGCATCGACTAGGGGTGAGATCCAAAAACGTCGTGAGGCTGTAGATCAAACTTGGGATCAAGTCCTACGATGGTTTTGGAGTCACGATGATGAAAATATTCAACGTGAGGCTGTATCTATTCGTGGTCCGAATGATTTATCCCCCCTACATGTCATTTGCAAATTGGGTTATCCTCCCGTAGAAGTCGTGAATGCAGTAGTAATGGCCTCAAAGGAAGTCGTTACATGGGTCGATGTAAATGGTTGGTTGCCCATTCATTATGCCTGCGGGTATGGTGTAAGTACAGAAGTCCTACAGATTTTGATTGAAGCCTTCCCCGAAAGTACACGTGTACAGGATACACAAAATCGTACCCCCCTTCATTTCTATGTGACAAGGAATGTAGACAATCCAACGGTCATGGTGACGAATGTTACCCTCCTTGCCGAGAATGGTGCGGCGACGATGCCGGAAGCTAGGGGGATGCTTCCCATGCATTATGCCTGTGCCTATGGAAGTCATCATTCCGTCCTGAAGGCACTTCAAGATGCCTACCCCGACAGTATCACGGCAAGAGAAAATAAGGGTAGGACACCTATGCATCTTACCATGTCGAACGCGAAGAGTGATGCAAGTCCAGCTGGATTAAATTTCTTGATTGAGAATCATGCCAGCTTTAATGTAAGAGACAATGAGGGGAATACTCCCCTCCATAGTCTCACGCTTGGTGTGAAGAATGCCAAGAGTTCGGGGTTGGATGATCATGAGAAGATGCATAATGTTGCGGAATGTCTCAGAATTTATCTTGCCGCGTCACCGGAAACATCCCATGACTTTTTAGCATCCCTACAAGCTCTACCGGATTGGTTACAAGAAGTTGCAGTCGTCAGTCCTCACGTCCGTGATGTCCTCAATGAGAAAATTGCCCAACGTTTCCCCACCAGTATTCTGATGTTGGATGGATACATGTTATCAATCATCATCGTCTCCTTTGAGATTGCGACTACGTACCATATCAATCGTCGATTTGGGAAGGAAGATCTTGATGATTCTGCTTCTGTGGATAGTGCATTACTCCTGTTGGTCATCGGAGCAAGTTACTTTTTGTTACGTGAATTGATCCAAGCCTTTGCCATGTGGAGTGCGGGGTCCTTGGGGTCATGGTTTTTTGATACCACCAACTGGTTGGATGTGACTGTCATCATCCTAACATTCTACTACTCTGTTGCGATGAATTATGAAGCTGAAGGCTATGTCCGTTTGAGTGATGAACAGTTCCGAACAGGATGTGCCTTTACGAAAGGCGTGCTTTGGATGGCCATTATCTTCTTCTTGAAGAGTACACAGATTGATTTCGCAGTCTTTTTGGGTGGTGTCTTTTATGTATTACAACGCCTTGTGGCATTCCTTTTGGCCGTCGGTGTCATTTTGTTGGCCTTTGCACAAATGTTCTTTATTGTGTATCTAGAAGATCCAGTGTGTGATGCACCCAATGTTACAGAGAGCCGTCGTTTGGATTCACCCGAGAATCAAGATTGCCAGTTCCCACATTGCAAGTTCGACAAATCACTATTGAAGGTACGAACGAAAATCTTTTTTGTATATGTACAGGCGGGTTCTTTTGTTGAACGCAGAATGACATACAGCTCACAAAAACGTCTCGTTGAAAACAAAGGTGTATTCCATGATGATGGGAGAAATCGGATCAGAGAGTCGATATCATGGCAATTTGGTCGCTCAGCTTCTCTACGTTGCCTATGCTGTTGTCGTCGTCATCCTTCTGAGTAACGTCTTGATTGCTATCGTGACAGATTCTTATGAAATTATTCAGAACGACCGTGCAGCTATTGTGTTTTGGTCTAATCGACTTGACTTCGTGGCTGAGATGGACAGTACGTAAATGTCTCTGTGTGTTTCCTTGTTTTGTCATTGTGGTATACAAGGACGGTCTCTCTGACTGCGTTTGTGCATTCTTTTCTACCCCCGTTATCTAGGTATTATGAATGTCGTGAGGCAGCGATTGTTCTGTATGCAGGGAAAAGCAAAGGGTGCCCCCGGTGCTCCCATGCGAGTCCAAGAATCACCGAATGGTACAAAAATCCTTGACGATGACATGCCCATGGAAACCTCTGAGGATCCATTCGGTGTCGTTTGGAAATCCGTGATGGACTTGTTCGAATCGCACTACTATGATGAACAGGAGATGAATCCTGGAAATCTTTTGTTCTGGGTGATGTTATTGTATCGTGGATTTGCTCTATTCGTGCTTTTACCCATTTGGATCCTACTTGGTATTATCACTGCCGGAATCCTTTGGCCGCCTCAGGTCCGTGAATACCTCTTCGTCCAGATGAAGACGAATGTATCCCGTGCTGAAATTGAACGTGCCAAGTTGGAACAGTTACGTGAAATTCAAGGAGATATCAAGGCATTGAAAACTGAAATCCGTAAGGAGATGGAAAATGATCGTGATGAGATGATGCGAATGAAGGCCAACGTCGAGGCGATTCAAAGTGAAGTCCTAGATGATCTTCAACAGGTGACAGATTTGATGAAGACGATTTTGAATTTAGGAAGTGGTGCGGGTGGATAAAGAATCGTCGTCGTCGTCATCGTCACGACACAACGACGCAAGGGTTTGTGCAAAGACGTGTGTGTATTGGGGTGCGTGGTGGGGACGTACTTCTCCTGGCTTCCCGTCGTCACTACGATAGCCTCATACCGCGTGTTTCATATTCCCATGTCAATTTGGTTGAGCCTTGCTAAATGTTTGAACCTAGTAATGGAATGAGAATTCCATACAATCTAATCGCCGAGGTGCGGCACATTTGGGGTGTCTACATTTTCCCCTAGATAGTTTCTGTTTTGTGTCGGTGTCCGCGTCTTGCTTTGCTACAGTTAGAAGTGGCTGTCGTAGATCTGTCCTTGCAAAGTATCTTCAACAATAATCCTCTTTATCGTAAGAAACCATATCGGTTTCAAAGTCTTCAGCGATCACACGAAGACCACTCCACTTTTTGTCTCGGCTGCCTACGAAAATCAGTCGGACAGACTCGTTGCCAAATACTGGTCGAGTCCTAGTATTAGGATGGAAAAATCCATACCGTATCCCTACTCCAACTACAATTTTTTCCATTTCCTGTTATAGCATTACGGTATTGTCTCCTTTTTTTGTTTGTTTTTTCGTTCAGGGTTACTTGTCGGGGTACATCTCTGTCTTGGCAAATTATCTCTTCAGTCAGAGTCATCGTCATCGTCGTCGTCCTCAAAGATCCTACCAAGGCCATTTGCCCATGGAATACCACGATTCCTTCGAAAGTCAGTCGGATTGTCCAGACTGAGTAAACGAGTACAGCGACTTGACAACATGGTACTCCCACTGGACTGGGGAAACCAACAACGAGATTGACCTACGGGTTTCATCCAATGCGATTGACAAAACTCATTACAACAATGATTCGCAAAGAAGGAATCTATCCCCTTCTCACCCATATCTGTCGGACCATATTGACGTTCTGTCGAACAAATGGCAGGATCCGAAAGTTCAAATCGACTTTTGTTATTCACAAAACGATTCCATTTATACCGTCCCTGAAGATCACAGACAATCATTCGTCCACCTGTACGGTGGTAGGAATAATGTGAAAAGGCTTCCATACATCGGACTGACCGCCTATCGGTATCACCAAGGATATACCCAGTATTGGAAGTAAACTTTTCATACCCCCGTATGAGAGGTTCGACAAGATACTTGATTCCAGATCTTGATCTTTGGATGGTCCCACGATTGACTAAAATTTCTGTACCACCCTCACAGAAATCATTCCATGCGGTAGCAATCATAACGACCTTCTTCACGATCCGAAAGTCTTGTGCATAGTATTCATCCTCCATGTCTCGAAAATGAGGTTTGAATCGTTTACAGGCGGCATCCTGTCCATTCCGAGTCCCACCTGAAAAGGTCCCCGACAAACATGTCCGGAATGTACTTTCCCCGATGACATCCCCGTGGATACGGATCCCATCAGATGACAGGTTGGTCCGAGCTGCATGCATATACGGCATCGTCGTCAGTTTGTCGTAGCGTTTCTAAAACTGTAGTATCCTATGCAACAACGGGACAGAAAGTCTGGGTGAGATTTGATAGGGTTGGAGTTTAACAACAGCTAGTTGTTTCGTACCTAACAGACTTCTTCACAGCCCAGTCGTGTAGTTTGCCAAAGGAATGAAGGATTCCGAAGAAAAAAAACAATATCCAGTGATGGTCGGGGTCTAGTTGATTTTGTTTCTGCGAATCCCTGTGAGGAAAAATGAGCTCATCGGTGAGAAGCTTTTTTTTTGGCAACAACATCGTCTCTCTCCCACGAAAATCTCATCGGTACCGGTAGGTATCATCATCTTCCCCACGAAAGGAACTGTGACTTGTCTGTTGCGGGGCTGTGGGACTCGAGACACTTATTCCCACCGTGATGTATGTATGATGAATGATGACACAACTCCGAAATCCCTGCCGTGGGATCTTTTGTAGTTGGTTTTCTCCCGCCAAATTGTCGAGACTTTATCCGTACATCCGGGCTACCGTCGTCCATATTCCAGTAGACGATTGTACTAGCAACCGCATCAATGGCGTCTATGATACGAGCCATCGAAGATATTCTACGGGAACTGAGTCCGGTGGCTGATTAGTACCCCCGAGTTGTTGCTGTTACGTCTTCCTGGAAGCAGGAAATTATCAAGATTGTGCTGCCTCCCTCTTGTGAATCTAGTATGATACCACTTGGCCAATTTCAAAAAGGTTTGGGATGGGAAACCTTGTTGAAAAGACTGTTATACTGTACTCCTTTCTGCTTGGTTGACTCGTAGGATTTCTTCGTCGGTCGTCTTACTCACCTACAAACGCAACAACCTTCCGTCCCACAACTTGTAGGGATCGATGTTAGTTAACTCTAGTCTGTAGGTGATGAGATTGTAACAGTCTCTGCGTTTTTTTAATGAAGTGAGGTTGGGGTTGGGGTGATTGACTCTTTTGCTCTTCTATTGTCGAATCGTTTCGAGTTTCTCTTCTCGTAGTATCTTTTTGTGTAGATATTTACCGTAACGTGGTGTATCATCTCGTTCTTGAAATTTGGATCTGGCGATCCTTCTCTCGTTCTCTCAGCCTGTGCCATTTTCGTTCGTCAAGAGATAGTAGTTGTTCTCCAAGATGACATTTCTCGTTTCTCCGGGGTAGCGACCATACCACCGCAGTTCCTCTCTTCATGTCGTGACTGTGACAATGACTACTGACAGTGAACTGCATTTTCGGTACTATGACTGGGTACGTTGGTACCCTTGGCCATACCGTACTCGATTTCTCGGTCAAAAAAACCACTCACTGTCAATATCACTACGAGGGCATGCGTTCTACATGCATATTCCTGGATTGGGCTTCTAATGTTTGAGCATTAATGGAATGAGAATCCAAATATTGGCGACATCGGTTGAATAAGGGTGTCTACTAAATTTGCCTAGAGTTCCTGATTTCATCTGTGTGTTTTTGTTCGCAGCTACAGTCGTCAGTAGGTCTGAATCTTTGGAAAGGATCTCTTTACCAATCGTCTTCATCATAGGAATCCATATCACTGTCAGAGTCTTCAGCAATCATACCAAGAACATTCCTCCATTGACCCTGGGTCCAACGAAAATCCGTCGGATTATTCAGACTGAGCCTACTAGTATAGTGACTGGGCAACATCGTTGTTCCACTGGATCGGGGAAACCAACAACGTGGCTGACCAGCAGGTCTGGCCCAGTTGGATTGACAGAACTCATTACAACAATGATTAGCGAAGAATGAGTCTATCCCCTTCTCCCCAAGATCCGTTGGACCATATTGCCGTAGACGAGAGCAAATGGCAGGATCGGAAAGTTCAAATCGACTTTTGTTGTGCTCATATCGATTCCATTTGTACCGTCCTTGAAGATCACATACGATCATCTGCCCGCCCATCCGGTGGTAGGAATAGTGTGTAAAGGCTTCCATGCAACGGACTGTCCAATCGCTGGTGTCACCGATATATCCTGTATTGGACGTAAACTTTTCATAATCCCGGGTGAGAGATTCGACAAGATACTTCATTCCAGATCGTGAGGTATGGATGGTCCCACTATTGACTAAAATTTCTTTCCCTCTTTCACAGAACTCATTCCAACCCGTAGCAATCATAATGACCTTATCCCCAATCCGGACATCCTGCGCAAAGAATTCATCTTCCATATTCCGTAGGTGAGGTTTGAATCGTTTGCATGCAGCATCTTGCCCGTTACGATTACCTCCTATATAGGTCCCCGCCAAACAGGTCCGGAAGGTCCCTTCACCGATAACCTCCGAATGGATATCGACACTGTCCGATGTGAGGTTGGTCCGAGCTGCATGCATATATGGCATGGTCAGTGTTCTCACAGTGTCAAAAAAGTCGTAGTATTCGTAGGAACAAAGAGACAGAAAAAAGGTTTCTTCAATAGAATTCAACCAAAGAAACGGGGGTTCTACAATCTCCTTGATGTCAGTGATCTCTAATCCGTTAGTAGGGATGGAAGGATTTCCAAACTATCCAGAACAGTTTGCAGGAAATGCGCGGTGTTGACGGTTTCTGCAAATCCTGGCGGGACATGGATCGTTTTATCTCACTTGAAGAGGGGGGGGGGGGTCCATCTAGGCTCAAGCGGGGCATATCTCGCGTCCGTCCGCAATCCGTGGAATGTCTCTTGCAGACAACCAAAACCATCTGGTTTCCATTCCGGTATGCGTCATCAGTCATCACAGTCAATGAGCATCTTTTTCTAACGTAAGACTGTTTGTTTCAATCTATCGATCGATCCATCGATCGATCGACTATACTCAATTGTGAGAATCTATACAGGGGTGAGTATACGTACAAGTGGATGCCTATTTTCGTTTACAGTTAGTGCTCCTGTCATATCTCTGCGTTTCGGACGCAACTACTAGTGCTTCTGTAAAAGACCTCTCTTGTCACTGAATCATTTTCTTCGATCATCATCATCGTCCGACGACCAGTCGTCATCGTCGTCGTACCAGTAGTCATGATTATTGTCGTTGTGATTATTGTCGTCGTGATGATCGTCGTCATCGTCATCGTCGTCGTCGTAGTCCTCATCGTCGTTATTATCTTCATCATCATAATCCGAATCCCACTCCTGTTCTCCTCCTTGCTGTCTCATATCACGAAAATGAGTCGGATCATCCAGTCGAAGCATACTGTTATATTGACTTGACAACATCATAGTTCCAGTGGACTGTGCTGGAAACCAATGACGGGATTCTCCCCACGAGGGTCTAGCCCATTTCGAGTGACAGAATTCATTGCAACGATGATTGGCAAAGAAGGAGTCTATCCCCTTCTCTCCCATATCGGTTAGACCATATTGACGGGAACGAGAAGAAATGGCAGGATCCGAAAGTTCAAAGCGTTTCTTGCGTTGCTTCCTATAGCGTCCCTGAAGGTCGCATACAATCATCTCTCCACCTGTATGGTGATAGGAATAATGTGTAAAGGCTTCCAAACATCGTACCGCCCAATCGTCGGGATCACCAATCCACCCAGTATTGGAAGTAAATCTTTCATAATCCTTAATGAACGGTTCGACAAGATATTGAATTTTCGAGTTCGATTTATGAATGGTTCCACTATTGATCAAAATTTCATTTCCATGATCACAGAATTCATTCCAATCTGTAGCAATCATTGCCACCTTTTCCAGAACTTTGAAATCATATGCAAAGAATTCATCCTCTAGATTCCGGAACTGACGTTTAAATCGTTTGCATGCCGCATGTTGCCCATTGCGATTCCCTCCTACATAAATTCCAGCCAGGCAGGTCCGGAAACTACCCTCACCAATGACGTGCGATAGAATCTTGACCCTATCAGATGTTAGGTTCGTCCTAGCTGCACGCATGTACGGCGACATGACGATCGTCGGATGTCCGAAGGGTCTACTTTTTCCGACGCTGTAGAACTGGCGGAGGATAAGATGGAACTTTGGTTGAGCACAACGATATTTCTAGTGCTGCCGGCCTTCAGGCGAGATCTTGATACTGTATACCTTCAGGCGAGATCTTGATACTGTATACCTGAAAATCCCACTTTGAAGCGTTCTCTACTATGAGGAGATGATTTTGAGACTATATTATAGTCTTCAGGAATCTATCGTATGTACGTAGGTACAGCTGATCGAGGATATCTGTCTTGTCTTGGAAAGGATCTTTTTCTACCAATCGTCTTCATCGTACGAGGATCTTTTTACCAATCGTCTTCATCGTACGAGGCAACATCATCGTCAAGGTCTTCAGCGATCATATCAAGACCATCATCATTCCAAGGACCCCATTGATTATGATCTCGGCTCTTCGTACTAGTCGAACGAAAAAAATCAGTCGTCGGATTCTTTAGGCTGAGCCTATCAGTACAGTCACTTGGTAACATGGTACTCCCACTTGATTGGGGAAACCAACAACGAGGTTGACCTAAGGGTTTTATCCAATGTGATTGACAAAATTCATTACAACGATGATTCGCAAAGAAGGAATCGATCCCCTTCTCACCTAGATCGGTCGGACCGTATTGTCGTCGTCGAGAACAAATCGCAGGATCCGAAAGTTCAAACCGTCGATTCTTCTTCTTCTTATAACGTCCCTGAAGATCACAAACAATCATCTCCCCCCCTGTGTGGTGGTAGGAATAGTGTGTAAAGGCTTCCATACAGCGGACTCTCACCGTCTTGGTATCCGCGATATACCCATTATTGGAAGTAAACTTTTCGTATTTCGGAATGAAAGGTTCGACAAGGTACTTGATTCCAGATCGCGAGGTATGGATTGTTCCACTATTGACGACAATTTCTTTCCCCTTTTCACAGAATTCGTTCCACTTGGTAGCCATCATGATAACGTTCTGCCCAATCTTGACATCTTGTGCAAAGTATTCATCTTCCATATTCCAGAATTCTGGTTTGAATCGTTTACAGGCAGCATCTTGTCCGTTACGAGTCCCTCCTACATAGGTCCCCGCAAAACAGGTACGGAAGGTACCTACCCCGATCACATGATTCTCATGGATATTGACATTTGCTGATGTCAGGTTTGTTCGTGCGGCATACATGTACTGTGGCATTCCTACTTCTGCTTGTTCTTCTTTTCCGTTGTCCTCCTCACAATGTCTCTTTCCGCCGCCAATATGGTAAGCAGGCTACTAACCGATGTGATCGATGCACCGATGGAGTCCAACATGATACGGTTGTACATAGGTTTTTTCCCGTTTGATTTTGATGCCCTTTACGTGAAAAGCTGACTTGGATCGGGATGGGATCAAAACGACTATCACAGCATCACGGCTTCACTTGTGTCAAGATTCAAGATCTTTCAAACGAAAGGGGATATCAATCATAGGTACATACGTAATGCAAGATGGCAGCCTTTACTGTTACATATTCATATCATATCCGGGGTTCGGGGAGTGTGTATGCCAGACGGAACGTAACGCTAGCTAACGTTAGCAGCATGGACATCGAACGGGGACGAAGGTCGGTAGGATCTCTTGTACTCTTGGTTGAGTGGTCACTAGTGCACCACAGGGAAAAAGCTTTCGACAAGGTGTATTTCAAGAGTTCCCCTTGCTGTTGCTGTTAATCTTTGTGTCTTCCTCGAACGACGACGAAGAGCACTCGTTTTTCTTTTGCCAGTTGATCCCTTGTGATTGAACTTTTGGACCTCTAGTAGAAAAAAGGCAAATCAAAGGCGGTTGGGCGCGAGAGTCATCTCTAAGGAGAGCAGCAAAACGAAAATAAAAAAGATGGATAGTTTTGGCAACGATGATTCCTATGCTACATTAGGTTTGATGAAAGCACTTTTGGCGGACTTACAAGTCGATGATGGTGACTTTTCATTGGAACAATTGGAAAGAGAACTTGCAACCCTAGATGATGGTACACCACCACAATTCCAACAACAACATCATCAACCCCTCCCAACCTTGGATGCAGCGTCATTAGTCGTTTCTCATCAACAACAGGCCTTACCCATGATGACAATGATGCGTTCGATGGGGATGAATCAGTCGTCGACTATGAATCAAGGAGTCGATGCATGGAGTTTATCGTTACAAAATTTTACCGCCATGTCATTACAAGATGACTTTTTAGCAGCCGACTCGGCACGGAAAAAACAACAGACATTACAACCAACAACAATGATGCTATCATCGTCGTTAGAGGGTGCAGAGGAATATGATATCGGTGAAAAGATTACTCTCCGTGCACCACCCGGTCTAGGTGATCCCACAACGTCGACATCGTCGACGATGATGATGATGCCACCTCCAGGTAAGCTTCCATTCCCCCGTACTCCAGCCAATTCAATCAGTATCCTCCCTGAGGAAGGGGCCACCATCGCCGCTGAAGTTGTGACGACTAGTTTCCTCCCTCCACCAGCAGCAACGGCAACCGCTACGGCACCATCCGATGGATCGACGATCCCTCCACCGAGTTCTCAACATGTACCGTCGCAGACGGTGCCGGTACAACCGCTGACTCCAGGAGATGTACCAGTCCTCCCCATCGTACCACCACCGCAGCAGCAGCAGGGTGTGGTCGATCCAGTAGTAGTACCGATGATGATGACACCCATGATGATGCCTCCACAAGGTGTTCCACCTCCTGTTGTGCCTACTTCGACGACCGAATTAATGGGCCCTCCTGGACCAGTCTTAGTCCTTCCGCCACCACCTCAACGTGCTGGACCTGCTTGGCAGACTCCACCAGTCCATCATCCGATCGTTATCCCCCCACAGCCCGTTCGTCGTGTGTTTTGTAATCCTCATCCTGCGGCACCGCCTATCCCCGCGACTGCATTGGAGACCAATTACATGTCGGCAAGAGATGTCGCATATGTCATTCACTCAATCCTTAAACCGGTATTGGCACATGGGATGAGTGAAGATGAATACTTTATTCAATATCTGCGACGACTCGGTGGACAAGCCAATGCTTCCATGCCTGAAAAACCCAAGGACCTAGATGGAGAAATGCTAAGTCGTGCCGTCAAGTCGAAGGAATGGTCAACCGAGAAGGGTGTTTTAGGTCATGTAGCGAAGACGAATGTTGCACGACCTCGTGCCTTGATTGCAACACCTACGATTTCTACAACCGAACAACAGGATTCAGAACAGAAACAACGTGCGACATTATGGAAGGCAAGGATCTATTGTGATCAGGGATATCAGGCCTATCAGGCTGTCGTCGATATATGGAGTTCGGCACCTCCCGGAAGTATCCCTCCCCAAATCCAAATCCATTTAGTCAAACTGATGAAATGTATGGGAATAACGAATGTTGAGAAGGAATACAAGGTCGATCGTGATTCACTAGCCCTGTTGATCAAGTTAAGTAAGGGTCGGACCTTGACAGCACGAGTTTTGGAACAGGCATTGTTACCCCCCAACGCTGTCCAAGCGGTATTGCCATTATTAATGGATGTCCTATTTGGAGTCGTCAACAAAAGGAGTACAGAAGACAATATGGAAGATTTCTCAACGGAACGATTATTCCGGGCGATTACATTAGTCCTACGGCAATTGAATACCAGTAGTGATACCCTCCTCCAATGTTTGGATGTGGTGGGGAAGAATGGTGCTTCCTCTATGGGATCGACAGCACGTTTAGAATGTGTCCATGCCCTATTACAAAAGGGATCTATCGTCTTGGGACAAGACCCATTGGAAGAGAATCGTACTGCATGGGGTAAGGCAGAAGGTGAATTTATGAATCTCATACAAACATTTTGAAAGTTTTTTTAAAAAAAACTTGGGACCTGTGAGAGAAGGAGAGAAAAGGAAATATATATGATATAATAATAAAGTAAATCGAGATAAGGAAGGAAAAAAAATCTAATGGATACAAACCTCGAGGATTACATTACATTCGAGGCAGTTTACCGTTCTACGGAAGGTTTGTTACACTCCTAAAGGATATGGATTCATTCGTGAGTGTATTATCTCCTATAGTCTTTGGAATCATCATCACTGTCTTGCCGTGAACTATGTCGGGATCGTTTACGACTTCTCGATTTGTCGTTGTCATCGCGGTGGTAGTCATCATCATCATCCTCCTTTCTTCGACGAGAATGCTTTTTCCTTCGTCCATCATTTCTATCACTATGACTGTCTCTATCCGATGATTCTTCTTGTTCTTTATACCGTCGTTCCCCTTTACTACGATCATGTTTTTTCCGTTTCTCTTTCTTTTTCTTATGTTGTTTGTCTCGTTTCCGTCGTTTCCTTTCATTCGATGATTTTGATTGTATCTCGTCATCCTTATCGTCTTCCCTGGTTGGGTCTACCTTGGCAAATAGATCTTGACCATGATGAATTGTGAATTGATTTTTAAGATCCGTACCCTTGTATGCATGACCTGCACCGACATCCAGAACCTTCTTGTTGTTGTTTGACACCGCCTCCTCCTCCTCTTCCTTTTCTAGTAATTTCTTTGGTAACTTATACTTTTCTACATGATCAATCCGAATGGATCGTCCCAACAGCTATTCCTTCCAATCGCCATGACCGCCATGACCGCCATGACCGCCATACCAATCCGAGACAATAAAACAACAATGGCTGCCATGAGCGATGATATTAATTGATGTTTTGAAACAACGGAACCAAACAGGATTTTTGTCCCTCAGTCCGAACTTACCTTGACACCAATTAGATTATCTACGGTGACGACACAACTTCTTGCATCTTCATACTTCACAAAGGCAAATCCACGTGACTTTCCGGTGTCTTCTTCTCGTACTAAATGAATATCTTCAATCTGTGAGGTAAATAGCAAGTGTGTGGTAGTATGTGAGATTCCTAAGAGAAACAGCATAAGAAATCCAGTTGGAGCATCATCATCGAGGTACATACGACCTACCTCACCATATTGTGATAAGACACAGATGATATCACCCTCTGTCAGTTCATGATCTAGATTTCCTACATAGACCCATGCCGATTTCGAATACTTTTCATGCCATGATGCCGATGTTCCAGCTAACCCTCGATCAAGTTCTTCTTGATTGATTTTTTCGATTTCTCGGACCGTATTCATGTATTTCTCGGTAGTAGGTGGGGGGGG
>Ga0194115_10004063_pt1 | contig 16034 bp, 32 predicted proteins | sample TA2MahsurfametaG_3_FD_148656 | JGI IMG/M metagenome (GOLD analysis project Ga0194115, IMG submission 148656) | Freshwater microbial communities from Lake Tanganyika, Tanzania - TA2015002 Mahale S4 surface | ecosystem: Environmental > Aquatic > Freshwater > Lake | place: Tanzania: Lake...
ATAACGGGTCTGCCTGGGGTGCGGTCGGTGGTGGTGCTACTGGTGGCGGATCTGACGCAGTATTCATTGAGAACGACCAGACTGTGACTGCAAACTACACAATTCCTGCAACTAAAAACGCCATGTCGACAGGGCCAATCTCGATCAATTCGGGGGTGACTGTGACTGTGTCGACTGGCGCAAGATGGATGGTGATCTGATATGGCTATTACTTTAGACGGAACCAATGGTATTAACAGTAGCGGTGTCATAGTCGCACCTGATGGCTCTGCTTCTACTCCAGCGATTACTAACGATGGAGATACCAACACAGGCATCTTCTTCCCTGCTGCTGACACTATTGCATTTGCTGAAGGTGGTGCAGAGGCAATGCGGATTAATTCAAGCGGTAATGTGGGGATTGGTACGAGTAATCCACAAACAAGGCTTCACGCTTTTTCTTCAGCCACAACAACAACAATTTCTATTCAAGGAAGTTTGTCTGGGGGCGTAAATACACCAACATTAGACTTTACTGGAAACAATGGTGATTATAGTTTTGGCGCAAGAATTCAAGCCATACGAGACATATCAGTAGGCGGATATGCACTTGCATTTGGAACTACTACAAATAATGCGGCAGAGGGAAGTGCGCCAACAGAGCGTGCCCGTATCACCAGCGGTGGTACTTTGTTGGTGGGAAAAACTATAACTGCTTTAGGAACTGCTGGCACAAATTTAGCACCCACCATAAATCAAATGACTGTGGATGCTAGTGAGGTGCTTTTAATCAACAGATTAACTAATGATGGCGTTTTAATTGACTTTTACCAAGCAACCGTACAAGAAGGCACCATCTCCGTATCAGGCTCAACAGTCTCATACAACGGAGGACACTTATCTCGCTGGGCGCAGATGCTTACCAAGCCTGACTTGCTCAAAGGCACGGTGTTATCTAACCTTGATGAGATGAATGTTTATATCAAGCCAACTCTCTACTGGACTGAGGATGACGAACTGCCCGTAGACGAGGAAGGCAACCCAACTGTTGCGGTCGGTGATATTAAGCAAGAAACCTCTGTCAGCGAGAACGAGCAGTTAAATAAGGTCAAGGTTTCTGATGTTGAGGGCGATGCCAATGTCGCTGGTGTGTTTGTCAACTGGGATTATGACAAGGCGCACCAAGTAGACGAGATCAACATGGCGATGACTGGTGACATGATTATCCGAATCGCTCAAGGCGTAACAGTAGCCCGTGGTGATTTGCTGATGTCTGCTGGTGACGGCACTGCTATGCCGCAGGGTGACGATATTGTGCGGTCTAAGACGATTGCAAAGGTCACTTCCACCCATGTAACTTGCACATACGATGACGGGTCTTATTGCGTTCCGTGTGTGCTGATGGCTTGTTAAGGAGAATATCTTGTCAAAAATAGCCCTCAGCGGAAATAATTCGGGCACAGGTACTTTCACCCTAGCCTCGCCCAATAGTTCGACAGACCGCACACTAGACTTGCCTGATGCGTCTGGTGTTATCGACAGATTGAATCGTGCTGGGAATGTGTTGCAGGTGGTGCAAAATACTGTCGCAACAGAAACGCTTTTTACTTCTGCATCGTATGTGGATGCACTAACTGTTAGCATTACTCCGTCTAGTGCGTCTAATAAAGTTTTGATAATCACTTCTATTTTGGGTCAGGCAAATGGGTCAACCACAACCGCAGGGTTAAGAGTAGCCAGAGACTCAACTGCAATAGCAACTTTTGCAGAGTGGGTAAGAAGTTCTAACTATGGTGGCGGTGCGGGGCAAATGACTTCTTCATTAAATATCTTGGATTCACCGAATACAACCTCTGCTATAACTTATCGTCTGCAAGTAGCAAGAACAAGCGGAAGTGACAATTGTTTTTATTCAGTGTCAAGTTCTATAACCACGATTATTGCAATGGAGATTGCAGGATGAACATAAAAGGAAACGCTCTCTTATCCCTGCGCCCCGGTGCTGAGTGGGTTCTCCGTGGTGATGAACTAGAGTGGCTTGATGCCAACCAATCGCAACCCTCTGACGCTGAGATTGAAGCAGAGGTGGCACGACTGACTGCATTGGAGCCAGCCCGTATTGCGACAGAGAACAGACGAGCCGCATACATATCCGAAGCAGACCCGCTATTCTTCAAAGCACAACGAGGTGAAGCCACGATGGAAGACTGGCAAGCAAAGGTGGCTAAAATCAAAGAGAGGTTTCCAAAATGAGCATACTAGCCGTTAACTCAGTAACCGATGCCAACGGGGGTAACACCGCCACCATCAATAGCATGACCCCGACAGCGGATAGTCTGCAAGGCTTCCGCAACCGCATCATCAATGGTGACATGAGGATTGACCAGCGTAATGCTGGTGCGAGTGTTACTCAATTGGTTGTGCCTGGTTACTGCGTAGATAGATGGAATATCAATGGTTCAGTAACATCTAAATTTACAGCACAAAGAAGCACTACCGCACCGTCAGGATTTACTAATAGCCTGTTAATTACATCATCTGCGGCAACAACAGTTAACACAAATGACTTTTATTATTTAATGCAAGGCATTGAGGGATTTAATGTTGCAGACCTTGGATGGGGAGCCGCTGGGGCTAAAACTGTAACTCTTTCATTTTGGGTTCGGTCTAGCCTTACAGGCACATTTGGAGGAGCCCTTAGAAATTTGATTGCTGGGGCAAATCGTTCATATCCGTTTACTTACACAGTCAATGCCGCAAATACATACGAATATAAAACCGTAACTGTTGCTGGCGACACAAGTGGCACATGGGCAACGGACAATTCTAACAGTTTAACAATATGTTTTAGTTTTGGAGCGGCTGCAACATATAACGGAACGGCTGGTGCTTGGGCGGGTTCCAATTTAATTGGAGCCACAGGTGGTACTAATTTAGTATCTACCAACGGAGCCACCTTCTACATCACCGGAGTCCAACTAGAAGTCGGTAGCACCGCTACACCGTTTGAGCGCAGGGACTATGGTCGTGAACTGTTCCTTTGTCAGAGATATTTTTGGAAAATAAAAGGTAGTGATGGATCATTTGCTTGTTTTTCTTCTGGTTTAACTACTACTACAACTTCAGCAAGGCATTGGATTTCATTTCCAGCATCTATGCGATCAGCCCCCACAATTACTTACGGAGGGACTATTTATTCCTATGACGGTATTAATCTTGCCGTTACATCTATTTCTGTATTACCAGGATTAACTGGAGCGTTAATAGATTTTACCGGAAGCGGCGGCGGAGGAAGTGTTGGAAGGGGTGCAGTAGGTTATCCTGCTGGCGCATCAACTGATTTTATTCAAGCAGCGATAGAGTTATAAAATGTACAAAATTTTTAATAATCCTTTAGGAACGGGTCCAAGTGGTGTGACTTTAGACAATCACACTTCAATTCCGTTTAATCCAGACAACACCGACTACGCAAACTTCAAGAAAGAAGTATTAGAAGGCGCAGAGTTACAAGACGCTGATGGCGTGGTGATGTCTGCCGATGCGGCTAAAGAGTTTGTGAGAGGACTGCCGTGATACGCCGCCCCTTCGACCCCGCCAACACAGATGCCGTTGAGTTTGCTAAGTGGCTTGCAGAGGGTAACGAGCCTTTACCACCCGAACAGGAGTAATTGGTGGACTGCGGCAATCGACCAAAACCAGCAGATGAGGGGCAGTGATGGATGAAGCGATGGTGCGCATTGAGAAACATGAAGCGGTTTGTGAGCTGCGATATGAGTCGATCAATGCCAGGCTTAAAAGAATCGAGACGATCCTTATGGGATCGGCTGCTTTCATCATCGGCCTTTTGGCCACTCTAGTGGTACGGGTGGGGTAGGTGGACCCGATCACACTGCTGGCCACAGCCAGTGCAATATGGTCGGGAATCAAAAAAGCTTCTGAGTTTGCCCAAGAAGCTGAAGGCGTATTCGGGCAGCTCTCGAAATATTGCGGCGTCGCAGACCAGCTCGAGCAGGCGATTCAGAAAGAGAAGAACACGCCTAAAAAGCCCAAGCTCTTTGGCGACACCGAAGATGGTAACGATACAGCCAACGCATTCAATGCCTTTGAGGCGGAACATAAGATTCGTCAAATCGAGGCGGACATCCGACATGAGTTTCTGTATGGGGCTTTCTGCAATTTAGAGCATGGCTTTGGAGGGATGGATGGTTACTCCAAGTTTTGCGAGATGCGCCGTAAGATCCGAGCAGAGCGCATCATGCGCAAACAAGAGCAGGAAAGAATGCAAGCGGAGTTTTGGGATCGGATCATCCTATGGGGTGGTGGCAGCACAATCATCGCGGTGGGTGCCTGGGTTATTTGGATGTTGGTTTCGATGGTCATTGAATTTAGGAGCTAATAAATGTTCAAAGAGTTAACCACTGAAGAGATCGAGGTACGGGTATGGGCTACGATTGTCCTGGTCCTGGCCGGCATTCTATTGATCTCGGTCATCTGCATTTTGGGGGCGGTCATTTTTGTTGAGCAGGATATGAACGCCATCGCCCCAATCGATGAAGCTTTCCTCGGCATCATGAAAGACATAATGCTGCTTTGCATTGGAGCCGTCGGCGGAATCGTTGGCCGCAAGGGTGCCTACGCCGCAGCCAACCTGGCCAAGAAAGAGGCAGCAGAATGATTCCATTGACCGCAATCATGAGTATCGGGGAGAAGGTCCTCGATAAGGTGCTGCCGGACCCCGAGGCCAAAGCAAAAGCCATGGCCGAGCTCAAGCGCGTCGAGCAAGAGGGGCGCCTGGCTGAGCTCAATGCCGACAACATCGAGGCGCAGGAGCTCACCAAGCGCCTCGAGGCGGACATGAAATCCGACAGCTGGCTCTCGAAGAACATCCGGCCCATGACGCTGATCTTTATTCTGTTGATCTACACGATCTTCGGATTCATGAGCGCCTGGGACCTGGAGGTTAACGGGCCCTATGTCGAGCTGCTCGGCCAGTGGGGAATGCTCATCATGAGCTTTTACTTCGGTGGCCGCACGATTGAAAAAATCATGAACATGAAATCGAAAGGCGATAAATGAACTTGACCAAAAATTTCACGCTCGAAGAGCTCATTAAATCCGAGACGGCACTAAGGCATGACATCCCAAACCAGCCAGGCGAGGAAGAGATTGCGGCGCTAGAGCTGCTGGCCGAGAAGGTCCTGCAGCCGGTGCGAGATCACTTTGGCAAGGGGGTCAAGGTTAACTCGGGCTTTCGCCACCCGGAGGTAAACGCAAAGGTGGGTGGGTCCAAGACATCAGACCACTGCCGAGGCCAGGCCGCGGACATTGAGATACCTGGCGTCGCGAATGCGGAGCTCGCGCAGTGGATCAAGGACAACCTAGAATTTCGGCAGCTCATCTTGGAGTTTTACACGCCAGGCATTCCCGACTCGGGTTGGGTCCATGTATCGTATGTCGCGGAGGACAATAAAAAAGAAGTCCTGACCGCTACGAAAAAAGATGGAAAGACTGTGTACCTTCATGGATTGGTGGCCTAAATGGAAAAACCAGTGTGGGAGAAGAAGCGCCCAAAATCCCTGGGCAAGTCTAAGAAGCTGAGCGACTCGCAAAAGAAAGCAGCTCGCGCAATGGCCAAGAAAGCTGGCCGGCCGTACCCGAACATGATCGACAACATTCGCGCCGCAGCCACCAAGAAGTAGGTGCAGCTCGCGTTGTGTTCATAACCGAATCCCTTTTTGGGTTTCTGTTATCGCGAGCTGCGACTCCAGCTTAACCAATTCTAGGAGGTAATAACCATGCCAATGACAGGCAAGCAAATGATGAAAGTCGAGCGCGTCATGAAAGAGTACAAGGGCGGCAAGCTCAAGAGCTCATCCGGCGCAAAGGTCATGAGTCGCAAGCAGGCGGTAGCCATCGCCATGAGCGAGGCCGGCGCCAAAAAGAAAAAGAAAGGGTAAAAAAATCCCCGGCACTGAGGCCGGGGGAAGAGCCGAAGGAGACTCAAGGAGACTACGCTACCGGCTGCTGGTAGCGCCTGGTTATTATCTCACAATCTCCAAGCCGCGGGTCAAGTAAGGATAAATCTTGACCAAGCCGCGGCGCTCTAGGCGGTGCAACATAGCGTGGCAATTCGCCACAGACTTCCAGCCAAACTCCCTGCAGATTTCCCGCTGGCTCGGATAGAAACCATGTTTGTCGTAATACGCTACCAGGTAGTCATAGAGCTTCTTCTGCGCCGGGGTGGGAGAGAGCTTCATCCTTTCGCCTCTTTGATCGTAAGAGTTTTGCTGCGCTCCATCCTGGCCGGCTTGGCCTCGGTCATCTTCGCAGGCTGCGCCTTGTAGTTACGCATCGACCACTTCACCTCATAGAGCACCCGGCCGTCCTGGTCCTTCACATACGCGAGCTCGCTCATGGCCATCTGATCCATGATCTTTGCCTGCAGCTGGTCCTTCTCTTCCTCGAGCATAGCAGTCTGCGCCTTGATCTCCACTATGCGACGCACGAAATCGCCTTCAGCGCGGGTCGTGAGATCGACTGGTGCTGAGCTATCATCCGTGGCCGGGTAGGCCGTCACGGCGTCGGCTGGTGAAAGCGCGGGGTACCAATCGCCCTCTTCGACTCTGCGAATAAAGTCTTGGCACTTCTCAATAATCCTGGCCTGCGCATCCGGGTCCTCTTTGTAGAAGAACAGGCGCAGCTCGACGCCGCGGAAGAGGGTGGCGATTACTCCCCATTTAAACCCGCTGCAGAGCATTTGCGCCTGCAGCTGGATCGGGCCGCGGTACTCGGCCGGGACATCCTCGGGCATCGAGCTCGTAAGCTTGGACTCGCACGCGCCTGGCCCGTCCAGGACCAGGGGCTCGTCGCCGATGACATAGATCCCGAGCTCGGAGTCACTGTAGAGCTCGCGCCCATCGCCGACCAGGATCGAGTCGAGCGACACTTGCAAGATGTCTTTGCTGTTGACCTGGTAGCCCATGGCGTACTCGACCTGCAGCTCTTGAATCTCCAAGCCGATTCGCTTGGCCGCTTCCTGGATAATCGTCGTCTCCAGCGCGTTACCCCAATCAGCTGCTTCAGCTTTGAATGGTGGGCGGGGCTTGCCTTGCGCCGCGTTGATTGAGTAGGCGAGCTCGTCATTCGGTGTCTTGAAGGGCGACACGCCGAAGATTCCGGGCAGACGCGAACCGCTGGGTAGAACATCGTTTGTTACTTTACCGACCATTTTGCTGCTCCTTTAGTTTCTGCTTGAGACTGGCCACTTCGTAGCGAAGCAGCTCGATCTCTTTCTCTAGTGGCTGGCGCACGATCACCGCAAATTCGTAAAGCATTTCGACAATCGCGCCAGGGTTGATCCGGTCAATGATGAAACCGGCACTCTTTGCTGCTTCTGCTACTCGGTGAAATTCCATTTTCACTTCCCTAAAAAAACGCATTCGTTTGGATAGCGCTTGCCATCTGCGGCGATATAAGTCTCGCCACAGCCGGCGAACCATTCGACCAGCATCACTGCACCGATCAAGCTAACAAAGACCACGGCCAGGCCCTCAAGTAAAAGCTTGTTGAATTTATTCATTAGTGATCCTCCGGTTTGTGTGGAAGCTTTGAAGCCCAAAGCGAGGCGCAGCTCATCTCAAGATCCCAACTTGCAGGGCGAAGAGAAAGCGCGTCCCTCTTGCCGAGGTTGTAGGCTTTGGTGATTTCCTCATAGTTAAGCTTTTCCGATGCAATCCTCTCGGCAACGCCCATCATTAAAAGGGCCGTCAACATCACGCCGGAGAGAAACCCGGCCACGGCCATCGCGATCAGATCCCTATGCTCTCTCATGCGGCCACCTCGCAATTCATCAGGACATTGCGCACTGAGCTCGCCGACCAGGCGCTTGCGCCGCGGAAGGTTTTCACGCCGCGAGCTGTCAAGCCCTGGGCAATCTTGGCTAGTGTCTTGCAGCCATACTCGCGCAGCTCTTCGATCACGGGCTTGACATCCTGGGCAAACTCGCGAGCTGCCTGGGCGGTCGCCTGGCCACCGGCCGCTGCTCCCTTCTCCGGTACCGGAGAGCCGAGCGCCTGGCCGCGGGCACGCACTGCCCCGAGCGCTGCGCAGGTACGCTGCGAAATCTTCTCGCGCTCGAGCTCGGCCAGGTTAGCCATGAGCTGCAGCATGAATCGATTCATTGCCGGGTCCTGCATCTGTGGAACATCGAGGGCCACCAGGCTCACCTTGCGCTCGAGCAGAGTGGTGAGGAAAGCCAGGTTACGGGTCAATCGGTCAAGCTTTGCGATCACTAGGACTGCGCCGCTGGCCTCGCATTGCGCCAGGGCTGCTCGCAGCTGCGGGCGCTTCTTGTCTGTCTTGCGTCCGCTCTCGACCTCAATGTACTCGCCGGCAAGCTCATAGGATGATCCTGCCAGGTACGCCTGGACCTGCACCTGCTGCGACTCAAGGCCAAGACCGGACTCGCCCTGGCGCTTGGTCGATACGCGGTAATAAGCGATTGCTTTCATTTCGCGGTTCTCCTAAAAATTGTTTCGATTGGTTTCTCGCCAGGATTGGCGGTCGTTCTTTTGCGCAGCTCGTACTCCGCGACACACAGCTCGAAGTCGCGGCTGTAGTAGCCATTGCGCAGCGCGCAGTCCACCTCGGTAAACACTGCGAAGTCCAGGCTATTGACACCGGCCAAGAGGATCGCAGTCTCAGGTCTCATCCCGTCCTGGGGGAAAGCGGCGCGACGCAGCACGCGGATCTTCATACTTGGCGATCCCAAACCAGCAGAACATTGCCGATCACTTTGCTCGAGAGCTTGCCCTCGGCCGTTGCAACATGGTGAATAAAAAATTCCTCGAGCTCTTCCAGAGTCTCAAACTCATACCGCCGGAAAGTCCTGCCGGATATTTTTATCTCTGAAAATTTAACGCTCACTTTGTGCTCCTTAGTCAAAATTGGCGGCGTACTCTTCGACGCCCTCGAAGCGGTCGAAGATTGGCAGCGCGCCGTAGTAAGGGGCCGTCGCCTCGCGAAAACGCGAGTCGCTCGAGGCGGCGTAGTTTCCGCCGAACATCGGGCCGATATACCCGCGGCCCGCGCCAATCACAGGCACCAGGACCGGCATCGAACCGCGCATATCTATTTCGAAGGCCGGCCAATCAGCGCTGGGCTCGTAAGGCCCCTCGACATTGACGACACAGAGGAAATCAGCAGAGCTCGAGGCCCCGCTGTTGGTGCAGTCTCCGCGACCCGCAGCCCTGTAGACACTGACTAACATTCCCATCTTCGTTCTCCTTTTGTTTATGAATCGTTCACTACGCTTTAATTAGAGCACACCTTTGCAACCATTGCAACATCATCGTGCAACCATGTAGCCGAGCTCGATGGCCAGGGCCTCGAGCTGGTCCTCGAACCTGACCACGATGGCTGAGTCGACGCCGTACCCGGTGAGGTCGGAGCAGAGGCAGAGCTTGTCGGTTGTCTCGGCGTAGCGCTGGGCGTTGTAGGGGGTGAGGATGTCGGCAAATTCCGCCGGGTCCTGGACCCGCTCCCACTCGCCATTCACTAGGGCAAAACCTTGGGGTTTGAAGTAAGCCATTTTTCGTTCTCCTTGAAAAAGGGCCGGAGCCCCGTTGGTTAAATCCAGCCAAGACCCAGGCTGACTGGGAAAGACTCCCGAACCTGAACCCATGATTGCAATTCGTTGGGCAATTTCTTTTGTGCCGCAACTGCTTCTTTTTGGGTTTTGTATTCAAACCGATTGTTGAGGATGCTGGACGCCTTAGACCGCAAGGCTTTTTGCATTTCCAGATATTCTTTTTTCGGCATCGAGGTGCGGGCAGTTTCGTTGCTGATACTGACTGCCCAATAAGACTTTCCGACTTTCATTTGTGCTTCTCCTTAAAAAGGGGCCGGAGCCCCGGGGTTCACAGCGAGGGTCTAAACCCGAAAGACATCTGTTCCATGTAGATGACTGGGCTGCTCTCAACTTCCGGCGCAGCAGGTACCTCGATCTCGACCGGCTCGGGCATTGGGGCCCGCTCTCCGAAGCGGTAGAATTTCCGCACCTTGGACTTGGGGCCGCAAATGCTGAGCGCCATGTCGTGGTAGATCCCATCGACCAGGGCCACCATGTGGCCGCGCTTGGAGATCACGAAGCGGCCGACCGGGTGGGACCTGGCAAACTCGGCAAAGGTCATACCGACGCAGCCCCAATCCATATCAACCTCTTTGCCCTCGACCAGGCTAATTGCCCGATTTATTTGGGGGTCGTACATCCCGCGACCCCGTGGGCGACCAGCCTTGGAGCAATACTCATGCGCCGTGGCGTAGTGCAGGTTTGCTGCAATCGAGATAGCGCGAACCACACAGTCATTGCGCTCGCCCTTATAGGGCTCAGTCCTGGGGTTAGAAGCACAGAAGTTTTTTACTGACCTCCAGGGCGTTACACCTCTCATCTCGTTCTCCTTTCGTTTATCAAGCGTTCACCTAGATTAGAGCACACTCCGAGTACCATTGCAACACCATCACACAACCATCGCGCAACTGTTGCGAAAATACAACACATGGAACCAATGCAAACGAAACCAACGCAGCTGCACCTTACGGAAGGGCTGCGCGAGCGCCTCTACAACCAGGCCGCGAAAGAGCGCCGCTCGATGAGCTCACTAGCTGAAGAGCTGCTCGGCCTGGCGCTCAATGAGAGGGGCGGCAAGGATGATCGAATCGACCGGGTGCTAAATGCCGGGCGGTAAGCGCAACCGCGAGCGCGGTGCGGAGCTCGAGCTCGAGGTGGTGCACACCTGGAAGGCGCAGGGCGTAGAGTCGCAGCGCGTGCCCTTGTCGGGCGGCGCGGGTGGAATGTTCAAGGGCGATGTTATGGTCGGTGGGTACACGATCGAATGCAAGCGCCGCAAGGATGGATTCGGGCCGTTGTATGACGCGCTCGACCAGCAGGGGGCGGATCTCTTGGTAGTGAGAGCTGATAGAAAGCCGCGCCTTTATGTAGTGCCCGAGGACCTGGTTCTCAAGTGGAACCGGGATTACGGGCTTTTTCAACTAGCAACTAGCAAAAAGGAATCAGACAATGAGCTTTGATCTAGGACTTACCGGCGGAGACGGCGGGCAATACATTCGCTACAACGCAAGCACCGGCACCTGGCAGGTCGATGGTGGCCAGGTACAGGTGGGGCAATTCGTGGTCGATCACAAATCTCTGCGCACAGGGTGGGGAAAAATTGTGGCCGGCATGGGGCCCGACTGGAAATGGGACGCGCAACCAGGCGTCAAGAGTGAGCAGCCAAGCGAAGACCATAAGCGCGGTTTCTCCCTGCAGATCTACTCGAAGAGCTTCGGGCAGCGCGAGTGGTCCACTAACTCGGCCGGATCGAACCGCGGTCTAACGGCCATTTGGGGGCAAATCGCAGAGCAGGCAGCAGCCAACCCTAGCAAGCTTCCGGTGCTGAAATTTACCGGCGCGACGCCGACGAGTGTGGGCAAGGGAATGACGCAGGTCCCTAACTTCACGCTCGAGAAGTGGATCGACCCGCCGGCAGAGTTTGGCATCCAGGGGCGGGCAGTGACCAGCCAGGCGCCAGCTCCAGCTTCGGCAGCTCAACCAGCTGCAGTGGTCGAGGACGAGTTTTAATCTACAAGCTGTAACCAGGGCCGAGCTCATACCTCGGCCCTTTTTTAACCGCGGAATTTATGACAGACCTTGTGCAACATATCGAGCGAGTGGCAAGGCACCTTTGGGGCGAGCCTAACGACAAGCTCAGCAAGCCAGGCAAAGAGCTGCGTTTCGGAACGCATGGCTCGAAATCAATTGACTTAGAGAAAGGCACCTGGTACGACCATGAGGCAGACCACGGGGGCGGCGTCGCGGATCTGATAAGACAACAAACCGGCGGCGCGAAGATTGAAAAGTGGATGAAGGACGAGCTCAACATCGAACTCGCGCCACTGGCCAACGGCCACACAAAACAGGAACCCTGGCCAATCCAGCAGCGCCAGGTGAAAGCCACCTATCCATACATCGACGAGCATGGCGAGCTCATCTACGAGGTGATCCGCTTCGAGCCGAAAGACTTCCGGCAGCGGCGATACGAGAATGGCCACGCATACTGGAACCTCCAGGGCGTTACACCCTTGCCGTACAACTTGCCGGAGGTCCTGGCGCATCCTAGTCGCCCAGTGTTTCTCACTGAGGGCGAAAAGGATGTCGAGCGACTCAAAGAGATTGGGTTAATCGGCAGCTGCAACTCGGGCGGGGCGAAGAAGTGGGACCCGGCGCTGAACAAGTATTTCGAGGGGCGCAAGCTCATCATCGTGCCGGACAATGACGAGCCAGGCAGAGCTCACGCGAAGGTGCTCATCGAGCAGCTTGCAGGCGTCGCAGCTGAGATCAAGGTGCTCGAGCTGCCAGGGCTGCAGGAAAAGGGCGACCTGAGTGACTGGATCGCAGCAGGTGGTAGCCGGGCAAAGTTAGTGGAGCTCGCAAAGACGGCGCCAATGGCGAAGGACTGGCAGCTGCCGGCCAATCCGCCGCGCCTGCCGGTGCTCACGCTCTCGGAGATAGCCAAACTGCCACCGGTGACATGGCTGGTGAGGGATCTGATCCCGAAGCAGAGCCTGGCGATGATCTACGGTGAGCCAGGCGGGGGAAAAACCTTCACGGCGCTGGATGTTGCGCTCTCGATCGCCCACGGGATTGATTGGCAGGGCTGCGAGTCGGCCAGGGGGCAGGTTTTCTATGTCGCGGGCGAGGGCGTGGGCGGATTCCGAAAGCGGATCGCAGCTTGGCACAAGCACAAGGACCTACCCGAGGCGGCTCCGTTCTACCTGATTCCGAAGGCGGTCAATCTGCTTGACGACGCGGAGATCTACGACCTGATTCAGACGATCGAGGTTTGTCGCGATCCAGCGCTGCCGGTGGCAATGGTGGTTTTTGACACTGTGGCCAGGTGCATGATCGGCGGCGACGAGAACGCGGCGCAGGACATGGGCAAGGCGGTCCGCAATATGGACTTGGTCAGAGAGACCATCGGCTGCGCCGTTATGCCGATCCACCACTCGGGCAAGGACAGCAACCGCGGGGCGAGAGGATCGACGGCGCTCATCGGCGCGGTGGATGTCTCGGTCAGGGTGGAGCGCGACACGGACAGGGTGTTAATTACGACGGAGAAACAAAAAGACGCAGAGCCACTCGCGCCCATGCAGCTCAAGACAAAGAGCATCGAGCTCGAGGTCGGCGAGCTCGGCCTGGAGGTGGAGACGAGCCTGGTGCTCGAGCAGTGCGAGGACGCGATCGAGGTCAACGCCAGGAAGAAGCTCACGGCCGGGCAGCGGGTGGCGCTCGACGCTCTGCATGAAGCGCTGCAGGAGTCGGGGCAGCAGGTGGGCGGGGCGCATATTCCGAAGGGCTATTTTGTGGTTTCGGAATCCCTTTGGAGGTCCTTCGCGATGAAGAAACAAATCAGCGATGGGTCGGACGACTCGAAGAGAAAGGCATTTTTGAGGGCCGCGGTCGCACTCCAAGAGAGGGGAATTGTGGGGAAATGGGACGACTCGGTGTGGATATGGAAGGGTAAACATGAGTAAGTTATCCACAGTGCAGTGCAACAAAAGCACCGCTAAGTTATTGATGTTTGAAAAGTTATCCACAGAGACCGGACAAAAACGCTTGTCCGGTGGCCTGTGGATAACCTGTGGATAAGGACAGCCCGGACAAACCGGACAGACATAGGAGAGCAAGCAATGGCGCGGGTTTCAAGGCGGACGGACAAGACGGACAAAGCAACCCCAGTACCGGACGGACAAATCTCCTCTCTAGGAGATTGTCCGGACTGTCCGGACCCGGTTTTTGGGAAGTGGATGGAATTGGGATCTGTGGCAACTTGTGTCGAAGAATTGAAGGAGTTCAACCGGAGGTGGGGATACGGGAGAAGCTTTCGATTGGCAGGTGATGAGCTGGCCGGAAAGTTAAGGAAGCAGCTCACCCTTCTCGAGTCGACTGCAAGGGAGGCTAAAACCGGATACCTGGTCGAGCAACGGGCCGAGTCGATGATCCGAGGACTGCGCCTGGCGAATCAGAGGATCGAGGAAGCAGGGCACCAGCCCATCGATAAAACGGAGTGGCAAGAGCTGCACCCGAGCGGCAGGGTCATAAAGGTGGTCAAGACCAGGGAAGCGATCCCGATGGATACGGCCGAGGCGTACTTTGCCCTCGAGGATATTGTGAAGTGGATACCGGTGCAGGTGATCGAGGTGATGCGCAACTTCCCCGGGGCGAGTGTCGTGAAGGTCACAACCCAATTCGAGCAGGAAAGGGAGCGGACGGAAAAGCGCCTGGCTGAGTCCGGTGAGAAACAAAACGCGCCTGGCGCCTTCGAGGATATGACCGATGACATCTCCCTCTGACAAGCCCAAGATCCGGAAATACTCGATCCTGCCGGCCAGGTCGGTCCAGGATGACGAGCTGCACCCGACGAGCTTTCGCCTGCTGGCCGCAATCTGCCTGCACACGAATGGGTGGGGAATCTGCTGGCCATCAGGCATGACCCTGGCCAGACATATCGGCCGGAGCCGCAAAACAGTCTCGACCCATGTCACGCGCCTGGTGAAAGCCGGCTATGTCCGCAAGCTGCAGCCCAAGGCATACCCTTTTGGGTTCAAGCGGAAAAACGGCTGGTACACGAACCGCTATCAGGTGCTCTTTGAGGGCCCTCAGACGCCTTTGCCGACCCGCGAGCAGTTTCTTGCAGCCCGCCCCTTTATCGCAGAGGACGAGGCCGACATAGAAGCTCTAGAGGGCTCTCAAAACAAGACGGGGATTCAAAGGGGAGACGATGCGCTGATTCAGAGTCTTGCGCAAGCCTTCCGCCAGGGCGTCGAGCGGGCCTCCGGCGTGGTCCGCGATGTCGGTCAGTCCTTACTTTGTGCCGGCCGGCTGGCCGAGCGGGGCATCGAGCCTGGCCAGGTGCTCGAGGCCGCGGTGCAGACGACGATCGCCTGGCGCAAGGAGCGCAAGGACCCGCCGATGACGCTCGACCAGGTGGCCAAATGGGCGGGGCTGGAGTAAATCTGCAAATGCCAAACGACCGATTGGCCATTGCACGACCGTCAGGTGCGAATGAGAATTGTTCAGACCTACCCGGTGGGGGTCTGCGCGCGGCCGGCCGCGAGGGGCTTTGGGGGGCCCCGGGTGTCGCGCTGTTGTACGGGGGGATCGCTCAAGATTTTTCAAGTTTTTCCATGAAAGAAAAAAGGAGGCAACGCAATGTCGGACATTGAGCGCTGGACGCCGGACTATGACCAGTGGAAAACCACTGAGCCGCAGTCCCATGACGAATCGAGTGGGCCGGAATATGATCCGTTTGAAGATCCCAATTGGGGGAAGAGGAAGGAGCAGAGGAAGATGACTGAAGAGTATTGGCAGGAGCGCTGCCAGTTTTGGTGCGCCAGGTATCTCGAGCTCGCGCAAGCCGCAAGGCCGCTACTGGTTACGGCGAGTCGCGTGGATGATTATGCGGAGCTGCAGCGAGAGGTGGCTCTTGTGGAGAAGCTTTTGCGCCGGGGGGCTTATGGGCAGTCAGACGATTGAGCAGTTAGTGGCCAGCGCGGACCCGCAGGTGCAGCAGTACATTGAGATGCTGCGCGACAAGCTTGCCAGTGTTGAGGCCAGCCTGGCGTCGACCAAAGGTGAACTTGATTATTTGAATCGAGCTCTGTGTAGTGCGAAGGCTGAAGAGGATCTTCACCGGGCCATTGATGCGGACATTGGTTTGATAAGAGGGGGGACAGTTGATCTGCCATCAGTGTCAGACAAGTGAGTTGGCTTATAAGACGGAGGTCCTCGAGACGCGAGAGCGGTGGAACGAGGATGGGTCGGAGACTTATATTTTTCGGCGGCGCAAATGCCTGGCTTGTGAGTTTGTATTCACCACGATCGAATTAAGGGTCGAGGATGAGTAAGCTCACGACGCGCCAGGCGCGAGCTCTGATTGCGACGCCGGAGAATCAGGAGCGGGTGCTCGAAGAGCTCGGGCATATCGCGAGCTCGGATA
>Ga0194115_10004064_pt1 | contig 16034 bp, 2 predicted proteins | sample TA2MahsurfametaG_3_FD_148656 | JGI IMG/M metagenome (GOLD analysis project Ga0194115, IMG submission 148656) | Freshwater microbial communities from Lake Tanganyika, Tanzania - TA2015002 Mahale S4 surface | ecosystem: Environmental > Aquatic > Freshwater > Lake | place: Tanzania: Lake Tanganyika...
CGACATTCTCCCCGTCTCGCCGTCGAGGGCTCCCGAATCCCCGGAGGACTCGGATGAGTTCGTCAACCTGGTCCTTTTGGGTTCTGGAGCGAGAGTCCGTCTGGCTCTCCTGATCAAGTTTTTGACCCGAACGTAGGGAACGTTCAGTTCCCGCGCAATTTGTCGCTGGTTCTTGCCTTCCCTGAGCTTGGTCATGATTTCTTTCGTCAACTCATCGGCGGCGTCACTCGCTTTCTCTACTCTGTCCCTCCGAATCAAACCGAGCTTCACGGCCCTGTTTGCCAGATTTTGCACAGTAGTTTCATCGGCGTCCAGTTCCTGCGCAATTTCGCGCAGTGGCTTTCCTTCTTCGTACTTGATCGCCACCTCCAGCATTAATTCCTCCATCTGGGACCGAGTTCGATTGCGAAGGGGGCCAGTGTCCAACCCCAGGCGTCTCGCCTCCGTAATGAGTTTGGAAGCGGCGCTTTCCGGGACCGCAAGTTCTTCGGCGATCTGGGCGAACGTCTTTCCCTGCTTGTACTTGTCGACGGCGGCGGCTATGTTTTCGGGAGTCAAGACGGTTTTTCCGAATTTTCCGAACCCACGAGGGTTGTAGTTGCGAAGTAGCTTGCGCGCGTTTGCTCGTTGCAGAAGGTTGCCAATCGTGCTCCCGGGAAGATTCATTTCCTTCGCTATATCCATCCGGGGTTTCCCCTCGTTGTACAACCTGGCAACCTCGTTCGTCAACTCATTTATTTCTGCCGCAGTGCGCATCCGGGGTGCCGTCAGCAATCCCCGTTGTCTCGCAACCTTTCGGTAATTGCTCGCCGAGTAGCGCGTGATCCCCAACTCCTCGGCGATTTCCGTGGTGCGTTTCCCATCGTTGTGCATCTCCGCCACCCGTTCGACGAGTTCCCGCACCTCGGGCGACGGCTTGCGCCCCATCCTCCCGCTGTCATCGCCGAACGAAAAGAATCCGTCGTACGTCGAATCTCTCAACTGTAAAATCAATTCGTCCAATAGCTCGGAGTCATCTCTATACAAATCGTCGCCGACTACGAATTTTTCTAGGTCGTCGGCCGCCTCCTTTCTGTCCGTGTCGAATCCATCTCCTTCGACGACCGGGATCAGGGTGAGCGCGAAATCTATCGTATCGGCAATCTCTTCCCTCCGATCCGGCGGGATGTGGTGGTACGGATATTCCAGGTCGCCGATTTTTGATTTTTCCCTGAGTAAATCCGCCAACTCGAAAGCCCCGGCGACCGCCGACTCGAAGTCGTCGGACTCCAAGTCGTCGACCCTGGGCTCCGTGTCTATTCCCGCCTCCCATTCCTCGTATTCCGTCGGATAATACGGGGACGAACCCACTCCTTCTCCGGATGGAGTTCGCGGTTTCGCGTCCAACGAGTAGTCACGGAAGTACGTTTTCGGCTCGTCGTAACTCTCGATGGGCGGAACATCGTCCACCGTTCCGGGGTTTTCCCAATACTTGCGATGGTTGAATCGAATTCCGCTCTCCTGCAAAACCTTTTGCATGTTTATCAGCGATTCAAATTCCTCCCCCAAACCGAAAATTTGAGCGGATCTGGTCATCTTCCATATTCTCGTGGGATAGGCAAGACCCCAGTCCTGACCCTTTTCCCACTCGGGATCCTGCATCCAAGTTTTTTCGTAAAGGTTGTATCCGAGCGCCCTGGTTTGAACCAAAATCGTATCCGTGAGCGCCTTTATGAAATCCATGTTGTTTCTTAATCTCTTTATGGGTTCGCCGGCGACGTTGTAGAAATCGCCGTACTGGGCACTCCCCCTATCGATCGGGTAAGCCCACCAGTCGTAGTGGTCGTAGTGAATTTCCTTCCATTCCCCCTTGGAAGCCAAATCTTTTTGAAAACGAGCCTCGCTGACCGCGTGTTCGATTATCGCCCCATCTCCGCCGTAGGGAGTTTCGTTCCTCCAGGGGGTCGTGGGCTTTTTTTCGTCCGCCATCGCCCCGGAGTCGGATCGATTTTTCGGAGTCAATCTTCCGACGGTTCTGGTCAAGCGCCTGCGCGATTGGCTTTGCATCAGCCCCGAATCCGCGCCGAACGGCGTCGGATCCGGAATTCCGCGACCCAGATTGACGGTCGGTATCCCTTCAAGGACGAGTCTGTCCAGGTCGGCGTCGCGTGCCGTATAGGGATTCGGGATGGATTTTTTCCTGAACCCGAACGGCAGGTACACCCTGCTTCTCGGTTTCTCCTCGCGGTCGTTATTTTCTTCGCCGATCACGGCGGCTACTCCTAACGCCAGTTGTCCGGAATTAGATCGTCCTTGCCGAGTGCCTTGGCCCTCTTCGTAATATGCGCCTTGGCTTTGTCCTTGTCCTTGGCTCTTCCGTACGCCTGAATCGCGTTCTTTAGATCTTCTTCCGACTCGATCGGATACGAACCGTCGGGGAGAGCCATTCCTCGCTTGGCGAGTTCGCTCCTGCGTTCCTCGCTGAACATCTTCTTGAAGTAGATCTCGGCCATTCTCTCCGGATCTTCTCCCTGGGATTCGGCTTCGATCATCTCGAACTCGAGAAGAGAGGACATGAAGTTGGCATCGGACTTCTCTTGCTCAAGCTCCTGAGCGACCCAATCCGCCGGCAACGAAGACTCGAGACCGAGCGCCGCCGCTCGCCTCATGATGTGAAGCTTGGCGGCGTCCCTATTGGCCGAACGCGGCCAGGACATGATCGCGTTCCTGAGATCCGCCGAGTTTCTGATCGGCATTTCCCCGTCGTCCATGGCCTCTCCGCTACTCGCCATCTCCTTACGCTCGACCTCGTCGTGAGCCCTCTTGAGGGCGAGCTCGGCCGCCTCCGACTCGATCGCCGATGCCTCTTCCTGGGTGTAGGTGTCGTAGCCGAGTATTTCTCCGTCAAGCGACACGAACACGTCGTAGGACTTGCCGTCCACCCCCTCTATTTCCACGGCATAGGCATCGTAACCCTCGAACAGGTCGGCTTCTATCGAGACGACGTCCCCAGCGATGCTCTTGGTGGCTATCTCCGCCGCGTCCGAGAAACTGACCATTTGCGGAGCCTCGAAAGCGGACTTGACTTGCATGACCTCTTCGTTGAGGAGATGCCATCCCATACATTCCCCGGTGGTGCCGTCAAAAAACGCCTCTACCGGCTTACCGTCCTTGCGTTCTATGTCGACCACGAAGACGTCCGCGCTGTCGGAGTATCCCGAATCCAGGACCTTGCCCCCGAAAGTGTCCTCCGCGATTCCTTCGATCTCGAGAAGGGCCGGCATGTCGCCCTCCGATACGCATCCACCCGGGCAGTTCTCGCATACTTTTGCGTTTCCCGGATAAACCTTGCGCTCGATTGAGCATACGAACGGGGTATTTCCGAATTCGCCGTCCTTGAATCCCATGGTCGCGAGACGACGATTTCTCATCATCGATCTGTCGGGCATTTCTTCTTCGTCCTCTTCCGGCATCCGCATGGATCGGGCGGCTGGCATCATTTCCGAATCTTCTTCATCCATCGGTTTGCTGGCTGGCATCATTTCCGAATCTTCTTCATCCATCGGTCTGCGGGCCGGCATCATTTCCGAATCTTCTTCATCCATCGGTCTGCGGGCCGGCATCATTTCCGAATCTTCTTCATCCATCGGTCTGCGGGCCGGCATCATCGGTGTTCCGCGCTTTCTCATTGGAGGCCTAGCCATTGCGAGAGACTCGACGAGATCCTCGTCCTCGCCCCCCTCCTCTTGCATCTCGGGATCGGGAGCTCTCATACCGGCAAGGGTTGGCTCGTCTTCGTATTCGACTTCTTCGCCGTCCTCAATCTCTTCCTCTTCTTCCTCCTCTTCGTCGTCTTCGTAAACGTCGCCGTAAGCCCGCACTGCGGCTTTTTCCTCGGCATCGGCACCCATCTTTTTCTTCCGCTTTTTCTTTTTGAACATGGCGAGAACTTCTTCGGGCATTTCTTCTTGCTTCATACCCATCGGGGCGCAACCACCCGGGCAAGCCTCGCACGCCTCAGTGACCATCTCTCCGCTCACCTTGCACTCGAATCCCCGGGCCTGCGGCATCATCCCGTATTCCTTCGTTCCCATCGGGGCGCAACCGCCCGGGCAAGCCTCACAAGCCTCCATGACCGTCTTCCCGCTCGCCTTGCACTCAAATCCCTGGGCCTGCGGCATCATCCCGTATTTGACTTCCACCGCCATCGCTCCGCACTTACCACAAACCGGAGAACCAGCCTTGTATCCGCATTCGGACGTCATCGCACCCTTGGCGCAACTCATGACGTTTCCGTCGGCGTCGATTTTCAAAGTTGCCTGTTTGTCTGACGCCATTTTAACGCTCCTTGTATTGCATTGCGGTCGAGAGACAGTTTTTTGGTTTAACGCAACCGCCGCACGGCGACGGACGTTTTTCGCCAGTCGTCATGCATTGATATTTCGCTCTCAAACCGTTTTGTTGTGCAGAATTAGGATAACTCATAACTGGCTTTTTACGGGAATACCTCTGGTTGCGGGCCACGTTCTTACAACCTTTGACTAGACGGAATCGTCGTTCGGGGTTTTGGGCTGGTTTGCGTAAACCCGATCCAGGGCGACGTTGATTTCCTCAACCAGTATCGGTCCCATCATTTTGGCTCTCGGAATGTGTATCCCGGTGACGTCGGCGAAACTCTCAAATCCGTACTTTTCCAACACCGGATCGATGGCCGACTTTATGCGAAACATATCCTCCACCTTGGCGGGCAAGGTGATACCCGACGCGTAATCCTCGTCCTCGTCCTCGGGTTCGTCGTATTCGTAGGAATCCTCCTCTTCCGGATCCTCTCCGAAAAGCTCCCCGCTTTCCTGCATATCGAGGAAGAGGCGCCCGCTGGCCGACTTGGTTTCGTATGAGAAAATTTGCTTCATCGCAACTCCTATTCTAAGACGTCTTAGCTCATTTGTAGGAAACTTATCAAAAAATAGCGGTTCGTTCGGTAAGACCTAATTGACGGATTCCCCCCTGTCCATTCGCTTCGCACCCCTGAGCGCTTCGAGTCTGTCGCCAAAAACCCTGCTGGATATGGCGTTTCTGTTCTTCGTGTCTATGATGACCCACCCCCCCTGATGTGGTTTTATGTCGTATCTGGGCTCTACGAAGTTCCTGCGCATGGCCCCGGAGTCACCAGTGACGTCGCCGTACGAACCGTCTTTGAGGGTTTCCGAAAGAATCTTTATGCTCCTCCTGAACAAATTCGCGGCTTCCTGATCCTTGTATTCATCATCCAAAATGGAGGCGACCCGGGAAAGATAAGCGAGGTACCCCTTGAGTTCTCTTTCGGTAATCGCCACGCCTTCTTTGTTGAGCGGAGACCACCAGTTACCGCCACGGCTCCTTCGCCCCAGAAGCGTGTCAAACATTGTGTAAAAAGCTACGGAGGTGTCGTCGTCGTATACTCGATTTATGGCGCCGTTTTGAGACCCCTTCTCCACCGGCCAATAGTTTTCGCGGTTTAGTTTCATTTTCTTGATATCAATCGCGGCGGATATTCTGGCGTCGACCTGGTCGACGTATCGCTGTTCCAGCTCCAGTACTTTTTCCTTTGTGATTCCGAGTCGCTTGGCTATCTCTTCGGGAGTCTCTCCGTAGATCCTCCTGGCATCGCGAATGGCTTTGGGCGAAGAACGGCGCCGAGACTTGCTCATTTTCCCGGAATTCCCGTCGTCGGTTTCGCCAGTCCTCCCGGAGACTCCTGCGTCTTTTTCGTAGAAATCAATGAATTGATCCAAGGCCTCTTGATCCCCGGGCTCTCCGAACAACCCCTCCGGGGATTCGGCCAAGGTCGTCTCGCTTCTGGCCAGTCTTTCGATGACTCCCTTGTACCAATCGGAAAACTCCTCGGGGGTCAGCGTGCTCCTCTTTGCGTCTATCACTCTCTGCACTATCTCCGCGTTTCGTTTTTCGATCATCGCCTCCACCCTGGAGTACGGATCAAGCGCCGCGAGCTCTCGCATGTTGGATATCATTCGTCCTCTTTGTATCTGATCTTCTATCTGCTTCGTCGTCAGCGGTATTTGTAACGAGATAAAAGCAACCACGCCCACCGCGCTGTTCGTAAGCCTCCGCGCGAGTTCGGAGCGATCTTCCACGCCAGAGACGGGAAATACAGCTCGTACCGATTTCATCACGCTCACGACAGCGTCGTGTTGCAGCATGGCCGCGTAGTGATAAAGATCGACCGCGTCGTCGTCCGTCGGGTCGCTCCAATTCCTGTCGCCGAAGTTGGCAAATCGTCTACCTATCCCGGCGGCTATCTCTTGCCAGCGACTTCCGTACATCTCCCGTAGTCTCGAATCCAGCCACAACGATCCCGAGAACGGTTTATTGTCTGGATCCAACGACATGGCGCCGGAGTCGTTTCCTTCCTCGAGGATTTGATCTATCGCGGCTTTCCCTTCCTCGCTGGCGAAGAATCTTCTTCGTATTTCGCTCGCTATCGCCTCCAGGTGGCGTTTGATCAAATGAGCCCTGGCGTTGAATTTTCTGTCGCCGTAACGACCCCTGGTCGTTTCCCTGATCGGCTCCGGCGAAATTCCCTCCACTGTCACGTTGAACAGGTCGGCAAGCGTTTGGTTCCACGAGTTGATCAGATCGTCGTCGGTCATTCCCGCGTATTTCGAGGTGTCTTTCGCGTACGGTCCTTCTATTGACATCGCCCCGGAATCGCCGAAACCCAACCCGATGGAGGAAGCGGCGCTCGACACTCTCGCGGTCATTTCGATTCGACTCGCACCTCTCGGCAGGAACAATCCAGAGTTTTCCGGCGTCAGAGAACCGTTATCGAACAGCTTTTTGTTCTTTCTCATTTCTGACGAATAGATGGCGTCCGAATACGTGCCGAAATCGTGGGACTCGAGGCGAGATCCAAGTTCGTCAAGATCCATTCGCAAATTTCTCGCCAAAGTCCTGAGAGCCATTCCCTTGGGGGAGTTCTCGATCTCCCTGTCGAATTTCAGGGATATTTGCGCGTTTTTGTTCATCTCCTTTCGCCGACTCCTTCCGGTCGGCAACGCGTAGGACGATCTCGCTTTGAACGGAGAGAAATTCGTGAATCCGGAAACGGAAACGGTTCCGTCGGGTCCTCTCGAAACGGAGAAACCGGCGTCGTCGATCACCGGACCGCGCGAAAGTGCCAAAACCGCCTCGGCGTTTCTCAGCCTGTCGAGCGCCTCGTTGACGGCGACTCCTCTCAGCTTGTCGGCGAGAATCAAATCGTTCACGGATCTCCTGGTTCGTTCGACTATCGCCCTTAGCTGAGATTCGTCCATGGAGGAGAAGGACTTGTATTTCTCGTCGGCTATCCACGCTTCCAATCCCCCCGAACCGCCGTAGCGATTCGTCAAACCGGACATCGCGCCGGAATCGGTCCCCGACGTCGACGACCCGGAGCCCCCGCTACGACTATTACGCAACGCAATGACGCGTTTTCTCATCAACTGATCGGAGTATTGGGCCGGAGTCATGAGAATCGCGTCCGTGACTCCCGAAACTTCCTCGCCCGTCATTGGAACGTATTCGCTCGCTCTGGGCGGTGGAGCGTCGGGATTGCCTATGTCCTTGAAAGAAAATTCAAACGACATTCCGTTTCTTAGGGTTCCGGCAAGACTAAATCTGATTCTTCGATCTCGTTCGGTTGCTATTCTCGCCTCCTCCATCGTCATGCCGTCGTCGGGCACCAGTTCGAGGGCGAATATTTCGTAGTTGACCGGTGATCCGTCGTCGCGCCTCCCGTAGACGAATTGAATACCGCGTCCGGATTTTCTGGCTTGTCCGATCATCGGGATCAGAGCTTTCTGGTTTCTAAGCAGTAACGGTTCTCTCGTGTCCGGGTCTATTCCGTCCGTCCAGAATTCCGGTCCTATCAAGATTGTTTCCTTCCCGTTCGAGGAGACGACGTAAAACGGCAATCCCGGATAATCGCCGATTACCCTTACGGACGGTCTACCCACAACTCTTCTCCCGGTCTCCCGAGAGCCGACGACACTTCCGTACGATTCGGCGTAACCGGTCGTAGCGTCCCCGACGTCGGCCGATTCATTCGGGCGCGCGCGACCGCTATCGGCTCCCGGCGAATTGAATCCGAAGAAAGAACCCTGGTTTTTCTTCGCTTCGTGCGTACTCGCCCTGAATTCGTACTCTTCCTGTAGGTATCTTTCCAATTGATTTCGCAAGTCTTTGTTGAACATGTGAAGAGCCCTGCCGCGTTTCGTTTGATGTTCGGTCAGGGCTAGCATCACCCTGTACGTGACGTCGTTGTCGACGTCGGCGGCGTGGGCGGCCCTTCGTGTTTTCACCCCGGCCCACTCTTTGAGACTCTCGAGGTTTATCCTGAACTTAGGTTGCATCTTCGGTTTGCCGTCCGGCTTGAACGTTGGCTTCCCGTTGCCGTCGAGTACCGGGTGAAAGTTGGCGGGTCCTAATATCAGTCTGGAACCTCTGTTCATTTTGTTACGCTTAGAAAACCCGGCCATGCTAATCAAGGTTCCCGCCGCTAAACCGGGTACGACCCGACCGGATTTCCTTCTATCTACGGAAATCTTGCTAAGGTCGTCGAAGGCTTGGCTTTCCGCGTACAGAACCTGATCCGCGAGGACCATGACGTCGAACCAGCCAATTTTTAGATCTCGGTCGTCGATCATTCTTTCGGCGATCGGTATGTCGAAGTTGGCCAAGTTGTATCCGACCAGAATCGGAGAATCCCCGAATTCCGATTTGAGCCAATCGGACACCTCCCTCCACGCAACCGTTGGATCCGAGAATCTCGGATCGTTCATCACCAACTGGTCGGTTAGCGTTCCCGGACCGTCGGGACCGGGTACGTTGTCCTTCGTCCAGTTGCTCAACTCCACCGCGTTGCCGTCGTCGTCCAATGGTTTGACCCACCAAATTTTCGTTTGTCCCGGGACTCCGTTCTTTACGGGGGTCATGGCGATTTGAACGACCCTTCCCTGCGGGGTTTTTTTCGCTATCTCGGCGGCGGATGCGTCGAGTCCCGGAGATCCGGTCGTTTCCACGTCGTAAACGACGTAGTCCCCGGTTCGCGCCCAGTCGTACATCTGCTGCGGATCGGTCCACGACTCGAAATCCGCCAACTTGGTATTTCCCCGGTCGCCACCCCACGGTCTGGCCCTTCTTCTGAGCGGAGGACCTTGCAGGCCGGATTTTCTGTATGCCGTCCTACCGAGGAGTTTGCCTAATTTTTTCGATTCCATGGCGAGCATGTATTTGTTGGCTCTGTCGTGCAACGGATGTTTTTCGTCGCCGAGCGCGTCCATCAGAACCGAAAGCACCACCGAAGCGTCGCCCTGATAACCCTCCAGGAAACCCCCTTCCCCGATTTCTTTCAAGGCTTCGTTGAGATAGTCGGCCACCGGAGCGTCGGCGACCACGACCGTCTTTTCGTACGCGGATTGTCTGGCGCTCGGTCTGGCCGGATGTTGATCAACCCACACGGTCGCTTGTCCGACTTTGCCGGCGCGAGTGAAAACTTGTTTCGGAGGCGTCGGATTCGTCGGGGTATTGCCCTGCGGAGTTCCGGACGGCGCGGCGTTCGTGGATTTGGGTTGAGACGTCAGGTTGCCGATTCCGCCGATTCTGTCCAGCCTGAATTCTCTCGCCTCGTTCCTACCCGGATCGAAAGCCCTAAGGAATAAATATCCCTTCGGGGCGTCGGCTCTATGGAAATAGAAGACGGTTGATCCGTCGTCGCGTTTCACGGCTTTGTACACCCCTCTGACCAGATCTCTCGGAACGACCGATCTTTTTTCCCATCCCGATCCCTTCTTGTAGTACGCAAAAGACAGGGGTTTATTCTGACCGATGGCCAAATACGCAGCCCCGCCGATGGATGCTTCCGAAATACCGTCGGAAATTATGACGACTTCGTTGTCGTCCTCTCGGTATTCGGTTCCCTCTCCGGGAAGACTCATCGCCCCGGAATCTCCGTCGCCGACGAGGGATCTCGTAACGCCGGTCGAGTCGTAAGCAATCGCCCTGACGTCGTCTCTCGACGGAATGAATTCTTCCCCGACCGCTGAATCCGCCCAGGATCCTATGTCGTTTTCGAGATTGTTCGGATGATTCCACTTGTAAAGTTTTCCGTCCTTGTCGACGCGTAGGTAAAATTCTCTCGCGTTCGGCGAACCCAACCCGAGCATTCTTTTGACGTACGGAACAGTTTTTCCGCCGTCGTTTTCTACGTGCAAAAATCTCCTATCGTCGGCGGCGTTGACGAAGGCATCGGTCGTCTCCTCGTCGAAATCGTGAGGTAGGCGACGTATGGCCGATCGCCTTGAATCGTCGATTTCGGACAATATGGAATCCATGACGATTATTTCTTCCGGCGTTAGGGCGTCCGAGTTCCTTATTTTTTCTGATATTTCCGACAGTCTGGAAAGACGACGGTCGTCCACGCCCAGATTCTCCGAGAACGGAGTATCGGATAGGACGTTCCTTAGATCGTCGTACTTCGCTAGGAGGGCTTTTCCGTACCTTTCGTCCGAAGCGAGAGACGTCACGAACGGAGTTCTATCGTTGACGGTTCCGATCTCCGATAGCGCTTTTATCGAATTCTTTCCGAGGGATCCGGCGAACAATTTCTGATTACCGGATTCGTCCGTGACTATTCTCGCGAACAAACCGGAATTGAGCATCCCGCTCGCCTCCGCCGCGACGGCTTCGTAAATCAAATCCTCGTTCCTGGTTCTCAACGGGAAGAGCGAGAAGGACGAGGGATTCCTGTCTCCTCTCGCCGGAACCATCACGTAACTCTCCTCGCCGGCGTCCGTGGCGACGCTCACAACCTCGGCCCTGGCCATTGCTCCGCTTGCTCCGCTACCGATGGGGCTCTTCGATAGGTAGTTCCTGTGTTTCGATCCGTCGGAAAGCGTCAATTCCGAGAAAACTCCGGCTTCGTCGCTGGCCAAATCAACGGAAGCGATTGTTCTTCTGTTTTTTTCGCTCACCCATTCGGGGTTGCCCATGGACATTCGTCTTACCGCTCTTCCGAGATCCCTCCACGCGTCGGCTCTCGTCATGTTTAGCGTCTCGGCTATTTCCTCGGAGCTGAAACCAGCCAACCATAGTTTGACGAGCGTTTTTTGTTTCGGCGACAGATCCCCGTAAGCGAATTGCGAATCTATCTGCGCCGCTATTTTCAGCGTTTCCGGAGTCGCTATCGCTTGGGCGATGATCGAGTGAGCGATGGCCCGTTTCTCCACGACCTTGGGATCAATGCCCAATTTTTGCGCGGCTTCTCTCACGTCGCCGCCGACCTCCTCGAGGGTTACGGCGGTTCTTGCGTTCACTATTCCGTCGACGTCTTTTACCTCGTCGATTCTGTTCGCTCTTCTCTGAATCAGTTTTTTCAATTCGGCGCTGGAGCCGAAAACGGTCTTGACGAAAGCGGATCCGGTGGTCGAGCCGTCTTTGTAGACGGCGTCGGCTTTGGTTATTTCGTCGGCCAGGGCGGAGAATCTCCTACTTCTCGCTCCCTTCGCCAGTAGATGGTCTATTTTGTCGGTCATCGATCTTCTTATGCGCATCAGTACGGCGGCGGCGACGATGTCGGATCTGGACATGTCGCTGCCGTAACTGTCGCTTAGCGACTCCATCATTTCGGGAATCGTGAAACCTGGTGTCTTCCGGGCTCTACGCCCCGGGAACCTACGACCTTTTGGGCGGTCGGCGTCTGCCGCCGTGCCTCCAGATCCGCGACGCATCGCGCCCGAATCCGCTTCGTTTTCGAATTTTTCCGCCGCCACGATGAAATCCCGCATCTTTCTGAGAGCGAGCTGTTCCATTCTCCGAACGGCGTTTTTGTCCATCCTCATTCTCCTGGCCGACTCTTCAAGGAGTTCTCCGTCGAATCTTCTGCGCAGGAGGTCGGCTTCCCGATCCGAGAGCCCGATTGCGGATCTCGACGCGACTCTTTCTATCGTCGATCTACCCACCCTGTTGTCCGATGAAGGATCCATTCCGTTCAGTTTTCTGGCGTGCATAATCTCAAGTTGACGCGCGGCTTCCCGACTCATCCTGTGTTTTCTAGCTACGTCGTCGAGCGTCTTGCCGTCGTAGGTTCGCTCCAGCCATATGCGCCTTCCGAGATCTTCCCTTTCGAATCGTTCCAGTTTTTCCGGGGTTTTGGCGGCTCTTTTCGCCATGGCTCCGGAATTGGATTCGTCGTCCAATCCGAACATACGGCGCATTTCGTCGAATCCGGCGTTCTTTATTCTCTCCCTTATCCTCGATCGCTCGAAGGCGATCTGTTCCGGGGTGAGTTTTTCGAGCACCCTATTGAAGGTGTCGATGATTTTTTCTCTCGATTCGGAATTACCGATCTCGCCGACCATCTGACCCATGGACGCCTTGATTCCCTCGATGTGATCGTCCACTTCCGCCTGAGAAAGCTTGAACTGATCGAAAGTTCTAATGATGTCGCTGGCCGCCCGAGACGCGGGATCCATGGGATCTCCGCTCGATTCCGGACGAATCGTACGGTTGGCCGCGGAAACGAGGGATTCGTTGGCCCTCCTCATCGGCTCGGCACGCCCGCCGACCAAATTGCTTCTGTCCGTTCCCTGTACGACCCTACGCACGTCGTCCGGAACCCCGCGATTTACGGTCATTTCGCCCGAATCGCCATCCGCTTCGTCGTTGACGCGGCGAATTCTGTCCAGAATTTCTTCTGGCGTATCCCCGGCCGCCTCTCCCTCTATTATTTCCATGACGACCTCGGGAGAGTCAAAGGACCAGCTTCCGTCCGGATTCCTTGTAGCGTTCGTAAGATCTTCCATGGAGTGAATTGAGTCGATATCTCCGCTTTCAACGACAGTCAGCATTTGTTGCCACATTTTGTCGAAAAGTTCTCTTTCTTTCGGATCCGTCGGCTTGCCGGTCTTGGGATCCGTAGACAAGAACCCGGTGGCCCTCTGCCCCTTCCACTTGCTCTTTGCGCGCTGTTCCGCGAGCCATGCCTCGTATTCTTCTTCGGACATTCCCGGCAACGGACGAGTCATCGCACCCGAATCGCCGAATTGCTCCGCCGTGAAGATTATTTCGTCCCCGTCCGGTCCGCGATTGACCAGATTGCCTGCGTCGTCGTAGCCGACGGAGTCGGTATCATCGATGTTGAACTCGTTCAATTGGGTCAGCTTCGCCCCGTCTCCGAGCCGTTCGACCAATTGGCCGTAGGCGTCGGCTTCGTAAATTTTTCCGGTCTTAGGATCCAGGTGAAGACTTATGTTTTCGTCAAAGCGCCAAGGGCTTTCTATGAGTTGATTCAAGTCTGCGTAGGTTTTAGCCGGCGGCATAATTTCGAAGCTGTCCTCGCCGGGAATCATCTTCAAAGAACTTCCGTCTTCCCACGCCACCGAAATCGTTCCGTCCGGAGCGACCCTCGTCACCCTGCCCATCGTTCCGGGCGTTAGTTTCGTGTAAGGATCCGAGGATCCGTCAAATCTAATTCGATCGCCTTTCTCGGGCTCCTTCGACATCGCCCCGGAGTCGGGTCTCCCTTCGAGGACGATTCCGTCCCCGTCGGCGTTGCGTGCCCTGGTACGAGCGGAGGCCGGTATTTGCCGCGAGGGCAACGATTGTTGGATCTCTCGTATTTCGGCGAGGCGATCCGCTGGATACGGCCTGTCCCCCATGTAATACGACCAAAGCCCGGTTTCATCCCCGGTGAAAATCACGTCTTCGTGAAATCCGGTGGTCGTTCTAAGCTGGATCCCTTCGGGATCGCTCGCACTTGTGGGGCGACCTAGGTAAACAAAATCGCCGTAGTCGTTGATTGCGTAACCACCCGGAATTGGTCCCCCTGGCTCGATTTGTACTAACGCGCGGTCGATCAGACCCTCCGATTCAAAGCTCTCCCTATAGAACCTTGGTCGTTCTCCATACGGGTCGAAATAGAAAATTTCTCCGTTCGGCCCCATCACCTCCGCCTGAATCATGTTGAAGCGCGAGTCCCTATCGCGGTAACCTGCTATCCGCTCCGACCTTGGGATCAGTGCCATCGCCCCGGAGTCGGCGGAGGTGGGCGTTCTCCTGGGCACCGGAGCCTTCTGGGGGACGCGCGCTGGTTTGACCGGAACCCTAACCGGAACCTTCTCGGGAACGCGTTGGGGCTTCGTTGGAACCTTTTCGGGGACGCGCTGCGGCTTCGTTGGAACCTTTTCGGGGACGCGCTGCGGCTTCGTTGGAACTTTTTCGGGGACGCGCGTCGGTTTTACGGGAACTTTCTCGGGAACTTTCTCGGGAACTTTCTCGGGAACTTTCTCTGGAACTTTCTCTGGAACTTTCTCCGGAACTTTCTCGGGGACGCGCTCGGGAACTTTATCTGGTTGTCTTTGCGGTCTGGGTACGGCCGGCATTTCGCTTCGCATCGCTCCGCTGTCGCCGTAAAGCTCGTCGTAAAGTTTCTTTCGTTTTTCGCGGCGATCGGGAATGTTCCTGTCGAGCATCCTTGTCGACTCTTCTCGCGACATCGCCGGAAGACCCATCCGGGATCGTCTCGTTTGCTCCATCGCGAGAAGCGTGTCCTCCTGATCCTCCAATTCGAAAAGCGCTTCTTCCACCGACCTCTTTCGGGCGAGTTGTTCTTCGGTCGGCAACCAACCCCTCTTTTGGGCTCTCTTCTTCGCCTTTTCGCTCCTTCTCGCCTTTCTTTCGTCTCGCTCCTTCCTTAAATCGCCAACGAAACGACCCATTCGATCGCTGATTCTGGCCTCGGCGGCGTCCATTCCCCTAGCGATCCCCTCCGCGGCCCTATCCATGAGCGAAGGCTCCATTTCGCCTTCACGTAGTCCCAGCGTCCTCTGATAGTTGCGTCGCATCCTCGGAGAAACAGTTCGCGGAATTTTCCCAGCGGGATCTGCTCCCGCACCGGGGAAAGGCGTGGGATTGGACACGCCGCGACCGCGATTGATCGCCGGTATTCCCTCGAGCGCGAGTCTGTCGGGATCGGCGTCTACATCGGGAACGTTCCCGAAAGGCGTGGGATCCGGTACGCCGCGACCGAAGTTGATCGCGGGTATTCCCTCGAGCACGAGTCTGTCGAGATCGGCGTCTATGGCCGTTCGCGGATCCATGTTCCCTCGTGAGCCTCGCCCCCTCAGTCTGCGTAAAGCTTTTTGCTCCATGGCATGGCTCAGCGTCCCCACCGCCTCGACGGCTTCGTCCGAAAGGGAGTCGTAGTCCTCGATGAGGAATCCGTCGTTGAGGGTCTTGACGGAAAATCCGTGATATTCGCCTACGGCGGACAACGCGTCAAAGATCTCCGTCGGGTCGTCCCCTTTTTCGAGAGCGAACAACGAATGATTGCCGTCGTTTTTTTCCGTGAATTCTTCCCAGGTCGCCAAAGATTTCGGAGTTGCGCAAACGTTCTTCCCGTTGGCGCACGAATCGCAACACGATGCCGAGGGAACGCCCGCGGCGAGCATCGGGGTCTGCGGAGTCGCGGCGGACGGCGAGGTGACGATCCCGCCCGTAGGAGCGCCCTCGCTACCGATAGGGATGAATACGGTTTCGGGCTTTACTTTTTGCGCGGTCCCGAACATGAACTCGTCGCCGTCGTAGTGGTAGGCGACTCTCAGCATTTCCGTCCCGGTACCGGCACCCATTTCGAAAATCGCTATGTCATTGTCGGCTTTCACGAGTCTTACCGCTCCGCCGAAATGTTTCGCCAGGGACCTGGTCAACATGGAGGCTCTGCCGAAGCTTTCGTTGCTTTGCGAATTGTAGGCGGAATAAATCGCCTCTACGTGATTTTTGTTTTGCGTCGAATCGGAATCGTCTTTCTTTTTCTTCTTGGTCTTTTCGTATCTCTCCAGCAATCTTCTGCCCTTTGCCGCCAATTTCGCGGCATCGGACGCGTTCTGGGGTACCGGCTCCCCCCAGGCGGCGGCGGAGAGGGCGAGTCTGGTGGGCTTGCCGTTCGGTTTCTTCATCGGACCGCTGGGATTGGTGAAAAAGCGCGTGAGGAAGGAACCCTTCCTGCGCATTTTCTCCGG
>Ga0194115_10004069_pt1 | contig 16015 bp, 20 predicted proteins | sample TA2MahsurfametaG_3_FD_148656 | JGI IMG/M metagenome (GOLD analysis project Ga0194115, IMG submission 148656) | Freshwater microbial communities from Lake Tanganyika, Tanzania - TA2015002 Mahale S4 surface | ecosystem: Environmental > Aquatic > Freshwater > Lake | place: Tanzania: Lake...
CGGCTTTGCCGCATTGATGGGCTTGAGTTTTGCCACAATCTTTGCAGTTTTCACTATGGGATCAATCGTCAGTGCCTTTATGGGTGCGGCCATCCTATTTGGTATTATGAGTGGTTATGGGTATTTTACCAAACGTGATCTAACCAGTGTTGGACAGTTTATGTTTATTGGCTTAATCGCCATTATCATTGCCAGCATTGTTAACATCTTTATTGGCAGCACCGTAATGCAGATGGTCGTCAGTGCTATTGCTATTATCATCTTCTTAGGTCTCACTGCCTACGATACTCAACGCATCCGTGAGATGGTCAGTGTTGATAATACCGGCCGTGAAGAAGTGCTAGGTGCCCTGACTCTGTACATGGACTTTATTAATCTTTTCATTAACCTACTACAACTTTTTGGCATGCGGAAGGAATGAGAGACTTAATCAAACTTACGAGAAACTTTAATGGGACAAAGAAGTCAATATTGGTCATGCACTCCATTCGCTGACTGGATACGTGGCATTAAAAAGGACGGTGCCAAGACTGGCCGCGGATGGCGTGAGTGGGAAGCAGAAGCCAAAACCAAACATCCAATACGCTATTGGATCGCAGAAGAAGCACTTGATGCAGTTCAAAATTTCATTTATTGGCCTGCGGACAAACTTTATGACATCAAGTACTACATCAACAACCGTTGGATTAGTCGCACTCATAGTCTTACAGCACATCCCAGAGACATCAAGCCCGGTCAGTGGCGTGACGTAGGCAATCGTTTTTTGCCTTGCCTGTTTAATGAATTAGTTGATTTTGTTGAAATAGAATTGGCATGGTGGCAAATTGCCTGGAGTGATCGAAATGAACGGAAAAAATACAATGCACCCTTCTGGGCCACTGGATGGTTCCGTTGGCGTGTATGGCGTTGTCCACAGGCAGGTCTTGACAATCTAGACTGGGCAATGACACTGACCAATGAAGAATGGCTAGAAGAAGGTGAAAAACACAAAGCAGAACCTACGCATCAGGCTGTGGCTGCCCGTGAAATTAAAGAACTTTACTCATGGTGGACTGAGGTTTATCCCAAGCGGCCGGATCCACACGATGCCGGCGGTTGGACTGCCTATTGCAATATGAAGCGTGAGCAGGGTGACCATATGCTTGACCTCGAAGACCGCACCCCTGAAGAAGCAGAAATGTCAAAGACTGCACTGTGTAAAACACATGCAATTGAACAGACCTATGATGCCGAAGATGAAGCCATGATGATTCGCCTTATCAAGGTTCGCGGAAGCCTTTGGACTTAAAATATTAAAATCTTAATCATTTTGTAATCATTTTTTGTTTAAATAATAATGTGTTTTACACATTCACAAAACACAAATTAGATCAGACTGGACAATGATTGTGAAATAATATGAATAATGCTAACAGCGGATTCGTAGGTGTCTTTGAACAAAGAGTACATCTTTTACGTAAACGCCTTAAAAATGAGCTAGGAAAAAAGAAAAGTGATCGCAGTAAAAATACGCTAAAAACAGTTATTAAAGAAATTAAAGAGTATGAAGATTTTCTTAAGCAACATAAAAAAGGTCATCAACGCTGTCCTCATTGCGGAGAAAAATTGGACTAGCAGCTGTCAACGAGATCTTTTGTTTATGCGTTATATATGTATACAGAGATAATTCTGTATATTAACCTATAAAGGAAATTATTATGAAATTAGTTGCTGCCCTAATCGCCAGCTTGTTTGCTGTTGGTACAGCTTTTGCTCAGGCACCTGCCGCACCTGCTAAGAAAGAAGAAGTCAAGCCCGCTGCCAAGCCTGCTGAAAAGAAGCCCGCTGATGCCACCAAAAGCGAGCCTGCTAAGAAAGACGACAAAAAGCCCGCAGAACCAGCCAAGAAGTAACCATCGTTTAAGAGTCCTTAATTTAAAGGACTGTGAATACGAAATTGAACTGCAAGAAGCAGTACATAGAGGTTACAGTCGTCCGAGGATTAAAGACAATTTTCGAGAGGTTAATGATGAATTGCCAGAAAATATACGATGGCGTTTATTTTTAGCAAGGCAACTTGCAATCCTCAAATACAGACAAGCCCATGGTTAACAGCCCTGGGCTTTTTTGTTAAATATATTATTAGTAAGGAGACTCGTATGAAACTAATCGCTGCTATGATCCTAGGTCTTAGCGTTGTATCCGCAAATGCCGCGGAGCCAGCGAAAAAACAAGAACCAAATAAGGCCGAAGTCCGGAAACCAAAGAGTGCAAGCATTAATTGTAAAGATGCTGCCAACGCTGAAAAAACAGAATGCAAAAAGCAATCTAAAGAGATGCCTAAGGTAGACAAACCAGCCACGGACAAAAAGTAAACACAGCCCGCCTCTCTTTTGGACATAGTCCGACGGGCGGGTTTTCTTTTCTCTATAGAATTACAAAGATAATTAGTTATACATCTTTCAATACACCATGAATACGCAAAAAATCTGTGCAGTTCCTTGGATGCACCTTAATTTTGAACCTAACGGAAAAGTTATTCCTTGCTGTTTAACTTCAGTTCATAACTATTTTGCCGGAGACCTAAATCATCAAACCATTGAGGAAATATGGAATAGTGATAACATGAAATCTTTAAGAAAAGATATGATAGAGGGCAAGGAACCTCAAATATGCCGAAAGTGTTTTGATAGAGAACGTGTCACTGGAGAAAGCGGTCGTGTGTATCATAATAGAGACTTTCCAGATGTTTTGAAAAAAGTTCCTGAAATCACTCTCGAAGACGGAACTTGTACCGAAATGAAATTACTATATTGGGATTTCCGTTTTAGCAATCTTTGCAACTTTAAATGTCGTAGCTGTGGACCACGCTATAGTTCTGCATGGGTCCCTGATGCTAAGAAACTTGGTCTTACTGACCAAGAAAAGGTATGGAGTATTGAATCAGTAGATGACAAGACTAACTTCGACTTCTTAAAAGATCAAATAGATCATGTTAAACGAATTTACTTTGCAGGCGGTGAACCTCTACTAATGCCCGAACACTGGCAGATTTTACAGATGTTAGCAGACAAGAAACGATTTGATGTTAAATTGTCTTACAATACAAATGCATCTGTATTGACTTATGGCAAAAAGAATGTCATCGACTATTGGAGACAATGGGACTGGGGTAAGTTAGAAGTTTGGCCTAGCATTGACGAAGTTGGGCCGCGCGCCGAATTGATTCGTTCTGGTACCGTATGGAGCAAAGTCGAATCTAATCTTAAAGAACTTATGACCTTAGATAATGCCATTGTACGTCCCGGTATAACTGTGGGCGCATGGAACGTTGGTAGATTCCCTGAAATCATACAACACTTGATTGACATAGGCGTAGTTAGAAGGCATCCAAAAACAGATTTTATCAACTATAACAATTTCTTTATAAACTTGTTAGAACATCCAACACATTATCATGTTAGCATATTACCTGACAAATTTAGAGAGGCTACTATTAAGAAACTTGAAAAATTTGTTTACGATCACAATTACAAATATAACACTGACATATCTCCGTTATTAACACATATAATTCACGAGTTGAAAAAACCAAGAGACATAGAATCTGCTAAAAAGTTTGTTAAAGTAACAGAGCAGTTAGATAAACTACGCGGTGAAGATACCTACGAAACAATTCCGGAAATGTATCTAGTATTAGAAGCTGTAAGGAACGCTGAAAATGGATGATCTTGATAAGCTAAGAAAAGAACTCATAGACAGTGAAACATTTTGTTTTTATCCTTTTTTAGAATTAAGTGTTAACCCAAGTGGGTATGTAAAACCCTGTTGTTATTATGACGGATTTTTATATAAAGACGTTAATGATATTAATCATAAAGTTCCTAACTATAACAATGTGTTAAACATACAAGAGAAAGGTACTACATTAGAAGATGTTTGGTATTCTGAATGTATGAAACTCGTTCGTCTACAAATGTACGAAGGCACTGATAAAGAATACACTCCTTGCGAAATTTGTAAGAGAGATGGACCTTCTAGTATGCGAGTGCGTAGTATTAACAGTTATAAAAACAATAGACAAGTATTAGAGCTTGTAAAGAAATCAATTGAAGACAATTTTCATGTAGAGTCCTTGCCTCAGAGGCTAGAGTTAAAACCTTCTAATTTGTGCAATCTTAAATGCGTAATGTGTAACAGTTATGATAGTAGTCAAATTGCTAAAGAGCTTGCTGATCTTTCTGAAAAATATGATGGTATTACTGTAGAATCAGGCAGATTACTTTCAGCAGATAACATTATAATTAATCCTATGCATACCGCACACGACAAAAATATAGTAGCACCGTATGATCAACATATTATTAAAATAAAAATTGAAAATTCTACTAGTGATAATGCAATCACTGATTATTCTAACAACGAACAGTTATGGGATACCTTTTGCAAAATAGTACCAAATCTTGAAACTTTGAGTTTTGCAGGTGGCGAGCCAACGTTGATGCCCTTTGTTGAACGTGCGTTAACCTATTGTGTGGAAAACGATCATGCAAAACATATCACAGTTTTTTGCTCTACTAATGCTACTAATATTAATAAAAAATTATTAGAGTTAATTCCTCAATTTAAAATGTTCGAAGTAATTTGTAGTATTGATGGTTATGAGAAAGTTCAAGAATACACTAGGTTCCCTAGTAAATGGCCCCAGATTGAAAAAAATTATAAAGCACTAAAACAACTGATGATTCATCCTAATGTCAAGGTTCTTTTAAATATTACAGTTACAGCTCTTAATGTATCTAACCTAGATGAATTGCTTAATTGGGTAGAAGGCCAAGCACAAGAATATCCTTATTTCCAACAATGGCCTTATAATATCAATTTATTATCTCATCCAGTTTATCAACAAGCATCGATGTTGCCACCATCTCTTAAAAACAAAGCGATTGCCAAACTTCAAAGATATAAAGAAAATAGTGTTGTTCTAAAAGAGTTTCCTGGATTAGATTTAAAAGTTGATCTTGTTATAAACGAATTACGTAAGCATAATAGTGATGCGGCTGCTAATATAAAGATATTTTCTGAAAGTATTCGAGTGTTAGATGAACATCGAGGCATAGATATCAACTGGTATATCCCAGCACTAGACGGAGTTTATAAGTGACTGTTAATTTTGTTTTTGATACCTTAAATCCTGAGTCAACTTCTTTGGTAAGCAATCTCACAGGTTCATATTATAACAAAGATGATCGGAATGAAATCCCTTATTGGTGCGAGTGGGGTAATGATGTTAACCGACAACTGTTCAGAGATTATGCATGGGATAAAACTATTATAGAGAATTCTGTAATAAAATGCGAATTAACTTCAGAACATTGGGATTTACACTCCCGTGTTGAAGTAATTAAAGATATCCCGTATCTAATCACAGTAGACATAAAGCTAGGGACTGCTTGTAACTGTAATATTTCTATATTAGATTCAGAATTCTGGACATTTTTAGGTGGTCAATCGTTCAATTTAAACACAAGCAACCTATCTACATCTGAGTGGACTTCGGTTTCTTTAGAGATGTTACCAAGTCAATCTGGGGCTATTCATTTGCACGTAGGTGCTATCGCTAGTGAACGTCTTGCTGTGCAGGACGAAGGCACAGTCTTTATTAAAAATCTTAGAGTTAAATCTGAGACCACTGATGTGCTAATCACTGCATTTGCTAATCTAAATGGCAGATATGCGTTTTTAAACGCTGGAACTCAAACTATATCATGTGTACTGTTGTCAGACATTAATAAGTATGACGACGATTTCAATATATACCCTATAGTAATAACCACAGCGGAATACTTTTACTGTTGGCCTTTACTATTACTAAGTAAAAATATTGTTAACCTTGTTAACGAAAATAAACTTAAAATTTTATTTTTATGTAATTTTGAACCAATTACAGAATCTTTTTTAACCATACATCATCAAATTGCAAGGATTTGTGGTTTGCAAAACATTAAGAAAATTGATAATATTATATTCACAGCATCCGATTCAACCATTGAACAACGAGTCTTAGATTATAAAGAAGAACTTCTCAAAACTGATAACACTGCAAATTTAATAAAGTTTAAAGATGTTAACGGCTACGGATACATCCAGTCTAAAATCCTTGCCTCGTCAAATAATATCAACTGGTTAGAAGTGTATTGTAACAACTATCACAATAAACCCTACTTATTTTTATATCTTAATAACCGAGTAACCTATCATAGATTTATACTTTACAAACAAATAGAATATAAAAATTTACTAGATCATGGAATATATTCATGGCACGGATATAATCAAGCCTATCGCTTAGATTATGATCCAATACATCATTTTTATTACCAATTAAAAACAACTTCCACTTTCAACGACGAAGCACAAAAATTTATTGATTATGTTAGGTCTAATCCCACAATAGAAATAGCAAAGATGAAAGATGACTATGCAGAGTCATTATTACTGGACCCGTTAGTAGAAGGTTCTAAGATTAATCCTAACTGGATCTCTAACACTTATTTTTCAATTGTAACTGAAACACACGTTGGACATTTACCTTCTCACGTAACTGAAAAAATATATAAACTTATGTTTTATTGTCATCCATTTATTGTTGTGGGGCCCACAAACCATCTAGCTACTTTACATCGATACGGATTTAGAACTTTTCCAGAGATGTTTGATGAATCATACGATACAATGCCAGAGACTTTTGAAAAATATAACTTTATATCTGATCAAATTAAATTTTATACTACCGAAGAAGGTAAGAAAAAGTTAGAACAACTACTTCCTACGTTAAAGGCCACATTGGAATATAACAGAAATCATCTGTTGTCATTGTCATCAAATGATGTTTGGAACAGTTTAGAAAAGTTATATGAAAAGAATTAACCGTACTGTTTAACTTCTCTTATAGGATCGTTGAGCTTTTCTGCGATCCTATTCTTAACTACATAACGTTCTGCATTGATATTGCGAATTTCAATTGCACGTCTAGCTACTTCTTCTACAGGATATTTGTATTCGACAGTGAATTTTTTAAAGTCATTTTCACGATCCCAAATTTGACTATGGATTTCTTTTAATTCTGCAAGTTCATCTTTAATTAATTGCATGTTGTAGTCGGTTAATTGATTTCTATAAAAGTCTCGCTCTGCAACGGCGTCTAGGCCCTTGTCACACTTTAGTTGTGCAATAGTATATTTGTCTACGATTTCAATCAATGCTAATTTATACACCATTGTCTCCTAATTTTTCTATTTATAAAGGCTCATGAATCCGTCAACTTTTTGCCCTATATATTCAATTTGCTCAGGAGTAATTACAGGACTAGTACCATGAAAGTAAGTGTTGGTCATAGTAAAGGTTGCAACAGGAAAATTATCTTTGGCTTTTTGTGGATTCATGATATGACTATATGCCGGCTGCAACATAATATTACCAGCAAAGTAGGGACGAGTCTGAATTAAATTTTCTTCTAAGTAATCAACAATGTCACTGCGGTTGAAAGGTGCATCTTTTCGAATAGTCAAAGGAAACGCAAACCAGCTTGGATCTGATTTATCTTGTGCTCTAGGTAGATGAAAAAATTCTTCATACTTAGAATAGATATCAAATAAAAGTTTATAGTTGCTTCTTCTCAACGAATGAATCTTATCTAACTTTTTAAGTTGTTCGAGTCCCATAGCACCTTGCAATTCTATTGGTTTAAGATTATACCCAATTTCATCATAGACATACTTGTGATCAAATATTTCACCCGGCATGGTAGGAATCCACTCATTGAACCTTTTGCCGCAGGTTCCGCATTTTAATTTGTTTGCTTCAGGTCCTACGCAGTAACAACCTCTACCCCATTCTCTAAATGATCTAAGAATCACTTCTTGTTCATAGGTATTACAGGCAACGTAGCCACCTTCTCCCATGGTCATATGGTGTGCTGGGTAAAAACTACAGCTAGCCATTTCTCCGTAGCTACCTAGTTTTTTGCCGTTATAGGTAGAACCTAATGCGTCACAACAATCCTCCAACAATATTAGATTATATTGTTTAACCAAATCCATAAGACGATCCATGTTAGGAGGATTGCCCAATACGTGTGCAAATGTAATAACACGGATGTCTGGATTCTCTTTTAGTTTTTGTTCAACTTGATCTAAATCTAGATTTAATGTTTCTAACTCAATGTCTACAAACACTGGCTGAAAACCAACTTGAAGTGTAGGGTTCAGTGTAGTAGGAAAGCCTGCAATAGGCATCAATACTTTGGTTCCTTTAGGCAAATTGTTTCCACGTTTACTAGTCAATGATGCCATCATCAATAGATTAGAACTAGAACCAGAATTTGTTAATATGCCAAAGTTCTTGTCAAAGTATCTAGAGAATTTTTTCTCAAACTGCATAGACTTTGAACCCATTACCAGCCAGCCGTCTAATAGTGTAGACACAGCCGATACAATTTCAGTTTCATCAAAATATGGACCAGCATAGTTTACAAAATCTTTGCCCGCAGTCCAAGTTTTTTTACTGTCCCTGTCCTTGATAAAATCTACAACGCTGTTTAAAATTTGATTTTTTTCCATTATAACCAATGCCTGTGTGCTAAAGTCCAATCTACTAGTTCTTGAATTCGTTCTTCAAAAGACATCTTCGGCGACCATCCTAATTTTTTCAACAGGTCGCCGCTGAGAGAATATCTTAAATCTAGTCCAGGTCTTACCTTGTTATAGTCTACGAGTTTGTACTTGAGTTCTTTATTCATATATTTGGCAACAATTTGAGCGATTTCTAAATTGTCTAGTTCGGTATAACCAATGATATTAAACTTAGGGCATTTTGCACCACCGTAGTCGTTTTCAAATACGTGCTGTGGTAAATCTAAAATAAACAACAGTGCATCAGCAACATCTTTAACATGTACATAGTGTCTAGATCCTGGTTTGTTAGTAACTGGATCGGCATGCACTAGTATCTCTGTGTCATTCATTATGTGTTTAATACATTTAGGAATATACTTTTCAGGATGCTGTCTAGGACCATAGACATTTACAGTATGACAAATATAAACTGGAAGTTTGTAGGTATTGTGATATGACACTGCTAGTTCTTCTCCGCCAGCTTTACTAGCAGAATAAGGATTAGTTGAATTGTATCTAGCACGTTCGTCATATTCAACTCCGTCAGGGGCAGGACCAAATACTTCATCAGTGCTGAAATAGATAAATCTTTCCAAGTTGCTACAAGTTCTTGCAAAATTAAGAACATTACAAGTTCCCACAACATTATCTAATACAAATGCCATGGGATTTTCTATCGATCGATCTACGTGAGATGCTGCACCAATATGCATGATGTAATTAACATTGCCAATAGCATTGGATACCTGTTCATTGAATTCAGCTTTCATGTCATGAAACACAAATTTTAATCTTGATTTGTGTTGCGGAAGCTCTGTGATTATTTCATGTAGACGATTTAGATTACCTGAAAAGTCTAACCGATCAATGGTAATAACATTCCAGTCAGTTTTTTCTAATATAGTTTCTATTGCCATATGTGCAATAAATCCTGCTCCGCCAGTCACAAGCACTGTTTTTTTCATTTTGAGTTATTTGCTGTGTTTTTATTTGCGATAAGATGAGGACAAGAATTAATCTCATCTATCATTGATTCTTGATCTCCAACTAGCCCAAATAATGCTCTTGGACGAGAATCTGCGTCTTCCGGAAGGTCTGTTAGATAATATATTGCTATACTCTTTCTATAAACACCCTTGGGAACACTACAAATTCGACTAAGCCCATGCCATGAATTTTGTGTAGTGTCAAAAATTACTGCACGATTAAATATCGGGGCTACTTCTTTTACTAGTTGGTCAGGAGTATTAGTTCCAGACCATAATCCAAAATGCCCGCCGTGTTCTTCTTTTAAATCTTTAGACAGATAAATTATTAGATTTAATTTTCTCTGTAGTGGAAGTTTTGGATGTATAGAATAATCTAGATGGGGATTCAACGAGCCGCCACTTCCGTGCATGTGCCATCCTCCGGCCTGAAGTCCAGGGTCACTGTATAATTTACAACCTACTAATTTAGACAACTTGTCTACAAAATCTGGAGAGTTTAAGTAGGCAAAAAGTTGATATGTATTTTTAGGAAACAAAAACCAATCGCAGTTAAGTTTTTTGTGCTGTACAATATTATTGTATTCTAACCAATGTTCAGAATCATAATCCAAAAACTCCCGTTCTATAGTTTCTGGATCTAATAAAAAGTTATCAATGACACAGTGATCAAATGGACTAGCTTTATAATTTTCAAATGAGTTAATAACATTGTTGATATTAACCAAATTCATTAGATATGTTTCCTCTCACTGTGTTTTTTTCTTGCAGACTATTTATTTTGCATAGTTGAACAAGCCAAAATAACTTGACTTATTTCATATTTGAGCATATAATAATAGTATTGTTTAACGCATAGGAGCAAAAATTGGCTACTAAACTCAAAAAGGCTAGCATTGCCATTCGCCAAAAGGCTAACCGTGATAACAGTCCTAGTTGGGATGGCGCAGACGAATGGACTGGTGAGAAGTTCACAGCGCACTTTAGATTGGCTATGGATCATTATCGTATGGATAGTGATGTTAAAGCACTTAAAGTTAAGGTAATTGAATGGATGCACACTCAAGGATATGACAAAGCAGACATCAAGGCTATCCGTAAAACTAAAGACAAGTACTTTCAAGGCACTATGGTAGGTGTTGCTGCCTGTTTGGTCCGAGGCATGCCCGAAGTTCACCAAAGTTTTAACAATGGTCGAGACACAGGTGCATGGCTGCGTAGCCAAATTGACAAAGTAATGCACGATGGTTCTTCCGATCGTGAAGAAGACGAGGATGCCCCAAAGACAGCTAAGTCTGCAGTTTTTGTTCCCAGTATTCAAGAACGTGTTCGTGATGCGGCCTTTGCCATGACTGAGGAAATTGAAGATGCTTTTCTATCCTTTCAAACAGACCCAGAAAACTTTGATCCTAAGGCTTTTAAGATGCTTAACCTGCTCAAGGCTAAGGGAGCCAAGGCTGCTCATGCACGTATCATCCGTGATTTTTATGCACGTGATTTGGCGGAACTCCTAGAACTGGCCAGTGGCAATGCCGATGAGCAGTTGCGTGAGGGGTATAGACATCGCAGCCGAAAACAGATAAAGAGTTTGATTGCATTCTTGCAGGAAATTGATAGTGCCTGTAACATGCTGATGCAAGAAGCCAGAGTTACTCGCAAGCCACGTAAGGTCAAGGCTGTTAGCAAAGATAAAATAGTCAGCAAACTAAAATACAAGAAAACTGACGAACCACTTAAACTGGTCAGTGTAAATCCTGCTGATATCATTGGCGCTAAGGAACTGTGGATTTACAACACTAAAACCCGCAAGTTGGGACGTTATGTTGCCAATGAATACCAGGATCTTGCTGTCAAAGGCACAAGTATTTTGAATTTCAATGAAACTCAGAGTATTTGCAAGACCATCCGTAAGCCAGAAGAAAAACTAAAAGAGTTCAAGACTGCTGGCAAAGTTGCCCTGCGTAAGTTTTTAGATGATATCAACGCTACAGACACTCGGATGAATGGTCGTCTTAACGAAGAAACTATTCTTCTCAGAGTAGCATAATAACTAGTTTTAAATGGGTAAATACTCCGTAAGGAGTATTTCCCATGGGTATAGGTGTTGCAGTAGCAGATGCTTTTCGCACAGTGATAGTACAGCCAGGACACTATCATATCAATGCAGACAGTGCAGACAGTGCGGTTGAACTGTGTCAGGGTAATGGTATTAAATTAGAAGTAGATCCAGAAAACAAAAAAATTACCATACAAAACAGTAATGTACTGCCTTGTTTCACAGTTGTAGAATTAAAAGCCCTAAAAGATCCTATTTTAGGACAAGTTGTAGCAGTTAAAGACCAGGATGGCATAGGCGCGCTGGCAGTTTTTGATGGTAGAATGTGGCGCGGTGTTGCCCTAGGTTCTGCCCTTTAGGCTATAAATATACAGTCTAGAGGTTAGTCATGGAACGAAACATATTTTTTAACGGTAATTCACTGCGAGAATTAGACGGCCAAGGTCTAGTTTGGAATGATGGTACCACTGCAAAACACCTTATTATGCGTGAAGGCAGTTTATGGGCCAACACCAGCTTAAATTTCAACGGCGGGTTGGCTGTCAATTTTAACAACACTCTGGCATTGAGCCAAAATGAATTAGGAACCACCGTTGTAAAAAGCAACTTAAAACAGGTAGGTAACCTTAAATTCTTAACAGTTGATGGCAAAACATCACTAGGCAAAGTAGTTACCGTTGATCCAGACTTCCAACGTGTGGGCATCAACACAGAAAAACCAAATGCTGCTCTCAGCATTGTCGATAATAGCATAGAAATTATTCTAGGCAGTCATCAAAACGATATTGCCAAGGTTGGCACTTACACCGCTGATGATCTAGCATTAATTACAGATAATACCGAACGCATCAAAATTGGGCGTACAGGAGAAATAGTAATAGGACATGTCAAACACAAAAACGCAGTAGTCACTATTAACGGAAAATTAGTTGTTGATCAATTAGAAACAAAAACTAAATTAAACAAATCTTTAGAATTATCAGCACCCGCTTGGGATGTTGAACCCAATGGCTTAGGTATTGTCTGGACAGGGGCCAGTGAACATAAGTTTACATTTGAGTCTAATATTGATCGATTTCATAGCTCAGAAAACATAGATCTTGCACAAGAAAAATATTTCAGTATAGAAAACACATTAGTATTAAGTAAAACCGCACTGGGCAGTACCGTAGTTGATTCTAACCTTACCACTTTAGGCCTTTTAAAAACTGTCACAGTAAGCGGCAAAGCAGTGTTCATGGGCAGTCACGCTGAATTCAATGATGAGGGTTTGTCTTTTAAGGCTAGAGATAATTCAGTAATGTTTAACCACAATGGCATAGCATCTACTAATAAATTTTCTATTGAAGTCGATCGCGAAAGTGAATTTGAGATTGACAGATATGGAAACATCACTGTTGGAAATAGACATAATAACAACAGAGTAGTGGCTGTCTTTGGTCAATTAAGCATAGGTATGCGCCATCCCGACCCCACAGTAAGTTTAGTCACTGCTGGCACTATGAGTTTCGCTGGCAAAAAATTTGTTGTAGGTGACAATTTTCCCAGTGCAGGTGTATTTAACAAAGGCGATATCTGCTGGAACACTGATCCAAAAATCAGCGATTATATAGGATGGGTTTGCATTGTACCAGGAACACCAGGCAAATGGGAACCATTTGGTCCAATCGGTAGATAGTGTATGGGTGCTAGGCAACGGGATTAGCAGACAAGGATTTAATCTACGTAGCATAAAAGATTGGACTATAGGCTGTAATGCCATACACAGAGATTATGTTGTCGATGAAATAGTCGCAGTTGATCGGAGAATGGTCAATGAAATACTAGGCAACGACAATTATAAATCTATTCCAATATATACAAGAAAAACTTGGCTATCATTATATCAAGATCAAACAAGATTAAACGCGGTTCCAGATTTGCCCTACATAGGGCATAACAAGTTTGATAAGCCGGATCACTGGAATAGTGGGCCATATGCAGTATTGTTGGCCACTAATCACAGACCAAAAACAGTAAATCTTTTAGGATTCGATCTATATGGCATTGGTAAAACTTACAACAACTTGTATGCCAATACTCCTAATTATGGAAAAGCTGGAGATAGACCAGTAGGACATAATTTTTGGATCGTGCAATTAGCAAAACTATATGAACTAAATCCATTGATAACATTTGTAATATGGCAACGACCACAATGGCCTATGCCTTTTCAATGGAAGGTGATGAAAAACTTGACAAGACAAGATATTCCTGTATAATTACTTAATGCGGTCTCAGGCATTCAACCCGCAATATAAATTCTGCATGCCATCAAACTTGCTCATTTACAGGGAGAGAAGAGATGGCAAAGTATCTATCTACAAAAATCTACGGCAACGATCGAGGACTCAGTTGTTGCTTCCGCCAGTGGCGAGCCACGCACAGCCATTGCTCACTGCTTCACGGCTACTCTATTGGTATCAAACTCGTATTTGAATGTGATACCTTAGACGAGAAGAACTGGGGCATGGACTTTGGTGGTCTCAAAGAGTTCAAAACCTGGGCTGATCACATGTTTGATCATACCACAATAATTGCTCAAGATGATCCGCTGCTGGATCGTTTCAAAGCGTTGAGCGGTTGGAGTTCAAATCCCGAGTACGATGGCCAACCGGAGCGTGTTCAAATAGCACCCTATTCCAGATTGGGCGTCTGCGATCTACGGATTGTAGAAGGCGTGGGCTGTGAAATGTTTGCCAAAATGTGCTATGATAAAATGGATTGGTTGCTGAGGAACGGTGAGCACCGCTATCCGCTGAACCCCACAGTGCGTATCAAAAGTGTAGAAGTGTTTGAACACGCAGGTAACTCCGCAACTTACGAAGGATAATATGAACAATCAACTCATAATTATCTCAATCGTATTGACTAGCCTACCTAGTTATGCTACAATGAGCCTATAAAGTTTTTTGGAGTTCAACCATGATTAGATACGCCGAAGTATTTTTAGACATGGATGAGAATCGCACCGTGTGGTCAGTGGGTGTGTTTGACGAGGAAGACAATCTTATAGAAATGCGTCCGTTTCGTGACAAAGCGGATGCAGAAGAATACGCAGAACTTTTTGAGGAAAGACAATGATAGGACTATTTAAATTTTTACGCCTGCTGTTTAGAACTTTTTGGCAACTGTTGGATCCCAACTTCAACGGCTTGAAAAATGCGCCCATGCAGATCAAGTACATTGTCAGCATTTGGCTAGGATGCTTTTGGGCTCTGGCGTTTTCACTGTACACCGGCGAACTGTATTACCTGGGCTACAATGTGTTTGGACACGGCGCTGTGATCAGCATGGCGTTCATAACTTGGTTGGTGATCAAGACTGTGCAGAAACAGTATCCCGAGCGGCCAAAATATGATCAACTACGTCAACCGGATCGTGCTCAGAGAGATTCTGAGATGAGCGACGAAGAGAGACAAAAGCTGGCTAGGAATATCTGATGGGCAAAGCAATTGACATATTCAAATGGATTTTTATGTTTGTCTGGGGACCAATTGCAGGAACGGGACTATTGATTTATATACTCATATGGACTATGCCTGTAGAGATATACAAAAAAATACAACATCGAAAACAGCCCAAACCTGCACATGAACTTCCTATACAGAAACTTATCGATCAAGTAAAAGAAGAAAACAAACCAAAGATTACCAATTCTGACTGGAGTAGCGCATGAACGAACGAATTAAACAACTTGCTGAACAGGCTGGACTATACCACGTGCTTTATAATGGCAATCTTTATCCTACTAGTTTTACTGCTGAACAGTCTATTACTGCCTATAATACATTCGCCGAGTTAATTGTCAAAGAACATATTAATTTACTCATACAAGAGTGGTACGATTTGAATAATGTACCAGAGACTGAAAATGAAACGCCACACAATGTTGGACTTGCACTCGGCCGTAAGACAGAGGTATCGGTACTAATGACTAAAATCAGTAAACATTTCGGAGTTGAAGAGTGAACGAACAAATTAGAGGAAGATTTTAATTAGGTCGTTTGATAATTTTTAATTCTATGCCATGGCCTAGACACTTGCAACGGCCATTGTGATTGTAGTAAAATAAATCTATCTTAATAAAGTGAGGACTTAAGAAATGACATCATATACAAAAAATTCTATCGGTAATTATTGGAACCTGCTACCAGACTTTGACTGGAGCCATATCCTGCTAAGGATTCCATTGGCCATTGTGTTCATTCAACAGGGCCTGGCAAAGATGCCGTTTGATCCTGCGGGTGGCTCGGGATTTGGCCTAGGTGAACTGACGT
>Ga0194115_10004070_pt1 | contig 16014 bp, 13 predicted proteins | sample TA2MahsurfametaG_3_FD_148656 | JGI IMG/M metagenome (GOLD analysis project Ga0194115, IMG submission 148656) | Freshwater microbial communities from Lake Tanganyika, Tanzania - TA2015002 Mahale S4 surface | ecosystem: Environmental > Aquatic > Freshwater > Lake | place: Tanzania: Lake...
CGATGGATGGTTATTTGAACTCGTGGGGAGATACGGCGTCGTATTCAAGAACCTCACAAGGTTCTTGCAACTATAGCTAGTAGGTGGTGGTAATCTCTCTTTGTTTCCCTTGATGGATAGTGATGATAACACGAGGGTATACCACGAGGGTTGCCATTGGGTATTTCTTTTCCCTTTCACTTTTTGTCTTGAAGACTCGGGCATGGATGTACCGTCCTTATGGACCTGCCATTGGTTTCCATCGACGAGGAACCCCATTGAAGCGAAGTGACGAGACTCTGACTACCGTTGACGAAAATAACCACATTATGACACTCCATGGATCTTGGAACTCGTCTCACTTTGGAGCTACTGGTTGTTGGTGCCGACGACCCCTGCTCCTACGTCAAGCCTTTCCATCTGCGACAGACGAAGCCTCTCCACTACCATCGTGGCAGCAAATTATCGATCTGGCATGTTGTGCTTCCCGTGATGAAGATCAAGATATGGCAGATGCTCTAACTTGTCGACTCATTCAACACGTTCCCAATCAGTTGGACTCCTTTACGATTGAATTTGGACCCTTTGACGATTCTACTGACATGAATACTATCTTACAGGGCAACAATGATGAAAAGGCTTCGACTTTAGTCGTTAATGATGTCGATCGATGGATTCCAGAATTATCAGACTGGATGGATGAGCAATTCAATTTTTTGCCCAGATGGAGACGAGATGATGCCCAGATCAGTCTGGCAGCCGATGGAGGTGGTATCGGACCCCACGTTGACAACTATGATGTATTCCTCATTCAAACCTCGGGTATTCGGGAGTGGGAAGTGAGTGTCCTACCGATATCCGTCGAGCAAGAGTACGCGACTCTAGTAGAGGACTCGCAAGTTCGTATTCTCAATATGACACAGATACCAATGGAAACAGTCATTCTCACTCTCGAGCCTGGAGACTGTTTGTATATCCCTCCCCGTTTCATTCACTGTGGTACCGCTCATTCGGACGACTGTGTTACTCTCAGTGTCGGATGTCGAGCACCGTCTGCAGCTGACTTGCTAACCAAGTTGGCAGAATCTGTGGCACAAAGTTCGATGTCATCAGCGACACGTCGATATGTCGACGAAGAATTGTTTAATCCCAATCCCTCCCTGTCGGGTGGCCTAACAAAGGAAGTGACACTGCGTATGAAAGATTTGATTGTGGACCTGGTCCAGTCTTTCGTTAATGATGAGGAGGCTTGGGGAGACATGGTAGGGAAAATGATTACAGAACCGAATCGACCCATCATGGATTACCCAGTCCCCCTCTACGACATTGATGCCGACTGGAAGTCGCAGTTGGGTGTATGGGGAAGTGGAACGAGCGCTCTCAATGCTTTGCTAATGGGGAACGGAAGTCTTCGGAGAGCGGAAGGGATTACTTTTGCGTGGTCGTATTCTGAGGAGTCCAAGTTAGGGTATTTGTATGCACAAGGACGAAGTTTCCAAATCAATGGCAGACGACTATCAGAAGGATTTGTACAAGCTCTCTTGGATCGGATATCAAACGGTCCCCCCATCACGAAGGTCTGGTTGGAACGTGAGATTAACTATGGATTAGCGAACTCGGATGGTAGCGATTTCCTCTGTGAACTCATCAATGAGGGACTAATGTATGGAGACGACAGTCAGTAGTCCATTGTCGCCGTTACAGTACCCTGATTGACCTAGTGGAGGGATATTGAGAAAGCATTGTACTGAAAAAACATCGGACAGCGACAGGAAACTACATGTGGCTGGCCCTACGGAGGTTTGGAGACGGTACTGCCAAGGTAAGCCGATTCACATGTCAGAGTGTCACGGTGATTAGCCAACAAAACATTCCCATTCCAACGCCTGCTTTCGGCAGTCGACGAAAATAATTACGTACGATTGGTTCTACGACTCAGATTTTGGCAGCAAATTTCGGGTGTGCGGTGCAAAGTGGGAGAACCCAAGGCATCAAATACACCCCTTATTTCCGCAGTGTGACGAACATATAATGATAAGCAGGTGTTTTTGGGATATTTTTAGGGGTGGCACAAATGTTGTTTGATTTTCTCAAAAATGTTGAAAATGTGACATTCCGACTTCGTCGCACTTCCGGATCACTTCGTCAACTATCGTATTCTCCGTGATGCTACTTCACAGTCTCAAGAAAAAGTACACCCAAGGAACCTGTGAGATGGTGTTTGGTCGTCCGGTATATTGTGGTAGTTGCGCACCTCGTCTACAAGGAGTGGGTGACCCCGACTCTTGCATGTGCGGGTGCTACAATCTGAATGGAACGATGCCGGTGTTCTGTGCTCAGCTTCTGCTCTTCGTTGGTATGATATTGTCGTGGGCAACGATGGTAGACTGTTCCTTCGCGACCCTTGAGTCTAATTTTACGTTGGGAGAAGGTTATGCGGAGTTACCATTTCAAAACATCACAAGTCTAGGCCTATTCACGTTCATGAAGCCAGATGGTGAATGTTATTGGGAACAGCTCCAGGTCTTCGAAGAATACCAAATTGATTGGTATATCAACACGTTGACATCTGACTGGAACATGGGTCGAGCATTTGCAGTCGCAGGAGGTTTGGGGGGGATTTGTTTCTTCCTCTACTCGCTGAGTTTTTCCTGCAGTTCGCAAGTTCGAGGTTTCCGTTGGTTCATGATCTTGATATTGTGTTTCGTTCTACCAGCCGTCCAAGCTCTGGTATTCTACACGTTCTGGAGTGATTTTTGCGAAGAGAATGATTGCCGCCTGAGTCGCTCGTCGATATTCTGTATCGTATCGGCTGCTTGCTACTTCGAAGCAGGAGTGACTTTTTTCTACACGTCAAATTACCCAGGCGACAAAATCATTGAAAAAGAGAGGAAGCTGTTGGAACAAAGGGCAAAGGCACGACGGCATCAACCCGATCCCGAAGAAAGGGCACATGTTGTTGTGGATGTGGATATCGAATCGGACTCTTTCCAAGACGAGGTGGCAGTCGGGTCTGTGGACGGCAGCATGTATATTGAAGACTATTCGATCATGCGAATGGAACCAAGTGTTTTGGGCGAGGATACGGTCGAGTCCAACAGAGAGGAAGATGTCCAGACTGACTACGAGGAACTGATGCAGGAACTGATCCAGGCTAGAGTCGAGCAGGTTCTCCCAACAGAAAAGGAAGAGTCTCCCCCATCAGAAAACGAAGAGTCTCTCCCCACAGAAAACGAAGAGTCTCTCCCCACAGAAAACGAGGAAACGGTCCAGACGGAAGACGAGGAGGAAGCAGCAGTCCGGACTGACGATGAAGAGACGAACCTAAGTCACGAGGTTCCCCTGAGCGAAGAAGAACAAGAGGATTTCCATGTATTTGAGGACGAGGCTGATCGGAGTATGTCTATGGAATGCATGTCTGTAGACCAGAGCATGATGTCAGAAATGGGGAGCGTACGCACCAATCCTTTCTATCCGAAAGATGCAGACTACGCTGTGTTGGGCGACGCCCATTTATTGGATGAACGAAGCATTATGGGTGAACAAAGTCTAACGGATGAACAAAGCACCATGGAAAATAAGTTATCGACCAGTATGGGGCTAATGGAACACGAGACCCTTTGAAGACCTAGCCATACAATTCCTGGCGAAGAGATATCCCAGATGTGTCTGTAGATTAGTTTGAGGTTAATGCTACATATCTCTCAAGGCGCGGGAAACCTTCCACTAGCCTATAGTCGCCGAAGCTGATGATACCATGAGAGTTGTCTAGAGAGAGCATTCCTCATTATACCTTTCAACGCGATAGACGAAATGCGAGATACGACTGTTATGAAGTCAAAAAGCATTTTCTCCGAGTCTGTATGTACTCCGTGTGTGGACGTCTGTCAGTCGTTCGGCGCCGGTTGTGAGAACCAACGAAAATTGCACGACGGCATTCTACCTCGTGGTGAACAAATAGTTGCATCGGAACGTGTTCTGCAGGACGAGCTACTGCATTACTCTGTTTCTCTCGTTCCTCTTCTACCTCAGTTCACTATTGGCTCAGGAAATCAAGCCCCAGCATCCCAACATAGTCATATACAGTTTGGTTCAAATCAATTAACACTTCAGGATGCCTCAACATGAACACATGGAACGCCACCGGAAGTTGCATGGCCGCAGGTTAGATGCAGACGAACGGGAACGGAAAAAGGAAGCTCGTTTGGCACACAAACGGTCAGAATTTGCTCAGAAGGTACATGGAATCCGTGCGAAGATCTATCAGAAACGTCGCTTTAAGGAAAAGGCGACGATGCGGAAGACGATTGCAATGCACAATGAACGGTCCAACCAACACGCGAATGATGAAGCCGTTGCCGACGGTGCCGTCCCTGCCTACCTTTTGGACCGTGAGGGTGTCTCTCGTGCAAAGGTTTTGAGTAATACTGTCAAACAAAAGAGAAAAGAGAAGGCAGGGAAATGGGAGGTCCCTATTCCGAAAGTCAAACCCGTTGCCGATGATGAAATGTTCAAGGTCTTGTCAAGTGGAAAACGACAAAAGAAGCAATGGAAACGTATGGTCACAAAATGTACATTTGTGGGTGATACCTTTACCCGTAAAAATCCCAAATATGAACGATTTATCCGTCCCACCGGTTTACGAATGAAGAAGGCTAACGTTACCCATCCAGAATTAAAAACAACCTTCCAACTCGATATTCTGGGTGTGAAGAAGAATCCAAGTTCACAGATCTACACCAACCTCGGTGTACTGACCAAGGGTACAATCATCGAAGTCAATGTGAGTGAACTTGGTCTCGTGACGACATCGGGGAAGGTTGCATGGGGGAAAATGGCCCAAGTTACTAACAATCCAGAGTTGGATGGGTGTGTCAACGCGGTCCTTTTGGTATAGTCGGACTCATAAGAGCAGACGGACACTGTAGACTACATTTTTCATCTCACAATCAAATATTGTACGGAGTAGGGCTGAAAAATGAGGTTCTATGGTTGTAGGCTATCGCCGAGATCCCTTTTCGACGACTCTCGATACTTCGTAGATACCCACGAGAGTATCGTACACATAATGTCCAAATGTCATCCCCAGGGCGACTCTTGCGGTTCCCCATCCTATTCGAAGTCGATTTTGGATATGTCGACATCTTTCGTACCACGATGGACATTGGATGACTTCCTTTGTGAATTGGGCAAGGACGACACGGACGGAATCTGCGACCTCTTTGGAACTAGTCGCGTATTGCAAATTCCTCGCGAGATTCAACGGTCCACTTAGAATCGTCGCAAAGGTCGCAGCCATAAAGTTTGCAATGTGTTGATATTCCAATCCCAACTGTAATCGATATTGTAATTCGAAACGTAGAAATGTATATGTCCCCCCGAATACGAAATCCCGTGCAACCGTTGGAATCAGACCATTACAAAAGGGTCTTATCCCGCCTATTCTTAACATGTCCAGAGATTCTCTTACCATACCCCGACTGACATCTCGACCCCATGTCTTGTATTTGACAGCGGATATTGGATTACACACTATAGCGTTGAGGGATCCCGCGGCAGTTCCTGCAGCAAAATTGTAAATGGCACCGTAGGATCCCGTATCCATCGCTGCTTCAGGTGGTAGTAATGAAACAAAGAAATGCTCCAATGGATAATAGAGGCCCCCACTTAATGCTCGGTGCCCGACTGACTGAAAGAAACCTTGGTAGGGTCTATGGAAGTTTTCTTTGGACAGAAAAGGAATCCCATTCTTTACACTGAGATAGAGGGCTCGATCGTACGGGTTAAAGAGGCCCGCTTGCGCTACTCCCGCGGTAAGACCACTGAGAAAGGACACGGTATTAACTCGAGGGATAGGTGTAGTATCAGGAATGTGTGCAAGACTCGTATGTCGTCTCACCACGCGTGAGGCTCTTCGATCCCTTGAGGTTGAGGTGGTTGTCGTCGTTGTCGTCGTAGAAGAATCGTCATCGTTGAGAATCTTGTTATCGACAATCATGTCAGCACCTCCTGGAATGTTCCAGGAATTGTTGCATATGATGTTCTATACCTTATCAGATGTACAGCTTAATCTCCGGAGTAATGGTGCTGGATCCGTAATGGGAGGCAATTTGGGCGGAGAGTTGAAGAAAAAACGAGTCGAGCCAGAATTGGGTCCATGTCGACACAGCGTGTGGTCGTCGTCCGGTGGAAAAGAACAAACAAGAAAGCCAGGTCGGAAGGAAGTGCCTTCTCGAGCGTGCACATCACGAGTCTTCACTCTAGTTAAGACGTGGGCGATGCGGGGAAATCGCGACGTTCTGGGGGTGAACTATCAGGTTCGGGGGAACGTTGCTCAGCTAGAGAGAGTGAAGCAAAAATTTGCGGATAGACCCGCAAATACTCGATCAAGGAGGCGTTGTCTTTATGGGTTCAGTAGGGTTATAGGCAGCCACAACGCAAGGTTCGTCCCTCTGTCGGTGCGACAGTCTTTTTTGGAAGGGGGGGGGAACTTGAACCGGCTCTCTTGGGGCATTGCCCTCTTAGAACGTGAAAACTGACCATGTATCTTTGGAAACAGAGACTAGGACATAGAAGATGCTTTTACAATCTCGCGTCTCTCCAAGCAAGCCGCTTCGACAGCCGCTGTCACTCCTCTCTACGGCATGTATTCTTGTCCACTGTCCGTAGAACGGAAAAGAGGTTTTCGTTCCAACAAACAACTAGAGAAAGGTCTGGATTACCCCTGAATGCCTAGGGCGACCTCCTTCTCAAGAAAATTCCTGTGAGAACCCGATATTGGACCAGAGCGACGACTACCGTATAATTCGAATGTTGAATCATGTGCGCTTTCGCCTTCTTCTTGAATCTTGGGGAGACCCGGACGAAACGCCGCCCCTAACGAGGCTGGATCCTTGTACTTATTCACGTATGTTATCCTGGAATCTGATATGGTTATTTCCTGTAGCCGGGGGATATTTCGGTCGAAACATGCTTTCCAGAGAGCTACCACCACTGACAACTCCGGGTAGGCAGCACGAAGCCGAGCGTAATTCAGTCGATTGAAGATAAACATATTCAAGAAACCTTGAAGGGGCAAGATTGCTGCCTGGATGACGAGTAACCACGCGATCTTCTTTTCGAGGAATGCCTCTTCGTCAGCGGCAGTAAACCCTTCCATTCCCCGTGCCACTCCCGCAGGGCAGAAGCAAACGAAGAAGGAAGCCACATACAGGAATCCCTGCTGCGCCGCTTCTCGCTCTTGTACATTCTGACACGTGCCTGTCACTGAACCAGCCGATGCAGAGGATATTCGAAAAGATCTCCGCACGTGGTGATAGACCAAGATGTTGTTGACTGTTAGGACCAGGAACGTCACGATGATGGGCCCACCACCGAATATTCCACCAATCGTTCGACTCCTACAGTCATCAACACATCCATGAGGATAATTATTTACCCAGCATCCTAAACCAACTTGTACCTCCGAGAAAACTCCAAGGGTCGCACCCACGACGGCAGTCATTACCGCGAACAAGACGACGAACCCATGAATCCACATCTCGTATTTGCTAGCAAAGTCTTTTCGCTTGATTCCATATCGTATGGTCAACAGGTAGTAGAATGAGAGAAACATGTTGTAGAGGACTGCAGAAACCCCCAGCTGCGTAATGAATCCAAGAAGCGTACATGTCGTGTTATTTCCAATCGCCCAAGGCCTTGTCGACGTTTCTTTCGGTAGAAGAAGTGGAGTTAATGCAAACCCAAAACTCGCAATGACATCAAAGGTCGAAAGTCCTAGCATCATTCGATCATATGAATTGGAATTCTCAAAGTCCCCTAGGACCTTGTAAAGAATCGTCGAGCTCCCCAGAATGGACAGGATTGAAGAAAACACGTAAAGAAATGATATCACATTCATTTGAGTATCTGTCAGGCCATCCTCAGGTGCCACGAAGGACAACGACTCTCCTGTGTCGACCATCGAGACGAAGTGCCGCACCTTCGTGGTTGTGACGAACCAATATGTGGCTGTGGAAGGACTGACAATGTCGAAGTCTCCCAGCAATCAAAACAAAGGGGATCCAGAACTAACTGTAAGGAAGAAGAATAGTCGAGCGGAGAAAGTTGTTTTGGTGGTTGCGAGGGACGGGCTTTGCGTCGACGATTTGACGAACTGTGCCAGTACCGTCGATATTTCTGTTGTATCATCGTTTCAATGTCACAGTCATAAGGCTGATGCTTACGGTGAGGTGCTCCCCGAACAGAAACGGAAACGGAAATCCTCCGAAGCGGAGATTCTCTTGGTTTCCGTCTGGAATGGCCCAACCGACCCTTACGGCTGTTACGGAAACGGAAAGCACTCGTGAACGACTTTTTCAGGGACTCAGAGACACCTCTTATACGTGGCTGTTTTCATCCCCGTTCCTTAAGGCCACGAATAATCGTCATATGCCCACGAAGCCAATTTTTCCGATATCCGTATGTGTAAAGGAGGGATTATTGGCCCTCCATTGCCGGTACCCGGTGTGAGGGTTTGCCCGAAATGGAATATGGTCGGTGGCATTGCGAGGTCCAGGAGCTCACAGTCAATGTTGACGGAAAACGGCCAGGACGGTGTCGGCGCCAGTCGCCAGTCAGGCAATGTGCTCGACAGACAGTCAGACGGACGACGAACGACGACACATCCAAGAAAATCCATGACGAGGAGGATCTCTCAGCCCACTCGATACCCCAAAGGCGCTCGTGGAAAAACCAAGCGCGGCGAAGGAAGGAAAGACGAACCATCTGCTCGAATTTGTGAAACCCTGCTTTCTGAATCACATGCAGTAAACAACTACTACTAATTATCATCGTCGACAGATTAAAACTCAATCATGGCAAGTCAAGCGTTGACCCAACTAGGAAGACTCTCCGGTGTTGCGGCTGCTGGTCTCTTTACGGTGAGCCAGTGTCTGTACAACGTAGATGGAGGTGAACGAGCTGTGATGTTCGACCAGCTTCGTGGGGGAGTCTTGCCCAAGGTTAGCGGAGAGGGTACCCACTTTATGATCCCTCTTGTTCAACGTCCAATTATCTTTGACATCCGAACCAAACCGCGTGAAATCCCTTCTGTGACTGGTACGAAGGATTTGCAAATGGTCAATATTAAACTTCGAGTTTTGTGGCGCCCGATTGAAGATGAGCTTCCAAGATTGTACCGTGAACTTGGAACGGACTTTGATGAACGTGTCCTTCCCTCCATCGGCAATGAGGTATTGAAGTCGATTGTAGCGCAGTATAATGCTGAAGAACTTCTAAGTAAGCGTGCTGAGATTTCGGCTCGAGTCCGTGAGGAAATGCACAAACGTGCTAGGGTCTTCCATCTTGAATTTGATGATGTGGCGATTACGCACTTGACCTTTGGTCGAGAATTCATGAATGCTATCGAAGCGAAGCAGGTGGCCTCGCAAGAGGCGGAACGACAACAGTGGGTTGTAAAGCGTGCCGAACAGGAGCGTATCGCTGTTGTCACCCGAGCAGAGGGTGAAGCCGAGGCCGCCTCCATTATTACCCAGGCTATGGAGAAGACTGGGAATGCCATTATCGAGGTCAGACGTATCGATGCCGCTAAGGAAATTGCTGGTAAGCTTGCAAACAGCCGGAACGTGGTTTACCTGCCCAATACTGGAGGATCTGGAAACGGACAGGGTGCCAACTTGCTCTTGGGAATTGACAAATAAGCGTATAGACACTACTCTTGTACATGATTCATATCTAGAGCATTCACTTTGGTGATTGAGATAACTAGTCATGAAAAATAGTGGTGACGATAGAGAAGTGGGAAACTTAAGCTACACAGGACAAACTACCCAGTCCATATCTGGCTAATACTTTGGTGGGTTGACTGTATCCATCACTGGTTTCAACGTCGTAATGACAAAGGGGAGACGGATTGGTTCCAACATTTCATTCAATACCAACGCAAGACCGATCTTTCCAAGTTGAGGATCGACTTTCGATGAAAGATCGAATCCTGTGATACTATCAGCATACGAAATGACACTCATCGCATCCAATCCGCCAAGGCCGATTGCCAAATACGTCACAGCGCCCATCGTCGTCCAGGTAATCCAATAATATACAAATAAGGGCAATCCATAATCTCGCATGAGAGTCTTGTACCGTCCTGACCACGTATAGATTTCACCCGTATTGATCCCACGTAACATTTCCAAGCGTGAAATGTCTCGATTTAATTGTCGCAGTTCACTTTCCTTCGCCTCCGGACTTAAATGATGGACTCTCGCCTTTTCTTTCTCTTGTTCTTCTGGTGTCATCGGCGTGTACCATCGTACCGCCGTCGTACTCTCGAAGAACGACGATGGGTGCGGTTTGGAAGGAGCGAATTTACCTTGCCCGTGACGGCTTCCAAGTTGCATACGGACCCAAGTGCCATTCAGACTTGGCCGTGTTCGACAAAATAACGACATGGCAACAAACGTCTTCAAAAGGGATGTATTAAAGAAGTAGACCAGTCAGTCCTCCCTAGGAATGGTGTAGAATAACTCGCGAATTACAGGTTTCACCGTGGTTCATCGTCATCGCTCGCACGTTTCGTTCAGCAGGTGCTCAGCAGGTGCTCTTTAGGTTATGAGACGGGAAGAAACTAGCTAAGCACATCATAGTTGTCGCAGGGGTTCCATTATCCGATCTCGGTAGAGCATGGCATCGCCATCTGACGATACTGAAGGATCTCGTGGTCATATTCATACCGTGGTCATATCCATGGCAAGCAAACTAACTGTAACCAACCAAGGATCAGATAGATGCCTATCTCTCAATGTTCTGCCGTGAAATCATATTTTTTGACCGGCATGCGGTAAACAAATCATTGTTCCTGTTTTTTTTGGAGCCCCTCCTCTCATTGGATGGAACGATGATGAATGTAGCCATGATGATCGACTACATATCACATTTTGCCTTTTCTACATGAGTTAGTCTCCCTTCCTGGTTTCTTGTCTATGTGGCTGTTTCGCGTTGCTCAGAGTAGCGTCTGATGGTGCACTCAACACCTAGTTGGACCACTCCGATTCGAAGAAAGATCTTGACGTGAAACGAATCCAGACGCTCGGAGGCACATCCAATCAACCATGGGACAACAAAGCGTCTTGTATCATTTACAGGGCAACTATTTAGAAGTGGAAAATGGGTTCGGGTGATGATGATGCGTGGGACGCTTTTGGAAGTGATGATGATGATGACAATGAGAATGATGGTGATAATGAGAATGACGAGAACTGTGAAGATGATCATCCTTCGGTCAAAGTCGGTATCCGGGTGGCCTCGTTCCTTTCTCAGGCATTCATAAAGGCAGATCCACACATTCGTCTTTCTCAAAGAATTACATATGTATCATCCCATGAGACTCATGTCATAGAGGCACTACGACATCGTGAGATAGTAGTAGTAACAGACCTCGATCAGGATAGGATACAGTTGGTGGATGCTGTCGTGAGCCTCAGTTCTCCCTGTGACGACGACGACGACATGACAATCTGTCGACGACTCGTCGTGGGGGGTATCTTCGTTTCGAATGGAACATCGTCAAGTCAGAATGATCCTTTATCAGATCCAGTGATTATTGAACAAGTAGGAGAAGGCGGAGCTTCTCTATTCTATAGAATAAAGCTACCAACCCATCTGACGCATCCCTCCCGTTGTCGTTGGTTGGTCAACCATTCATTAGAAGCCGAGAAGAGATACATCCAATCTGCATCAAAATATCTTTCAACGTATGAAATGAAGGAAGGGAAAATGACAGAAACATCGATTCAAAAGGCTGTATATTGCTTAAAGGAATTTGGGTACTGCATCATACGTGGTCTTCTAAATCCCAAACAGTGCACGGAATGGGGGACGACAGTGTTAGAATCGGTACATTCTGCCGCCAAGATTTTACTGGAGAGAGATCAGGTGGATATCTATCAGCCCCATACCTCGAAATTTGAACCACAGGCATATCGTGAACTATCGATGCGTGAGGATCTTAGATTTGATATTCGAGATGCGCCTGAATTGTCATCCCGTCGCGGTAACGAAGCACACGGGAACGAGATTGTTGTTGTCAACGGGAAGACTAAATCGTTGGATGCATTTCTTCGGGGGAACGAAAGTATTCTAGATATTATTCGGCGTACCATGAACCCGAAGTTTGGAGATCTATTCAGGGGAAACTTAGGAAGATTCAACTTTGGTGGTTCAGGGACTGACGGTAGCTTCCAAGACTTGAGAGTTTCACCCGTAGGCGGTATAGTCACACTTCCTGGCTGCGGGGACCAAGCAATTCATGCCGATACTCCGCATCTTTTCGAAAATATCCCTGACCTTCCCGCTCACTACATCAACGTTTTCGCCCCAGGAACGGAATTCAATGCCAAAGTAGGTGGAACCGCCTTTATTCATGGGAGTCATGACCTTGAATTCACAACGAAATACTGTGGCTCACGGGATGATTACAAGGCAACCTTCCCATTCCTCGTTAGGCCTGCCCTAGAATTGGGCGATGTGATCTTGTTCGATTGCAGGATTCTCCACTTTGGAATGGCGAACGATTCAGATTCTGGTATCGAACGCGTACTTCTCTACGCCAACACGACCATGGCATGGTTCACGGATCCCAAGAACTGGGATGATCGGAGGCGGATTTTCGAATAGTCGTTTGTTTGGTCCAAAGTAATCATCGATTTCTTCGCGTTGCATGTGTTTCCGCATATGATAGGATGTAGTTTCTTTCGGCCGAGGAGAGGAAGCTCACCAGACAAGATCTTCGAATCATGTCAAACTGGAGTTTGTATTCGACGTGGAGAGTGGCATGATGCTTTAATCTGGTTACTGATGGTTGAAAGGGCTTGATGGGTGCACGAAGGATTTCGTACGCCGAGCTTCTTGATGGCCAGACATAAACGTCGGTAGATGTAGACTACGTATGGTACGGCATCGTCGTCGCATACTTTAGAGACTCTTCATCCGATAGGAGTAGACTATTCGCGTAGTACTTGTTGGAATCAAACTCAAAGGTATCACGACCACCTAACCATTTTGGTACATTCTCCCGACCGACAACCGCATGAAGCATAGCCTCCCTAGTCTTTCCATCACGAGGTAAAAGTACAATTTTTTGACGAACTTTCCAAATATAATAAAGAAACATGGTGTGAGAATAAATCTCGAAGAAACAGATTATGGACTTTTGGATTTTTCTTGTAGTGTTTTTTTCCTCACCTTCTTCTGAAATAATCGGTCGAATAATTCCAACCAAAATTTCACCGACTCTTCCAAGATTTGTCAACATGATAATCCCAAGTCGATCGGGGAAGTGATCTTGTAATATTGTTACGAACACCTTTAACTGATGAAGGGAGGGCATGAGACCAAAAGAAAAGTTATGTCCATCCAAGATAATATTGAATTTCCCCACACGGCCATTGGAGTTTCGAAGTGACGCCGTTACGGCTTGTTCCAAAGCATTGACATAGGCACGCATGGTGAATTTATCATCTACCTTGGTTCGTTGTCCTGGTCGTACCCATACCTGTAGTTGATACGTGAGCAAAAGTTAGGGGTCAAATTCGTGTAGTGATTGGACGTTCCCGATTGGACGTTCCCGTTATATTTTTGTTTTGACTTACCAGAGAATGACCACCACTACGTTCATCGAATCCAGGACTAAAACCATGATGGAAAATGATCCCTTTTGAATTTTCCATAATCGTACTCGGAGAGACAGCCCATGGCATGAAAGATTCTCGAAAGGTTAGAGTGTGACCCAACGCTGGCGCATCGAGGTAGTGGTGGTGTGAAAACAAACATGTACAAGTGAGATTGGAATTTCAATTTCTGTATGAGATGAAAATCAAAACATTTCGAGGTGAAATGTTGTAAACGTACCAAATTCACTGGGACATCCTTTGGTACATAGTTTAAAGGGGAATGTCGCGACGAGATCAGACGGCCATGTCATAATTCGAAGATAGGAATAAAATAGTATTCCACCATCTATCCGTTCAAGTTCTGATCCTCCTCCCGAGTTAGATGGTGCGAACCAAGCGTAACTGTCGTTGTTACTGATGCTACTACTACTACTACTACTACTACTACTGCTACCGGAAGTACGTCCTCCTCCTCCTCCTCCTCCCCAGGGTACCATCGTCACTCGACGATTCCAATCCGATACTTGAGATAGGACACGATCCTTCAATTCCAAAAGAATTCTTCTCTCTTCGGGGGTCAGACTGAGATATGCATTAGTGTACGCTGTCTGGAAGGAATTCCCATCTTGCGATACCGACGTGGTCATCGACGAAGATGAATCATTGTCTATGATTGATGAATCGTGGACGACAACTTTGGGAGAACAAGAATTCTCGGTAGCAGTAGCCTGACGCCCCCTGGCTTTCGCTGTAGTAACACTCCATACGTTGATGATACTCCGGCATGTCGTGACGATTGGATCTTCTAAAAGGATGAGATATTCCGATTTAGGGTCTTGATCTTGACCTTTCTGTTTTCGGAATCCTAAAATGTTGAACAAACCTTTTCCCTTCTTTTCATCTTCACTTTCCGTCGATGGTGGTATCGTCTTGACGACAAGACTGGGGCAAGTCGTCGTCGATATGTCCTGTTGGAAATCGACATCTCGACATATCCAGAAAAATCCTACCACAGGTGGAAGAATGACCAATAGAAGTGTCACGATGACACCCAATAAAAAAGGTCGAAGGAATTGTGGTGAACCGTGTGGTACTACATTTACCCCGTTTTCATGTCGTCGTGGTGTTGTTGATATCTTGTGTGGTCGATTCCTTTGTTTTGTCATTTCTCTTCTGACTATTTTGTTGTGTTGTGTGAAACAACCTCCAACTACCGGTAGTAACTTATCGGTACTGTACTGTATGTGATTCGTACCAACCTTTGATGAGGTATGAGATCTTCTTGCCGTTTCACTTTATTTCGACGGGTGGCAGAAAACGAGAAAAGAAAGCTTTTTGGATCGTGATGCATGATGGGCTGCATCCGTTCCGTTCCGTTCCGTTCCGTTCCGTTCCGTGTTTTCACAGTCAGCCACCAGTTGGTCGGTCGGCGTGCACGCTCCGACTGGACCGAATCAATGTCGGGCACTTGAAACCATTCATGTAAATACATATGAATACATATAGCACGTACAGAACGTATTTCACTGTCATACGTTCGTCTCTGGTATGATATGATATGTATGATATGATACAATCGTGCCCAAATGACGAGAATGACCGACCAGCGGGATGGATGGAGACATCACGAGAATCGTCTTTTTGGAACACTGTTGTAAATGAACAGTCACTCTCATTCGTTTTTCACACAGACGAATCGATCTCCTCACAACAACAACATCAACAACAACGACGGTACAATATGGATGGTGGTGGTGGACAGAAGAAACTTTCCTCATCGAAAGGCGACGGTGGAGTTTCAGATGTCATTGCATCTCTATTCGTTCTGAGGGGGAAATTTGTGACCAATGTTGTCGTCGCGGCGGCATGTGTTTTGATCCTACTTTTGTATAGCAGTACTGAAGAAATAACACAAGTATCATCCCATGAGATGGTCAGTGGTACCGTACTATACAAGACCCATCCACCGATACCTGCAGTCACTGTCACAACAAGTCCTACGACGGGTGGTATGACGATCCCTACCCCGAACGAAGACCAAGAAGATACTGTCGCGCCTACCCAGAAGGTCGTGGCAGAGACTTCTTCGCCCATGGCATCTCCCACGTCTCCACCACCGACACCGCTTCCAAAAGCCAATGACAATAACAAGGTTCAAAGCAAAAACAATGATGAGGAGGGAGACACTGACGGTGAACCTGATCCTATCAATGTATATTCCAAGTTTGCTACAGTCGTACCCCTACCAGGTGTACCGGTACCGGATGATGAGATGAAGAAAACTCTACTGGACAAATATGGAGAATGGCATTTTTGGGATGGTGAAGAAGAATCGAGACCGAACGAAAATTTCCTTACCAAATTT
>Ga0194115_10004071_pt1 | contig 16011 bp, 10 predicted proteins | sample TA2MahsurfametaG_3_FD_148656 | JGI IMG/M metagenome (GOLD analysis project Ga0194115, IMG submission 148656) | Freshwater microbial communities from Lake Tanganyika, Tanzania - TA2015002 Mahale S4 surface | ecosystem: Environmental > Aquatic > Freshwater > Lake | place: Tanzania: Lake...
GACGGTGAAGCCGTGGTCGTTCATGTTCAGGATTAGGTTTTGGCCCATGACGGCCAAGCCAATGAGTGCGATGTCGCCTGTAGGTTCCATGTTGGTTGTGTCGGAGTGAACCGAGTTGAGGTCACATCCTAACGGGGTAGGCCAGAGTCGCCAGCGTTTTTTCGGAGGCATCGTCTCGTCCGGTGCGGCCGGCAGACATAGCACGCGCGTCCGCACGCTTGACGGGGTAGAAATGCGCTCCTAGTTTGCGCTTCAGGATACACATGAGTTGCACTGAACCAGCCATCCGAGAGTTCGCCCGGCGTCTCTGCTTCCTGCTGATGTTCCGCGCGGCGTTGCGCTGCGGCACAGTGTGGCTGCTAGGTGTGGGCGTGGCGCTGCTCGTGGCACGTGTAACGGGGCTAGTTGCGTCTCATTGGCTGATTGGCGGATTGGCAGGGCTGGGGCCGGTCATCGGCGTCGCGGCGTGGCTGGAATGGCGGCGGCGGCCGCAGCTTACCGCCGTATGCGCGGCGATGGACCGGCATAACCAAGCTGGCGGCCTACTCATGGCCGCCGCGCAGGCCGACGTTTCCGCCTGGCAAAGCAGTACAAAGCTCGCTCAGCCTAACGTGCGCTGGAACAGCGGTCGACCCATCACGCTCTTCGCGGCAGCGGCGCTTTTTCTTGGCGCGGCCACCCTGATGCCCGAGCGATTCATCATCGGCGCGGCGCAGCGTCCGCTCGATGTGGGCAAGCTCGTCACGGAATTGACCGAGCAGATCACCGCGCTGGAGGAGGAAAAGATTTTGCCGGAGGACAAAGCCCTTGAACTCAAGAAGGAACTCGCCCGGCTCGGCAAGGAATCCGCCGCGAAGGATCCCGCCAAGACTTGGGAATCCCTCGACCATCTCAAGCAGTCCAACGCCGACCTCGCCAAACAGGCCGCGGAGGAAGCCATCCAAAAGACCGACACCATGAAGCAAGCCGAGACCCTCGCCGCCGCGCTGGGCCTTCTGCCAGACTCCGCCTCGGCCTTACTGGAGCGCGCCATGCAGGACATGGCCTCGCTTCTCCAGCAAGCAAAGCTGGAGCAGGGACTCCTCGCAGCGAAACTCCCCGAGGAACTCCTGAAGGCTGCCCAAGACGGAAAGCTCAGCCCCGAGCAACTCAAGGAATTGGTCAAAGCTCTCCAAGGCAACAAGGCCAAGCTCGCCGAAGGCCTCAACAAACTCGCCAACCTGAAGCTCATTGACCCCAAACTGCTCGAAGCCTGCAAGAACGCCGGTCAAGGCCCGAACCCCGACGGCCTGGCCGCCTTCCTCGCCGAGAACGGCGCGAACCTCGACTCCTTGCTCCAAGTGGTGCAGTCCTACGGCCAAGGCGGCGTAAATCGCGGCCGCGGCGACGCCCCGCTGACGTGGACCGACCCATCCGACGAGTCCGGCATGAAGTTCAAGGACACCGCGCTGCCGATGGGGCCGCTCAGTGGCTTGAAGGACGCGCAGCTCGTGGGCATCAGCCGCAACGCACCGGAAGTGACCAACGATAAGGAAACTGCCAGAGCCGGCGCACTGAGCGGAGCCGAGGCCGGCGGCGGCGCAGCTAACGTCCAGCAACTCCTCCCCCGCCACAAAGGTGCGGTGCAGCGCTTTTTCAAGCGGGAGAATTAGAATCGCAAGGACGCTGGCACTGGGAGCGGGCGAGGGAGAATTCTTCAGACCTAGAGTCAGATCAACATAACCCTCCGAGATTTATCAAGGCGTACACCTGATCATTTTGGCTGATCACGTCGTTGGATCGCTTGAGAATCGCCTGCTTACTCCCTTGTCCGCGAAATAGACAACGCAAAGTTTAGCAAACTCTTGCCCGTTTTTATCGCGAGGCTCATGGCAATCGCCGCCATCTCTGAGATATCATTCTGACCGCCGGGTAAATCGTCTTTGAGAGAGGAATTACATCAGCCCTGCTTCCTTTATCGCCGCCTCCAGCCCGTCCGCCACGCCGTGGCCGCAGAGCCGGTCGCTCACATAGCCGCCCTCACGCAAGACCGCCTCCTTCACCACCGGGATCGCGTTCGCGGGCGCGACCAGCCAGCACGCGTGCTCGTCGCGTAGCATCGGCAGGTCGTTGAAATGGTCGCCCGCCGCGAAGACGCACTCGCGCGTGAGACCTAGTTGCCGGGTGATCTCCGCCAGCGCCGTGCCCTTGCTGTAGGCGGTGTGACTGAAGCGCGCATAAACGTCGTTGCGCACCACCGTGAGATTCGGCACGGATTCGCAGTAGCCCCGCAAGTGCGCCTCGATGTCGTCCGCATCCGCGTTCGTCCCGGCGATGAGGCAGAAGGGCGAGTAAGCATCGGAATAGACCGACGCTTGGAACTTGCCGTTGACCCACTTGAACAGGCGCGGCAAGTCCTTTTCTACTGCCTTGAACAGCTCCCGGTGTGCGCGCTCGCAGTCGCCGTTCCACGGCTGCAACGGGAGGAAGCGCGGCCCCTCGCGGAAGTAAATCTCCCGCTCCACTGTCACCAACCAGTCCGGCTGGATGCTCAAGTGCGCGCGGCCCAGCCCCTCCATCAGGCTGGAGAGGTCGCGCCCGGTGTTGATGACCCATTTCGCGCCGCGTCGTTGGAGGTCGCCGATCAGTGCTTGCAAACGCACGGGCACGGGCGGGTTCTCATGGTCGGCGTGCAGCGTGCCATCGAAGTCGGTTGAGATAATTTTGATCGGCAAATCCATCGGGAGGGAAAGTATTCCGTAATCATCAGGCAGTTTCCAGTGGGCAGTTTCCTCAAGGAGCGGTTTATTATTTTGTGCGGCCGCAACAACGTAGACATACCGGAGATCTTGGCCGACACTTCCGAAACGACTCAATCATCGGCCAACTTAGCACGTCCAAACCCCGGAACAAACATGACCATGAATCGACTTTTGCAACGCTGGTGTTTCGCAGGCGTGCTCGGCCTCGCCGGAGGCGGGGCCGTTGCCGCGCCTACACCGAAGTCCACTGCCCAAATCGTTTTTGACTTCCAACGCGACATTCGGCCCATTCTTTCCGACAAGTGCTTCGCCTGCCACGGGCCCGACGAGAAGGAGCGCAAGGGCGGCAAGAAGGGCGTTGGCCTGCGGCTCGACACAGCGGACGGCATCACCGCGGACCTTGGGGACGGCCGGCGCGCGGTCGAGCTCGGGCAGCCGCAGAGGAGTCTGTTGCTCGAGCGCGTCACCACGAAGGACGCGGACGATCTCATGCCGCCAAAGAAGTTCGGCAAGCCGCTCACGCCGCACGAGGTCGAACTGCTCACCGCGTGGATCCAAGCGGGCGGAAAATTCTCCGAACATTGGTCCTATGAGAGGCCGCGTCGGCCAGCGGTGCCAGTGTTCAGTAAATCAGTTTTCAGTGTTCAGTCGGAGCGAAAGGCGGTCTCGAACCCCAAACTGAATACTGGCTCACTGAACACTGAACACTTGTCCCCCATTGACGCCTTCATCTACCAGCGTCTCGCGAAAGAAAAGCTCACGCCCCAGCCCGAAGCCGACCGCTTCGCCCTTGCCCGCCGGGTCGCGCTCGACCTCACCGGCCTCCCGCCGAGCCTTGCGGAGGTGGACGCGTTCGTCGCCGACAAGGAGCCGAAGGCCTACGAGCGCTTCGTGGATCTCCAACTCGCCAAGCCCAGCTACGGCGAGCATTGGGCGCGGCTGTGGCTCGACCTCGCGCGTTACGCCGACAGCGCCGGCTACGCAGATGACCCGCCACGCACTATCTGGGCCTTCCGCGATTACGTCATCAACGCCTTCAACCGCAACCTGCCCTTCGACCAGTTCACACTCGAACAAATAGCCGGCGACCTGCTGGACAACCCGAGCGACGAGCAGCTCAAAGGCACGGCGTTCCACCGCAACACGATGACCAACAACGAGGGCGGCACCAATGACGAGGAGTGGCGCAACGCCGCCGTCGTGGACCGCGTCAACACGACTTTCGCCGTGTGGATGGGCACCTCGATGGCCTGTGCGCAGTGCCACACCCACAAATACGACCCCATCGCGCAGAAAGAGTATTACCAGCTCTTCGCGTTCCTCAACCAGACCGAGGACGCCGACAAGCGCGACGAGTCCCCGTTACTATCGTTCTTCTCCGACGAACAGAAGCAGCTGCGCACGAAGTGGGAAGCCGAACTCGCCGCTGTCGAATCGAAGTTTAAGTCGCCGTCCGCTGAAGTCATCGCGGGCGCGGACAAATGGGCGCAGACCTTCCCCGTGAAGCTCGACTGGACCGCGCCTAAGGCCAGCGCGGCGAAGTCCACTTCCGGCGCGGCCCTCGATGCGCGGGACGACGGCTCGGTGTTCGTTGCGAAGAACGACGCAGCGAAGGACAACTTCACCGTGGAGCTGACCGTGCCCGCCGCGCAAAAGCTCACCGCCCTGCGCCTCGAAGCGTTGCCCGATGAAAAACTTCCCGGCAAAGGCCCCGGCCAAGCAGGCGGCAACTTCGTCGTCACCCGCGTGCGCGCCAGCGTGCTGCCGCCCGCCGAGAGCAAGGGGCCGACGGCGCGCTTCGTCCGCATCGAACTGCCCGCGAAGAACCAATACCTCCAGCTCGCGGAAGTGCTGGTGTTCAGCGGCGGCGAGAATGTCGCGCTCAAAGGGGAGGCGAAGCAGAGCAGCACTTACATGAACGCCGCCGCCTCCCGCGCGACCGATGGCAAGACCGATGGTGAGTATGACAAAGGCTCCGTGGCCCACACCGAAGCGCAGGACAATCCGTGGTGGGAAGTGGACTTGAAGGAGGCCCGCGTGCTGGAGCGCATCGTCGTGTGGAACCGCGCCGAGGCCGGCGAGCGGCTGAAAGGCTTCCGCGTCGTGGCGCTCGATGCGGACCGCAAAGAGGTTTGGGAAAAGGCCGGCAACGACGCCCCGAAGAAGGACGTGGCCTTCGCGATGAACGGCGCGCGGGAAATTCGTTTCAGCACCGCCATCGCCGACTTCGTGCAGGCAAACTTCGACGCCGACAACGTGCTCAACGACGACGCCCCGAAACGCGACCGCACGCGCGGTTGGGCCGTCGGCGGCGCGACCGGCAAGCCGCACACGCTCACGCTCATCGCGGCGACGCCCGTCGAGCTCCCCGTTGGTGCGCGAGTATCCGTGACGCTCGAGCAGCAGTCCGCGACCGCGAAGGCGACGCTCGGACACTTCCGCCTCGGCCTCACGGCAGACGCGCGGGCCGCTGAGTCTTCCCGCACGCCGGCTGCGATTGTTTCCACGCTGACCGCGAGCCGCTCACTGAACACTGAAAACTGGTCGCTGAATACTCTCCCTCCGAACGATCGCGCGAAGGTCGTGGATTACTTCGCCCGCAATCTCGCGCCGGAGCTGAAAAAGGACCGCGAGCAAAACGCCGCGCTTACGAAGTCTTTGGCGGACTTGAAGCCGATGACTGTGCCCATCTACCGCGAGCTGGCGGCGGACAAACAGCGCACCACCAAGATTCAGATTCGCGGCAACTGGCAGCAACTCGGCGATGAAGTCACCGCCGCCGTGCCCGCCGCCTGGCATCCGCTCCCGAAGGACGCGCGGCGCAACCGCCTCGCGCTCGCGAAGTGGCTCGTGGACGACAACAACCCACTGACCGCGCGCGTCGTCGCGAACCGCTACTGGGAAGCCATCTTCGGCACCGGGCTGGTGCGGACCAGCGAGGAGTTTGGCGCGCAGGGCGAACTGCCGTCGCACCCCGAATTGCTCGACTGGCTGGCGACCGAACTCGTCGCGCAAAAGTGGGACACGAAACAATTTCTCCGGCTGCTCGTGACGTCGCAGTCGTATCGGCAATCCTCAAAGGTGGCGCCGGAAGCGTTGGAGAAAGACCCGGACAATCGCCTGCTCTCGCGTGGCCCGCGTTTGCGGCTCACAGCGGAAATGGTGCGTGACCAAGCGCTGGCCGTGAGCGGGCTGTTGAGCGGAAAAATGTTCGGCCCAAGCGTGCGCCCGACGCGCCCAAGCATGGGCTTGAGCGCGGCCTTCGGCGGCGCATTAGACTGGGCGCCCAGCACGGGCGAGGACCGCTACCGTCGCGGCCTTTACACGGAGTGGCGGCGCACCAGTCCGTATCCTTCAATGGCCACGTTCGACGCCCCGAGCCGCGAGGTTTGCTCCGTGCGCCGCAACCGCACGAACACGCCGTTGCAAGCCTTAGTCACAATGAATGACCCAGTTTACGTTGAAACTGCGCAGGCGTTAGCCCGACGCATGGTCAAGGAAGGTGGCAGCACCGATGCCGACAAGGCCCGCCACGGCTTCCGCCTCGCACTGGCTCGACCGCCTTCGGATACCGAACTCGCCAAGCTGGTGAAGCTCCACGCCGAGAGTGCTACCGAGTTTGCAAAGGACAAGGCCAAGGCCACCGCTCTCGCCACCGAGCCGCTTGGCCCGCTGCCGGCTGGCGCGGACGCCGCGAATCTCGCCGCGTGGGCCACGGTGGCAAATGTCCTGTTGAACCTCGATGAGACACTAATGAAGCGTTGAGCGCGGCCGGCTCGCGTCACTTCACCAACCGATACCAGTTGTCGCGCTGGCGCGGCTCAAAACCTAGGTCGGAGATGAGGCGTTGCATGTCCGCCACGGTCATGCGGTAGGTAGTGCCGGCGGCGCTCACGACATTCTCCTCAATCATGATACTGCCGAGGTCGTTCGCTCCATAGCGCAACGCCAGTTGACCGATCTCCAGGCCCTGCGTGACCCATGAGCTTTGCACGCTGGGAAGATTATCTAAGTATATGCGGCTAAGGGCTTGGGTGCGAAGATACTCATGGGCGCCCACGGTTGGAGCCTTTAGCGCGGCATTCTCGGGCTGGAAGGTCCAGCAAATGAAAGCGGTGAAAGCACCACCGTTGAGCGCGCCGGTTTCTAGGGCGGTCGCGTAGGCGGCAGCCCTGCCAATCGGCGATTGGCAATCCGCGATCGGCAGCCGCGCCAGCGATTTGTCCTGCTGTGCACGCACAACTTCCAGGTGCTCGATGCGTTCCTCGACCGTCTCGACGTGACCGAACATCATCGTGATGCTGCTCGCGAGGCCGAGGCGATGTGCGGTGTCCATCACGCCCATCCATTGCGTGGCGTCAGCCTTGAGCGGCGCGATGCGATTACGCACGCGGTCTACAAGGATTTCCCCGCCGCCACCGGGCACGGACCCGAGGCCAGCGGCAACGAAATCCCGCAGGATCTGCTCGACCGGCTCATGGAAGAACTCCGAGAACGCGACCAACTCGCTGGGGCTAAAGCCGTGGACGTTAAAGCCGGGGAACTTTGTGCGAATATGCGCCAGCAGGTCCAGGTACCACTGCTTGGTTAGCTTTGGATGATGGCCGCCCTGCATGAGGATCTGGTTTCCGCCCAGCGCGATGGTCTCCTCGATCTTGCGGTCCATTTCTGCGTGCGTGATAACGTAGGAGTCGACGTCTTTCTCCGCGCGCCAGAAGGCGCAGAACTTGCAATAAACATTGCAGACGTTGGTATAGTTGACGTTGCGATCCACGATGTAAGTGACCGTGTCCGCGCCGCGCCCGCCATGCGCTGCGGCCCGGTGAAGCTGGCGGCGGCGATCGGCCAGCGCGCCGAGTTCCTCCAGCGGGAGCGTGTAGAGGCGCAGCGCCTCAGCTTGGTCAATGCGCCCACCATCCCAAACCTTCTGGAGCAACTCATCGAGAGACGCGTCATGTATCACATTGATACTTTACCACGTCGCAACCGGGCGACCAAATCGGAAGTGACGCGCGAGAACGGGGCGGGAGGCGCCCGGCAAGGCACACTCGCGTGCAAGGCTTGCCCACCCAGAAAACCTGAAGATCACAGTCCGCCGAAGCGGCGGTTGCGGCGGGTGTATTCCTCCAGCGCCTCGTAGAGTTGGGGCTTGCGAAAGTCCGGCCAAAGCGTGGGCGTGACGACAAACTCCGCGTAGGAAATCTGCCACAACAAAAAGTTGCTCACGCGCAACTCGCCACTGGTGCGGATGAGTAGCTCGGGGTCGGGATAAGCGTGAGTGTAAAGGTTCTGCGCGATGACCTGCTCGTTGATTTCCGCCGGGTCGAGTTTGCCGGCCTTCACCTGCTGCGCGATGGCGCGTGTGGCCTCGACGAGTTCCGTGCGCCCGCCGTAGCTCAAGGCCAGGATGAGCGTTAGGCCGGTGTTCTTGGCCAGCGCGGCCTTCGTCTTCGCGAGCTGTTCCTGCACAAACTCGGGCAGGCGGTAAATCTGGCCGACGGCTTCCAAGCGGACGTTGTTCCGGTTCAGCTCGCCAATCTCGTTCTTAAGGAAGCGCGCGAGGTATTTCATTAGCGTGTCCACCTCGTCCTTGGGGCGATTCCAGTTCTCGACGGAGAAGGCGTAGAGGGTAAGATATTTTACTCCCAACTCACCGCACGCGCGAACAGTGGCGCGCACGGACTCGACGCCGTTGCGGTGGCCCTCGACTCGCGGCAGGCCGCGAGTCTTGGCCCAGCGGCCGTTGCCATCCATGATGATGGCGATGTGTGCTGGGATGTTGGCCCTAGCCGAGGGGCTGAGTGACGGTGTTTGACTGCTCATGTGGCCGGCGGGAGAGTATTTCCGCCACGCGCTGGCGTCCACGGGCAAGTGCGCACTTCCCACTCGCCGCCGGGATGGGCTGCGCTACGCTGCGCTCGTGCGAAGCCAGTTCCTTTGCCTCGGTGCGTTGTTCCTTGCCGCCAACGCATTCACCCAAACTCCCGCGCCTTCGCCCGCGCCCGCACCCGCCTTCCACGACCCCGCCGACCTGCCGTTCCGCCGTGCGCCAATGGCGCAGTCCGGTCGCAGCATCGTCGTGCCGCTGGCCACGAATCTCCACCTCGCCTTCGATGCCCAACTACTCCGCACGCACACCGTCTGGCGCGGCGAATCACTCAACCTTTACGGCCTGCCCTACACCGGCACCTCCACGCGCTTCGTGTGCGATTTCACCGGCCCGCGGCTGTGGGGCGGCCTGCAGCGCAGCCCGTGGATCTTCGACGCCGTCGCGGCGGACACGCCCGGGCCGTTCACACGCTTCGCGGGCCACAGCACGGCGGGCGGCGCGACCGCATTCGTTTACGAACTGTTTCCGCCCGGCGACCCGGCGGTTAGCGTGATTGAATCCCCGCGCCTCGAACGCGTAGGTGACCACGACGTTGTAGTCCGCCGCTGGGAAATTTCCCCGCACTCGCAACGCCTCCGCCTCAACGCGCACGACGAGGCTGCCGACCCAGTGAACATTTTCGGCGTAGCAGGCGCGCAGGGCTTTCGCACCCCGGCGGGCGTGCTCGTGGCCGTGCTGCGCGGCTTGCCGGGCGCGAACTTCCTGCCGCTCGTCACCAGCCCCGCCGTGACGGAAATCCTCAACGCCGAACGCGACGGCAAAGGTCCCTACTCCGCGCTCGTCACGAACGTCGTTGCCGGCCGCAAGGTCGCGCTGCGCGTCGCGATTCCGCCAAGCGAACAGCCGCAGACGTTTGAAATCGCCTCCGCCGTGGTCGCGGACTTGAACGCCGCCACCGCGCTGGCAAAGCAGCTCGTCGGCCCGGTGAAGCCACTGCCCGCGCCCGCGAAAGCCACGAACGCCGCGCCCGTTTTCCGGCCCGACCCGAAATTCACCGACACGCCCGGCGGTGATGAGTATTACACCGTCGAGCATTTCCCCATGCCGAAGGAAATCAAACTGACTGTGGCGGGCATGGACTTCCTGCCGGACGGCAACCTCGCCATCGCGACCTACCAGGGCGAGGTCTTCATCGTCGAGGGCGCGACCGGCGACGCAAAGGCCGCGCGCTGGCGGCGGTTCGCACGCGGGTTGAACGAGCCGGGCGGCCTGCGCGTGATAGGCGGCGTGATTTACGTGATGCAAAAGTGCGAGTTGACGCGTCTGCGCGACGCGGACGGCGATGGCCTAGCAGACCTGTTCGAGTGCGTGAGTGACGCGTGGGGTTTCACGGGTAATTATCACTCCTTCGCCACCGGCCCGCTCGTGGATGAGAGCGGCATCCTCGGCGCGCTTATCCCCGGCCACCTTGCGATGCGCGAAGTGCCCGCAATGGGCTGGTGCTTAAAAATTTCTCCACACCCTGACAACTCCGGCGAAATTCCCTTTACGGATTTTTGGCGTACCGACCCGTTCTGTTCTGGACTGCGTATGCCGAACGGCTTCGGCGAATTTCGCGGCGACCTTTTCACGACCGACAACCAAGGCCACTGGATCGCGGCAAACAAGCTGAACCATCTGCAAGCCACGAACTTCTACGGCCACCCCAGCTCCACCCCGTCGCCGCCCGCACACTTCGATGGCGACCCGAATTTCACCCCGCCCGCCGTGTGGTTTCCGTATGCGTGGGTGCGGTCCGCGAGCGGGATTACGACCGTAGGCGACTTCCGCTTCGGGCCGTTCGGTGGGCAGCTGCTCGTAGGCGAGTTCCAGAACGCGAGCGTCGTGCGTGTGGCGCTGGAGAAGGTCAACGGCCAGTGGCAGGGCGCGGTGCTGCCGTTTGTGAAGGGCTTCGCGTCTGGCGTGAATCGCCTCGCTTACGGACCGGACTCGCGGCTCTACGTGGGCGGGCTGCGCCTTGGGCACTGGACGAGCGCCGCGCCGCAGCCGCACTCGCTCGACCGCGTGAAATTCTCCGGGCGCGTACCCTTCGAGTTTAAAATGGTGGCCGCGCGCACGAACGGCTTCGAGGTAACCTTCACGCTGCCCGTGGACGCCGCGCTCGCCGGCAACGCCGAGAACTGGGACGCGCAGCAATACACCTACGCCTACGACGGCAAACACAACGCGCCGGAAAAGAACCGCGACGAGAAAATTTCTGGCCCGCCCGTGCGCGTGCTGAAAGCCGAGGTCGCCCCCGACAAACTCACCGTGCGCCTAACCCTAGAAGGCCTGAAACCACGCCACGTCATCCAACTTCGTGCGCTGAATTTGAAGAACAACCGAGGCGACGCGCTGCGGAATGACACGCTGCACTACACGTTGAACCAAGTGCCGAAGGAGTAAATTTGCGGTCTCATGATTGGTTAATGAGCTACCGCTTATTTGTCGTTCAACCGCCCCAACTTGGGCTTTGGGGCTGTCATCACTCCCCGCCGTGGTCATTTTGACCTCCGAGAGGCGAAACCTTTGAAGTTCATGACTTTAATATGGGCGCGTCACGGTTTTCAAATATCTGATTGCAATGCTTGTGCGGATTTCAAAAGTTGGAGATCAGACTGGAAACGTTGACTTTATTTAAGCGGTAAGTGCGGCTCGTTGAGCTGTGCCGGCAATTTAAAAAAACTGCGTCAACCGTGACTGATTCACCGTTACCATCCGGGGACAGTTCTCCGCCTAGGCCGCTCCATCGTCGTCGCCCGCGCTATTCCGGCAGGCACCCGCGCCGATTCGCGGAGAAATACAAGGAGCACGACCCGCAGCGTTACGCAGAGACAGTCGCGAAGGTGCTCGCGTCGGGCAAGACGCCCGCCGGTACGCACCGGCCCATCATGGTCGCGGAGATTCTGGCCGTGCTTGCGCCGCAGCCAGGCGAGGACACGGTGGATTGCACGCTCGGCTACGGTGGCCACGCGCGCGAACTGCTCGCGCGGCTTCAGCCCGGCGGCCACCTGATCGGCCTCGACGCGGATCCGATGGAGTTACCCAAGACAGAGAAACGTTTGCGCGAGGCGGGCTACGGGCCAGAGTCATTCACCGCCGTGCGCAGCAATTTCGCCGGGTTGCCGCAAGCACTGGCTGGCGCCGCACACGCAGGTGCGGACTGCATCCTCGCGGATCTCGGGGTCTCTTCGATGCAAATTGACGACCCGGCGCGCGGCTTTTCCACGAAGGCCGAAGGCCCGCTGGACATGCGGATGAACCCGCAGCGCGGCCAACCTGCATCGGCCTTCCTCGCGAAACTGTCCGCACCTGGGCTGACAGACATTCTCCGAGGTAACGCCGACGAGCCGCGCGCGACTGAACTGGCCGCCGCGCTCGCCGGTCGCGTCTTTGCCACCACGTGCGAACTAGCCGAGGCTATTCGTGCCACTTTGCCGCGCGTGAATAAGGACGACACCGACCTGACCATACGCCGCGTTTTCCAAGCGTTGCGCATTGCGGTGAATGATGAGCTCGGCGCCCTCGACACGTTGCTGCGCCATTTGCCTGCGTGCCTAAATCCGGGTGGGCGTGTGGCAGTACTCACGTTTCACTCCGGCGAGGATCGGCGCGTGAAGAAGGCCTTCGAAGCTGGCCTGCGCGACGGCGATTACGCGGAGATTTCCCCGGAAGTTATCCGACCCACGGTGGAAGAACGACGGGAGAATCCACGCTCAGCATCAGCGAAACTGCGGTGGGCCCGACGCGCGAGAAGCTAAGGCGCGCCGACCTCAGCGGACGACCGAGAGTTCTTCCGAGAGCGAGCCGGCCAAAAGTTGGTTCACCGCCGGGACAAGAGGCTGCACAGCATCCGCTAAAAGGGGAGCAGCCGTAGCTGCCGATAGCCGCAGCGTGCCAACCGCCGCGTCGAAGAACCCGCCCAGCGTACGCTGACCATAAAGCAAAAGGCCCTGACGCAACGGGAACGAATACAGTGCGAAAAACACGCCGAGGACGAGCGTGTGCCAGCCGTGTGCCTGGCCAGCCTCGACGGCGTGGAGGTAGCGCTGCACCAGCCGCTGATCGCGCAGGGGGCGCAGCTTGGCAAGCTGACGTCGACCCACGACGGCACTGGCAACACGGAATTCCCGGAGGCGCGCGTCGCGGGCCAACTCGTGGTCGAGAGCGAGCAGTTCACGCCACTCGTTGCGCACGGCGTGACCGTGCGCGCGGAGGATGACCGGCAGTTCTACCGGCACCAACGCGCGTTCACGGTAGCCGACAAGGAAGCGGCGTAAGGTGGCTTGATCAATTACCGTTTCGAGCGACAGAGCGGCTGCAGCTAAGGAGAGCGTCGGGAGCGTTTCGCGCGAGTTGAGTTGGTCGAGCAGCTCGCACGCGTCGCCAGAAAGATCCGACGCGGAAATATCAACTGGAAAAGCGGTTTGCGGCATGTGTTGAAGCGTAACTATGGGGCGAGGAAAAAGCGGCGAAGGAAATGCGGGAGCAATGAAGCGTTGTTTAACGAAGCGGGAAGCGCACTCAAGCCAATCTGAGGTTCTTCAAGATGCGAGTGGTCGAGTGCGCCTTGTTAAGCGTGTAGAAATGGATGCCCTCGGCACCGTTCTTGAGCAGATCAGCGCATTGGGCGGAGGCGTATTCGATGCCGAACTCAGTGGCCGCCGCGTCGTCCGCGCCGCATTTCTCCAAGCCGGCGAGGAAGGGCGCGGGCAGTTGCGCGCCGCACAGCGCGGTAAAGCGCTTCACCTGCGAGCCGCTCATCGCTGGCAGTATGCCGGGAACCAAAGGCACTGTAACTCCCCGCGTTGTCAGATAATCGCGAAAGGCATAAAAATCCGCGTTGTCGAAGAAGAGCTGAGTGACGACGAAGTCTGCGCCAGAATCAATCTTAGCCTTGAGCCGGTCCCAGTCCACGCGCTTGCCTTCTTTGCAGGCGATGTGGCCCTCAGGAAAACCGGCGGTGCCGATGCTGAAGCCGCCTAACTCGCGTAGGTGTTCAACGAGCCGGTAGGAGAACTCGAAGCCGCCTGGCGTGGGCTGAAACTCGCCGCCGCCAGGCGGGTCGCCTCGCAGGGCAAGAATGTTTTTGATGCCGCGCGCGCGGGCCTCAGTGAGGACGGCGGTGAGTTCGGCTTTTGTCGCGTTGACACAGGTGAGGTGCATCATTGCGGTCAACCCATGCTCACGCTGGATACGGTCCACGATGCCGATAGTCTTTTCGCGTGTGCTGCCGCCGGCACCGTAGGTCACGGAGCAGAAGTCTGGGCGGAGCTTCATCAACTCAGGGATGTGCCGTTCAAACAAGTTCTTGTCGCCCTCGTCGGTCTTCGGCGGGAAGACCTCAAAGGAGATGACGGCTTGACCTGCCGCATTTTTCGCCGCGTGGATATCGCGGATGAACTGAATCATGGGTGTTAAGGTGCGGGCGAAGTGCTAGCAGGGCAAGCTCGCGGTAGCGCGACACTTTGAACCTTGAACTTTCGACGGTCCGCGCCATGCTTCACGCACAGCCGGTTCCGTGGGCAGCGAAAGGCTGGGCCAGATCAATCGCCGCATGAGCGAGCCGGACTACGAAGCCTCCGCCATTCCGCATCCGCAGTCGTCGCTGCTCACGACGCTGCTGCGCGAAGTTTCGCGATCCTTTTACCTCACCCTGCGCGTGCTACCGCGCCCGGTCCGCCCGCAGATCGGCCTGGCCTACCTGCTAGCGCGCGCCACAGACACCATCGCGGACACGGAGCTTATCCCACTGGCTGATCGCCTAAACGCCCTGCAAATGCTGCGCGAGCGCATCGCCGGCACGCGGCTGATCCCGGTGAACTTCAACGCGTTCGCCGAGCGGCAAAGTTTACCCGCCGAGCGGATGCTCCTCGAACGCGTGGAGGAGGCGCTAGGCTGGCTCGGCCGCTTCTCCTCCTCCGACCAGCAACGCATCCGCGAAGTGCTCGCCACCATCACTGGCGGGCAAGAGCTTGACCTGAGACGCTTCCACGGTGCGACGCCCAAGGGCATCGCCGCCCTCCGCACGGAGGAAGAATTGGACGACTACACCTACCGTGTGGCCGGCTGCGTGGGCGAGTTTTGGACACGCATAACCCGCGCGCACTTGTTTCCAAATTCGCCACTCGACGACGCGAAGCTGCTGCACAACAGCGTGCGCTTCGGCAAGGGTCTGCAACTAGTCAATATCCTGCGCGATCTTCCACGCGATTTGCGCCAAGGCCGCTCTTACCTGCCCGAGGAACAACTCCGCCTCATCGGCTTGCAACCGGCCGACCTGCTCGACCCGGCCAACGAGCCGAAATTACGCACGCTTTATCACGCGTATCTCGACCAGGCTGCCGCGCACCTCGCCGCCGGCTGGGAATACACCAACACCCTCCCGCGCCGCTCCATCCGCGTGCGCCTCGCCTGCGCCTGGCCCGTGCTCATTGGCGTGAAGACCATTGAGAAGCTGCGCACAGTGAACATCCTCGCCCCCCAGCACCCCGTAAAAGCCACGCGCGGCGAGGTGCGCAGCATCATCGTCAGCACGCTGCTGCGTTATCCCTGGCCCAACGCGTGGCAGCGGCTCTACCCGCTGAAAGATCTACGGAATTCAAGTTGATTCGCCCCTTTGAATTCAATAGGGTTTTGACTTATGCAGCTTTTCAAATTGACCGCGCTCGCCGTCCTGCTTGCCGGTAATATTTGCTTCACCCCCTTCCCCTCCGGAGCGGCGGATGCGAAGTCCAAGTCTAGCAACGCCGCCGACAAAGAGACCCAAGCCGAGGCCGCCGCCCGTGCGAAAGCCGAGGCACTAGCCAAGGCCGAAAAAGACCGCAAGGCCCAGGCTGACGTCGAGGCCGCTAAACGCGCGAAAATCGCCGCCGACAAGAAAGCGCAAGAGCAGGCCACTACTGCTGCTAAGGCCAAGGCGGACTCGGAGAAAAACGCGCAAGCCGCCGCCGAAAGCAAGCGCCTCGCCGACTTGAAGGCCGCCAAGCAGGCCGAGGACAATCGCCGTGCCGCCGAGGTCGCCGCCCGCAAAGCTGACCCCGCCGGCTGGGCCGCGCGTGCCCGGTCCGACGCGCAGGCCGCCGCCGCTGACGCCGCTCGCGCCGCTGCCGAGGCGCAAGCCGCTGCAACCGCCGAAAAGAACGCCTCATCCTCCGCCGCCACCGCCCGTGCCACTGAAAGCAAGGCTATCGCCGAGTTCGACAAGGCCCGCGCCGCTGCCAGCACCGCCGCAAACGCATTAAAATCTGCGCAGGCCGCCGTTCAGTCCGCCGCTGATGCAAAGACCAAGGCTGACGCCGAAGCTAAATCGCAGGCCGAGACCTTGGCCAAACAACGCCTCCTAGCCGCCGATGCCGCAGCGAAAGCCAAGGCCGGCGCCGAGGCAAAAGCAAAGTTGGC
>Ga0194115_10004075_pt1 | contig 15998 bp, 13 predicted proteins | sample TA2MahsurfametaG_3_FD_148656 | JGI IMG/M metagenome (GOLD analysis project Ga0194115, IMG submission 148656) | Freshwater microbial communities from Lake Tanganyika, Tanzania - TA2015002 Mahale S4 surface | ecosystem: Environmental > Aquatic > Freshwater > Lake | place: Tanzania: Lake...
GAAGCCGCCGAGGCCAGTGGCGATGAGCCGCGCAGCAAGCGGGCGGCACGCCGCAGCCGTGGTGCCCGCAAGCGGGCTGATGACGCCCAGAAGCTGGCAATGGAGAAGGCTGAGGCCGCAGGCCTGGCGCTGAGCACAGTTGCCGCCGCCAAGGCTGATCCATTGGCGATGCCGCAGCGCACGCTCCCAACCGATGCGGCCGGCAACCCCCAACCAAGCGCTCAGCGGAATTTCACCGACCCCGACAGCCACATCCTCAAGGGATCGGACGGCTGGATGCAGGGCTACAACGCCCAGGCCGCGGTGGACGCTGACCACCAGGTGATCGTGGCCATCGGCGTCAGCAACCAGTCCAGCGATGCGGTGCACCTGCTGCCCATGTTGGAGCGCACCCTGGCCAATACCGGCCAGCTGCCGGATGCCTTCATTGCGGACGCGGGCTACTGCAGCACCGCCAACCTTGAAGCCTGCGAAGACAGGGGGCTCAACGCCTACATCTCCACCAGCCGGCAGCAGCACGGCCAGAGGCCCCGGCCATCACGGGGCCGACCGCCCAAAGACCTTGATGCCAGAGGACGAATGGAGCGGAAGCTCAGATCCAAAGCCGGCCAAGCGATCTATGCCCTGCGCAAAACCGTGGTGGAACCAGTCTTTGGTCAGATCAAAGGGGCCAGGGGCCTGGATCGGTTCCGATTACGGGGTCTGGAGCAGGTGAACGGTGAATGGGCGTTGATGGCCACCACCCACAACATCCTCAAGCTGTTCAGGGCGTCAATGGCCACGGTCTGAGGGCCTGGTTCATGTCGCCACGGCTGCAATCGAATATTCCCGAATCACAGGAGGTCAATCACCGCTTCCTGGCCTCAGCGCAATGTGCGACACGCTCCTAGGGCAGCGGCAGCAATCGAGGTCTTGGTGGCGGGCCCTTGTGTGGCTGACCATGGTCATGACCATGGTCAGGTTGCCCAACATGGCCGCTGAACACATCGCTGGCGCTGCTTTCAGCGGTTGATGATCCCGAGCGCGCCCAGCACCCCGGCAAAGGCCATGAACCACAGCGGCGAGATGCGGGTGCGCAGCATCAGCACGCAGACCACGATCGAGACGATCACCCCGGGGATGCTGAGGGTGCCGGCGCGGGTGACATCGGCGGTGCGCACGATCTTGAGGCCCACCGCAAACAGAATGCCCAGGGTGATGGGCCCCAGACCGCGTTCAAAGGCCACCCGCAGCGGCGAATGCTCAAACTGCCGCCAGCCCAGGCAGGCCATCACCATGACCAGGGTCGACGGCAGCAAAATGGCGATCTCGGCGCCGTAAGCACTGAGCAGCGCCCACAGGGGCCCTTCGTGCCAGCCGGCGCCCAGCCCCAACAGGCCGACAATCATGGAGCTGGGGCCAGGGGCGGCCTCGGCCAGGGCATAGAGGTCGGCAAACTGGCTGTTCGTCAACCAGCAGTACTTGTCGACGCTGAGGTGGTGATACTCAGCCAGCAGGGTGTTGCCGCCGCCGAGTGAAAACAGCGACAGCGACAAAAACTGCCAGATCAACTTGGCCAGATTGCCCAGATCGCCCAGATGCATGGGCTTGCAGGCCGCGGCCAGCAGCACAGAAACGGACGCAAGTGCCATCAGCTGCCTGAGGCCTCCTGGCGCGGCCAGTACCAGGCCATGGCAATCGGACCCATCACCAGCACCAGCGGCACCAGGCGCAGATGCGCAAAGGCAAGGCCCGCAAACATCACGGCCGCCAGCAACAGCGCCACCGGGTCCTTCCAGTATTGATTCAGGATTTTGAAGCCCATCGACAGGGCCATGCCGGCTGCAGCGGCGACCACGCCCGCCAGCACCCGATCGACCGCGGGCAGCTCGTGCACGCTGAAATAGAGCACGCCAAGGCCCATCAGCAGGGTGAAGGGCACCAGCAGCATCCCGGCCAAGGCGACCAGGGCACCGCTGAGTCCGCGGAACTGGGTGCCGATGTACACGGCCATGTTGATCTGGTTGGGCCCGGGAAACAGGCGCGCCACGGTGAGCCCGGTCAGGAACTCCTCGTTGCTCATCCAGCGCTTCTGCTCAACGACGATGCGCTGGCTCCAGGCCGAGAGCCCGCCGCCAAAGGCAGAGAGCGCCACCTGCAGCATTCCCAAAAAGATCTGGCTGTGCGTCGGCGGCCCGCTCGGCTCAGGGATGACGCCAGGGTCGGTGGACTCAGTCATGCACAAAATGGGGGTCAGGCGGCAACTCGCCCTGCTCGTGATAAGTGGGATCGAGCGGATCAGGGGCGCTGTACTTTTTGGCGAGTTTCCAGTCGCCTTCAAAGGTGGCCGCCAGGCGGCCCACCACATCGGGTGCATCCGATTCGATGCCCAGCTCGCGGCGCAGATCGAAGGCGCTGCGATCAATGTTCATCGAACCGGTCTGGGCAAAGGCGCCGTCAACCAGGATCAACTTGCAGTGCAGCTTGAGTTGCTTCTGGCGCTTGATCTTGACCCCGGCGCGAGCCATCAGGCGCAGCGCGGCAAAGGTGTCGTAGACGTCCCAGTCGCTGATGCCGTGTTTACCGCCGCATAGCAAGCGCACTTTGACGCCGCGGTCGCGGGCGGCAACGATGCGCTCCACGATCACCGCATCAACGAACTTGGGGTGCTGGATCCACAGACTCTTGGTGGCCATGTCGACGATGCGCGCCATCTGGCCGCGGCTGTGGGCGCTGCTCCAGACCAGGCCAACACCCAGATCGGGCACAAAGAACTGGCGGTTCCAATCGGCCTCAAAGCCTGCAATCACCTGAGCCACAACAGCCGGGTCATGGCTCAGAACGCCATAGTCGCGAGTCAGGGTGAAGTACTTGTCGGCCAGGTTGAAGCTGGCGATCAGGGCCGCCTCCTGATCGATCACGATCGATTTTTCGTGCGTGACCGGGAACGCCTCTGAGGTCCACGCCACGTCGATACCCCAGGCCTGCAGCAGGGCATAGGCCTCATCGTTCCAACGGTCGCCGCCCGAGGTGTGGGGGTTGAGCATGACCCGCACCTTGACCCCGCGCTGGTGCGCCCGAAGCAGGGCCTGCTCGATCGCCTCGCTCTGCAGCTTGAACTGTTTGAGCCGCAGCTCGACCTGGGCCTGATCGATCAGTTCGACCACCGCATCGCACCCGTCGTCAGGCATCACCAACAGACGTTGATGTCGATGGCGATGGCCTGCCGCAGCGGAGAGAGGCATGGCCTCAAGGGTTAAGGACAAGAACCTGACGTTGAAGTTCTGACCGTTTTAACGCCAAAGCGGCCAATGGCCCTAACCTCCTGGTGCCCTAAAGCACACTGTGGCCGCCGAGACTCGCTACATCCTGATCTGCTCTGGCAAAGGTGGCGTGGGCAAGACCACCCTCACCGCCAACCTGGGCATTGCCCTGGCCAAGCAGGGGGTGCGCACTGCCGTATTGGACGCCGACTTCGGCCTGCGCAACCTTGATCTGCTGCTGGGGCTGGAAAACCGCATCATCTACACCGCCCAGGAGGTGCTGGCCGAGAGCTGCCGGCTCGAGCAGGCCCTGGTCAAGCACAAACAGCAGCCCAACCTGGCCCTGCTGCCAGCCGGCAACCCGCGCATGCTCGAGTGGCTGACGCCCGACGACATGAAAAAGATCGCGCTGATGCTGGGCGATCACTTCGACGTGGTGTTGATCGACTGTCCCGCCGGCATCGAAGACGGGTTCAAGAATGCCGTTGCGGCCGCCAGAGAAGCGATCGTGATCACCACGCCTGAGGTGTCTGCCGTGCGCGACGCCGACCGGGTGATCGGCCTGCTCAACAGCGAAGGCATCAAGCCCATTCAACTGGTGCTCAACCGGGTGCGGCCCAAGATGATGGCCAACCAGGAGATGCTGGCCGTCAGCGATGTCACCGACATCCTGGCGCTGCCGCTGCTGGGGCTGGTGGTCGAGGACGAGCAGGTGATCGTCTCCACCAACCGCGGTGAACCGCTCACCCTCAACGGTGCCAGCTCGCCGGCGGCGCAGGCTTACAACAACGTGGCCAAACGCCTGCAGGGCGAAGAGATCCCGATCGTCGATCCCAGCCAAGAACCCAAAGGCCTGCGCGCCAAGCTCAGCCGCCTGATGAACAAGAAGATCTTCTGATGGCCATCACCCTGCGCGATGCGATCAACAGGCTGCTGGGCCGTCAGCCAGCCAGCGCCACCACCGCCAGACAGCGGCTGCAGCTGGTGCTAGCCCACGACCGCAGCGACCTCAACCCCGAGCTGCTGCAACAGATGCGGCGTGAAATCTTGGAAGTGGTGAGCCGTTACGTCGAGCTCGACCTCGATGAAGGTGACGTGAGCCTGGCCACCGAAGACCGCGTGACCGCCCTGGTCGCCAACCTGCCGATCAAACGGGCCCGCGACGTGGTGCTGCCAGCGGCCGGAGCCTGAAACCCAGACTCCGATTCAGGCTTGCAGTGCCAGTGCGTTGTGGGAATCCTCTGAGGCACTCTGCCAAGGATTCGATGGCCTGCATCAAGCGCCTGCTGGCGATCAGCCCCGCTGAAGAGCGGGTGCTTGCCTTGCTGCTGCAAGGGCATGGCAATCGCAGCATCGCCTCCCGGCTGGGGCTCAGCCCGCGCACCGTGGAGAGCCATCTCGCGGCGATGTTTCAAAAGACCGGATGCCGCAACCGCAGCCAGCTGTTGTTGTGGGGACTGAGCCAGCCAACCGTGCCAGCATGGAACGGAACGCATGCGTTGGCTTCAGCTCGTGGTGCAGTGGGAATACAAGGTGATTCGGCTCAATGTCGAACCGCCAGTAGCGGCGGCTCCCTCAGCCAGCCCACCTGCAGCACCGGCTCCACCCCAGCAGCAAGCGCCTGCCAAAGCGGCCCCAACTGAGCCCGCCACAACCAAGGGCACGGTCGGTTTCAGCGAGGCCTACCTGCGGGAGGAATTTCCGCGGTACTACGACGCGCCGCCCCCAGCACAGGGGGGCCAGCCCGAAGACCCGGGGGCCCAGCTGCAGAACTTCTTCAACGGCCACGGCCAGGAAGGCTGGGCGCTGGTGGGCTTTCAGCACGCCGCCCCGCATGTGTTCATCGTGTTCAAGCGACCCGCTGGGGGCGGCGATACCGCCGCGCAAGCTCAACAATCAGCGCTGAGCGCCCAGGCCGAACAGCTGCACCTGACCCTCGATCTGGCCAACCGCGCTCTGGCGATCATCGAGAAGCAGGCGGGGTAGGGGCAGTTCGCTGCAGCTACTGCTGCCCCCTGAGCCGACCATCGGGCCAGCTCCTAAAGTCGTGTCATTGCCGGCTTAGCTCAGCGGTAGAGCAGCGCTTTTGTAAAGCGAAGGCCATCGGTTCAAATCCGTTAGCCGGCTTGGCGAATGCAGGCAGGGGCGGCTATTTAGCCGTAGCGTCCCTCGCGAAACAGAGCCACCTCGGCGGCGCGGCGGCGCACCAGGCCGGCCAGTTCGCGGCCATCGCCGCGGCTCCAGCGGGGCAGCTCTTCGGCGATCACCCGCTCGGGATCTTCACCCGCCAGCAGCCGCCGCCGCAGGCTGGAGCGCTGCAACGCCCCGACGCCCACGTTGTAGGTGAAGCTGATCAGGGCCGCCTGCTGCGCTGCGCTGTAGCGACGTGCCAGTGGAATGGCCTCCAGCAGCGCTGGGGCATAACGCCCCTGCACCGCCTCGCGCAGCAGCTGCTCGGCGTGCTCGGCGCTGATGCGATCGCCCAGCTGCACCTCCTGACCGCCGGGGTAACGGATCGTGCCGTAGCCGATCGTGGCAATCCCCACTGGATCGAGATAGGCCTCAAGCGCCAGGCCTTCAAACGCACGGATCAAGGGCAAAGCGTGCTCGTCCCAGCCGGGCTGCAGGCCAGCGACGGGGTGCGCCTGGCCGCTGGCCAGACGTTGCAGACCACCGAAGTTCTGGGCGCCCAGATGGGGCAGCGCATGGCCGCTGCCCAGGGCACCAGCCAGCAACACCAGCGCCAGGGGCAGCTGACCGCGCCCGCCGCTGAGCTGCTCGAGCCAGGTGTCATCAAGCTCGATGGTGCCGTCAGGATTGTCGATCAGGGCAAAAACCCGATCGCCCGCCCCGCGGCTGACGCATTCAGCCAGCTCGAGGTGATAGGTGGGATCGCGCTGAATGCGATCGAACACCCGGTTGAGAAAAGCCAGCGAAGGATCCTGCTCCTTGCCAGCGCGACACGCGGTGGACTGACTCAACATGTAGGCATGCAAAACACTCTGGTTTCGGCCTAAGCGAGGACAGCCGATTGCCCCCCTTAAATCTCACAATCTCTTAGGCCTCTGCGCAGATCTGCAGCGCCGGCAGCGCACTCTGCGGCACTTGCTAAGCATTGGCCCACTCGATACCATGCCCCCATGGGGAAGCGCTGGCAGCTGCGCGCCGGACATGTGGCGCTCACCATGGTGCTTGCTGCCTGCACAGCAGCAGCTAGCTCCCCTGCCTGCTGGTCGCAGAGCGCTTACCGCATCAATGGGCTGAGCGCCCCCCAGGTGATCAGCGATCCACTGGCGGGTCGACTCAGGCAGCAGCTCAAGGAGCTGCGCAGCCAACTGGACGCCCGCGCCAAACCGGCCAGCCTTGATCAGGCGCTGGAAGCCGGCCTGCTGCACAACCCCCTGCTGGCGAGCGCCTATGCCCAGATTCAGGGCCAGCAGTGGAGCCTGATCGCCGTGCGCAGGCAGTGGTACCCCAGCCTGAACGCGAGCAGCAATCGCCTGCCGGGCCAGACCTTTGCCACCAGCTCCGAACGGGGCGACAGTCCAACCAACAGCAACACCACCACTTACAGCAACGCCACCAACACCGACCTCAACCTGGCGCTGAACTGGACCTTTTTCGACCCCAGCCGCGGCCCCGACATCAATGCCGCCAGCCAAAACCTCAAACAACAGCAGCTGCTGTTTGATGTGAGTGCCCGCAACCTGGTGCTGGCCATCCAGCAGGCGTACTTCAGCCTGCAGGAGCAGCAGTTGTTGATCAATGCCTACGAGGAGATTCTTGCTGGTACCGAGCAGCAGGTGCAGATCACCGAAGCCAAGTTCAACAACGGTGTGGTGAGCATCGCCGATGTTGAGCAAATCCGCACCCAGCAGTACTCCACGATCGGCACGGTGATCAACGCCTACCGGCAGCTGATTGACGCCTCGTCGCAGCTGGCTCAGACTATGGCGTTGACGCCAGGCACGTTGGTGATCCCCAGCGAAGAGCTCAAGCCACTTGGCCGCTGGGATGAACCTCTGCAGAGCACGATCGAGCAGGCCCTCCAACTGCGCGAAGAAATCCAGGCCAGCCTGGCGGCTGCCGCCAGTGCCAGCTGGAGCGCCACCAGCCTGTTCAACCGCTACTGGCCGCAGTTCAGCGTGGGGGCTCTGGGCCGCTACGCCGGGAACAACCGGACATCCGGCTTGCCCGGCGACAGCACCAGCTTCAACGACCGCAGCCTCAACTGGGATGGCGCCGTAGGCATCGGCTTCAACTGGCGTCTGTTTGATGGTGGCATCAATGCCGCCAACGCCGAAGCCCAGAAGGCCACAGCACGTGCCGCGCGTGATCAGGCAGCCGAGCGCAGATTGGATGTGAGCCGTGAGGTGGAGCAGAACTATGCCAACTACATCACCAGCCAACTGGCCCTGGATAGCACCAAGGCCCAGGTGAACTCCGCCCGCGCCGCTGCTGTAGCCGTGCAGGAGCGCTTTGCCGTGGGGGTCAGCGACATGACCGCCGTGGTGCAAGTGCTCAACCTATCGATTGATGCCGCCAATGCCTATGCAACAGCGGTGCGTGTTCACAACAGCGCGATTGCGAGCCTCTACCGCAGCTCGGCCCGTTGGCCTGCCGGCACCGAACCGCTGTTGATGCAGCGCATCGGTCAGCTACGTCAACGCTGAAGCGCCGTATGATGGCCAACAACGACCAGTCTGCATACAGTTCAAAGCAAGGCGCCTCACAAGAGCCCAGCCCACCACCTGTGCCAGACGCCAACAACAACGCAAGCAACGACAGCCAGCGCCCCAGTCAACGGGCAGCAGATCGCTTTGAGATTTTTGAGCAGGTGGCACTCGAGCGCCTGCAGGCGGGCAGCGACTCGAGCAAACCAGCGTCGTTTCTACCCCTGCCGGTGCGGGTCACGGCGATCGGCGCCGCAGCCATTGCCGCTTTGGGGGTGCTGTGGTCGCTGCTGGCGCGGGTGCCGGTGCAGGTGAATGGCACCGCCGCCTTTGTACCCCGCGGCGGTTTAAGCAGCCTGACCGCAGGCAGCAGCGGCATGCTGTTCTTTCAGGTCAGTGGTCTTGGCAGCAGCAAGCTCAAGGCCAACCAACAACAGAACAATGCCCTGCTGCGGCAGTTCTGGCTTGACTCCGCAACCGTGACTACCAGCAAGGTCCACGACGCCGCCAGCCTGGAGCGTCTGACCCGTGCCGCGCTGGCTCCAGAACAGGGCGTGCCGCTGGTGTTGCCAGAAGCGATGAGTAACACCGAAGCCTTTGATGAGCCTGGCGCCCGGCAGGTGATCAGCTATCCAGTCGCCACGGTGCTGGCCCGCATTGCCAACCCGCTGTTGCATCAGGAGCTCAACAGCGCCCTGCTGGCCAGTCTGCCGAGCGACATCCTGCAGCGCCAACAGAAGCAGGAACGTCTCAAGCGAGCTGCCCAGCTGGGGCAACTGGGAGCGCTGCAAAACAATCAACGTCAGACCATTGCAGCCGAGCTGCAGCAGCGCCGCGATCTCTACCAGCGCTACCTGAGCCTGTGGAAGAAGGGCTACCTGCCCTCAACAGCAGTGCTTGAAGAGCAATCACGGATCAATTCGCTGCAACAACAGCTGCTGAGCAGCGATTCAGAGCAGCTCAACACCGGCATCAACCGGCGCGACCAGATCGACCAGGCCCAACAGAGCGGCATCGCCAACCTCGAGAACCGCAACAAACTCGAAAACCAGCTGATCAGTTACCTCTCCAATAGCGTCGTGTTTGCACCCGCGGGTGGCTTCTACATCCTGAGCAGCAACTTCAAAGGCAGCACCTATGTGCGCGAGGGCGATGAGCTACTCAGCTTCACGGACCAACCGCCCGAACTCCCCCGCGAGGTGCCTGTCTTTCTTGACGGCGCCGCCGCCCAGCAGGTCAGCGAGGGGATGGGGGTGCTGCTCACCCCCAAGGGCATCTCGAGAGCCCAGTTTGGTGGCATCCCGGGCCGGGTGATCAAGGTCTCCAAACTGCCCCTGCAAGGCGACGCGCTGCTGGGCGTGCTAGGCAGCAGGGCCCTCAGCGGCAGCATCAGCCAGCAACTGCCGGCGGCCTACCTGGTGCGGGTGCAGCTCGAGCAAGCTGAACCCAGCCTGTGCCAACAAGCCCTCTCGCGGCGCTGCTACCGCTGGAGCTCGGGACGCCTGCCGCCGCACCCGGTGCGATTGGCCACCCTGGCCGACGTGCAGATCACGACCACCTACAGGAGGCCCATTGAGTTTGTGATGCCTGCTCTGCGGCGTGTGCTGGGTCTGGTCGTCGATAACACATGAACGCCACCGCTGCACCACGATCGTTATCGAGCCAGCGGATCACCACAGAGACGGTGCTCCAATACGAGGCCGTCGAATGCGGTGCCGCCAGTCTCAAAATCGTGCTGGGCTACCTGGGCCTGGTGCGGCCCTTGGCCGAACTGCGCGAGCGCTGCGGCATCAGCCGCGATGGCGTGACTGCGGTGCAGCTCAAGCGGGCTGCGATGAGCCTGGGACTTGATGTCAAGGCGTTTCGGTGCAGCGCCGACCATTTGCTCCAACAAGGGCAGTTCCCCTGCATCCTGTTTTGGAATTTCAATCACTTTCTGGTGCTTGAAGGCTTTGCCAATGGCAAGGCCTACCTGAGTGATCCGGCCAGTGGCAGGCGCAGCGTCAACTGGGATGAGTTCAGCTCCAGCTTCACCGGCGTGGTGCTCGAGCTCAGGCCTGGTGAGGGGTTCGAAGCAGGCGGCCGTGATCCGAGCCTGTATCGCTCGGTGCCGTGGCTGATCAAGCCCTACCGCAGCCTGGTGCCCTGGCTGGTCATGGGGTCGTTGGTCGGGGCGCTGCCAGAGCTGTTCATCGCAGGGGCCACCAGCCAGTTCATCGATGGTTTTCTGCAGGACGGGCGCGAGAACATCGCCGTACCGGTGATCTGGATCACCGGCATTGCTGTTGTGGTGTTGATCGCTCTGGTCAACCTGCAGAAGCTGCTGCTGCGCAACCTCGGCAATCTGCTGCTGAAACGCACCAGCAGCCTGCTGTACGTCTCGCTGTTCAGCCTGCCCTATCGGTACTTCGTCCAGCGCATGCGCGGCGAGGTGGCCACCCGGTTGGTGTTGCCGTTTTCGCTGGTGCAGCTGGGCATCACCGGGGTGGTCGACTTCGCCCTGTCGATCACCTCGGGACTGCTGGCGTTTGTCGTGGGGATGCTGATTTCTCCCTGGTTGACCCTGCTGACCCTGGGCATCACCGGCGGCAACACAGCGCTCACCGTGTGGATCAGAGAACGCCGAAAAGGTGACAACTACAAGCTGGCGATGGTGCAGGGCAAAGCCAGCGGTATTGGCATCTATGTGATCCAGTGCATTGAAAGCATCAAGGCCAGCGGGCTTGAAAATGAGGCCTTCACCCAGTGGTCGAGCAGTTTCAACGAGGGTCTGGCCGAGCTGCAAAAGCAGTCACTCTCCAATTCGGTGGTGGGGCTGATCGGCACCACCTCGGGCTTTTTGCTGCGCTGCGGCGTGGTCATGCTGGGCGGCCTGTTGATCATCATGGGGCAGATCACCCTGGGCGAACTGATGGCTTTTCAGTTCCTCATGGGCATGATCCAGGCCCCGTTGCAGCAATTGAGCCTGTTGAGCAGCCAACTGCAGCAGCTCGACGGTGCAATGGGCCGCACCAACGACGTGATCGACAGTGATGTCGATCCCACCGTGCGCAGTTTCCAGATGACAAGCGCCGTGCCGGAACGTGCACGGCAACTGCGTGGTGAGCTTGAACTGCGCAACATCGGGTTTCAGTTCAGCTCAACCACACCAATGCTGTTTGACGGGCTCGAGCTCAGGCTCAAGGCCGGCCAGCATCTCGCGATTGTTGGCGGCAGCGGCTCGGGCAAATCGACCCTGCTGCGGCTGTTGGCAGGGCTGTACCAAACGAGCCAGGGATCGATCCATTACGACGGTCGCACCTGGCTCGACTGGGACGATGCCACCCTGCGTGCCTCGATCGCACTGGTCTCGCAGGATGTGTTTCTGTTTCCATCGACGATCGAGAACAACCTCACCCTCTGGGACCCTCGTTACAGCTCAAGCGATGCCATCGCAGCGCTCGAGCAAGCCGGCCTGCTCGACGATCTTGGCGGCGCCGGAGCCCTGGGCCTGCAGCTTGTTGAAGGGGGCGGCAACCTCAGCGGCGGCCAGCGCCAACGGGTCGAGATTGCCCGTGCCCTGCTGCGCCAGCCAACGCTGCTGCTGATGGATGAAGCCACCAGCGCGCTCGACGATCGCCGCGAACGGCAGATCATGACGGCCGTCAAACAGGTGCCGCGCACCCTGATCACCGTGGCCCACCGGCTGCACGCCGCCCAGATCAGCGACTGGGTGCTGGTGCTCGATCAAGGGCAGTTGATCGAGCAGGGCACACCGCAGCACCTGTCAGCCAGCGGCGGGGCCTACAGCCAGCTGCTCGCCGCTGAGCTGGGGCAGGCCACGACCGCCGGAGGAGAGCCATGAGCCTGGCCCAGACCCGTGAAGCAGCCCTGCTGCGTGGCATGAACGCCGTGCAACGGCCCGAGGTCGACCTGCTGCCGCAAACCAGCAGCAGCGATCCGCGTTGCCAGGCGATCGCCTACGCCATGGGCGTGCTGGGCGACCCGCGACAGGTCAACGCAGCGCCCGGCAGTTTCAACGACCTGCTGGAGTTGAACAACATTCCCTACCGCCAGATCAAGACCCCGCCTGATCTGGCCAGCTCCACACGCGCGCTGATGGTGGTCTTCGCCAGCGAAGACGGCCGGGCTCTGGCGGTGCACCGGAGCGGTGGCCTCACCATGGCCTTTGACAGTGGCAGCGGTCTGGCGGAACCGCTGAACCCTGCACTGGCGCTCAAACCGTATGCCTACGAACTGTATGCATCGTTGCCGGTACCGCTCACCGGACTGCCCCAGCTGCTGAGCTTTGCCCTGACCAGCAATGTCAAACCGCTGCTGGTGGTGCTGTTCAGCGCCCTGGTGGTGGCCATCTTCAACCTGAGCATTCCAATGCTCACGTCGTTTCTGGTGGGCACGGTGCTGCCGCTGGGCGATCTGCGGCTGATTGTCGAAACCTCACTGGTGGTGCTGCTGGTGGCGCTGTGCACGGTGATCTCGCAGACCTTCAGCAGCCTGGCCACCGTGCGCATGGAATCGCTTGTCAACCTGCGCCTGGAAGCTGCGCTGTGGAGCCATCTGATGCGCTTACCGCTCGACTTCTTTCAGAAGCTGGGCACGGCCGATCTGATGACCCGGGTCGGCTCAATCAGCAAAATGCGTCAACTGGTGAGCAGCGGTCTGCTCACCACAGGGCTTGGGCTGCTGTTTTCGATCAGCAATCTGGCGCTGATGTTTATCTACCAAGCCCAGCTCGCTTTGGTCGCCACAGCCTTCAGCCTGGTGTGCGCCATTGTCATGGTGATCCTGGTGATCCAGGCCTCGCGGCTGGAAAAGCCGCTGCAAGAGGGGCAGGCCCGCGTCACCGACATGGGTCTGCAAGCCGTGGTGGGGATGCCCCAGATCCGTGTTGGCGGCAGTGAGCCGTTTGTCTTTGAGCAATGGATCAACCAGGTGGTGCGCCTGGGCCGGCTGATGCGGCGTGGCGAAGGCTTCAACGACGCGCTCGAAATCCTCGCCGAGGTGCTCACGCCACTGGGGCAGGTGGTGATCTTCATCGTTCTGCTGGTGCTGCTGGATCGCGCCAAGGACGCCGCCGCCATGCCCGGAGCCAGCGTGGCGCCCGGATCGCTCGGGAGCCTCAGCGCCAACCAGCTTGTGGCGGCCTTTGTGTCGTTTCAGGCGGCCTATCTGTCGTTCAACAGCCAGCTCTCGGCCCTGGCTGTCCAGGTGGCTAGCACGGTCTCGCAGTTGGTGGTGCTGTGGCAGCGCAGCACGGTGGTCATGTATGCAACCCCTGAACCGGGCCATGACGGCACAGCTCAGCTGCTGGAGCTGCAGGGTCAGTTCCAGATGCAAGGACTCAAGGTGCGCTACCCCAATGCGCCGGAGCCGTTACTGAACAACATCAACCTGACCATCCCCCAAGGGCGCTTCACCGCCATTACCGGGGCCTCGGGTTGTGGCAAAACCACGCTGATGCGCTGCCTGCTCAGGCTCATGGAAACCGAAGCCGGCGTCATCAATGTGGATGGCATCGACCTGCGCAACCTGGCCGTGCGCCACTACCGACGTCAGCTGGGGGTTGTGCTGCAGAACGCACCGCTGCCCACCGGTTCGATCTACGAGGTTGTGAATGCGGGCCGCGCCTACAGCCGCGACGAGGTGTGGGCCGCGCTGGAGCGCGCTGCCGTAGCCGACGATGTCGAGCGCATGCCGATGAGACTCGAAACCATCATCAGCGAAGGCGCCATGGCGATCTCAGGCGGCCAGCGGCAACGCATCTCGCTGGCCCGTGCCCTGCTGGGAAGTCCCAAGGTGCTGCTGCTCGATGAAGCCACCAGCGCCCTCGACGCTCCCACCCAGGCCGCCGTGACGCGCACGCTGGAAACCCTGGCCATCACCCGGATTGCCATTGCTCACCGGTTGTCGACGATCGAGTCGGCCGATCAGATCGCCGTGATCTCAGGCGGCACGATCAGCGAACTGGGGACCTACCGCGAGCTGAGTAGCCGTGTTGGGGGGTATCTCAATCGCGATGAGCTCTGAAGCCTGGCAGCGCTACCTGCAGGGATTCAGCCACGCCCATGAACCCTGGCCGGCACTGCCGCTACCCGAAGACCCTGAGCTGCATTGGTGGCGGGATCTCCTGGACGAACGCCAAGCAGCACCGGGCGCGCAGCAGGCCCGCGGCGAAGCTCTGTTGACGGCCTTACACCATGCACTGCCCCAGCTGCAGTTGCCCCAGATCACTGGCATCAGCGGCAGCGACCTCTACAAACAAGCGGTGCTGCGGGGCGAACCGCTCAGCCACGCAGTGCTAGCTGCCACTGGCCCTCTGCCCCAGTGGGAGCAACCGGAAGCCCTGAGCCTGTGGATCGCACCCCACCCCTGCGGCGCCATGCCGGTGCTGCACACGCCCAGCTGGAACGACTTTGAAGTGCTGGTGCGGGCACTGGCTCACAGAGGCGAACCAGTCGTCCTGCCCGATGGCGTGCATGCCCAGGCCGTAAGCGGCTTGATTCACTGGGGATTGATCCACCAGTTTGGTCGCCAGAGCCGCGCCAGGCTGATCGTGCTGCATGAGGCGCCCTACGGCTCGGTTGATGCCAGACACGTGCCCGGTGCCATGAGCGCTGGTGATTGGCTGGCCGCCTCCACCACACTGCGCCTGGAGCATGAACTCACCCATCTGGCGACCAAGCGGGTGCTGGGTGAGATGCGACTCAACCTGCTCGATGAGCTCATTGCCGATGCGATGGGCATGGTGGCGGCCCTGGGATTGTTTGACGCTGCGCTGTTTGGGCGCTGCCTGGGGATCGACATCGACCATGGCGAGCGGCCCATCGCCAATGGGCGCTGGCTGAGCTACACCCGTGAGCTCTCTGATCGCGAAGCCTGCGCGGCCGTGCAGCTGGTGATCACCCGCGCCCGTGAGCTGGAGTCCAGGCTCAGGGATCGGCCTGCACTGTTGGCAACCGAGCAGGCGATGGCGCGGCTGCGGTGGTTGTGCCGGCAGCGGCTGGATCAGCCGCTCAGCCCTGCCTCAGCGGCCCTGCATTGACGCTGCAGATCAGCGCAGCGAGCACCCCTCTCGCCACAACGCGCTCGACATTGATCGCCGTTTGTAGCGACAGCGATGGATTCGGTTACGCGGTGGAGGGATGCCAGTCAACAAGCCCTCGCCACAGGCCTGCTCACCTACCTGCTGCTCAACGCTGTGGCGACACCGGCTTCGCTGCCGGCACTCAAACCTGGCGCCCGCGCTCACCCGCCAGCAGCCAGAGCGCAACCAACAGCAGCAGCCACGGCAAGGGGCGCAATTCAACTAGCGGGGTCAGCGCTCTGGTGAGTGGCGACATCAACCAGTGCGCCACCGCCAGCCCCAGGCACACCAGAGCTACCAGAGCTGCCATTGCCGCTGCCTTGCCAGTGTCCAGTCCAGTTCAGCAGCCCCAACGCGCAAGCGCCAGCCGCTGAAGCCCAACACCCCATCACACCCGCACGCTGCCAGCCCGCAGCACGCGCCAGGTCTCGCCCTCCCAACCCAGCACCGTGCTGGCCCGCCCGCTGGGCGCTGGCCAAGACTGGGGGCTCAGCATCGGCACCTCCCGGGCGGCAAAGCTTGCCGCGGCCGCGGCTGCGGTTGTGGCAGCCGGCTGGCCCGAGCGGTTGGCACTGGTGGTGGCCAAGGGCCCACTCAGGCCCAAGAGCTCCTGGGCCATGGGGCACGCGGGCACCCGCAGGCCCAGCGACGCACCGCCGGGATTGAGCCAAGTCACCAGATCCCCTCGGGCGGGTAGCACCAAGGTGAGCGCGCCGGGCCAATGCCGCGCTGCCAGCTTCAGGGCTTGCGCGGGCCACTGCACTCCCGGGGTGTGCTGCTGCAGCTGGGCCAGATCTGCCCCCATCAAGATCAGGGGTTTGTCGGGCGGGCGCTGCTTGAGCTGCCAGATCTGGCCCGCGTACTGGGGCAGCGCCGCCAGGGCCACCAGGGTGTCGGTGGGGAGCAGGGCCGCCCCGCCCGTTTGCAGATGCTCGGCCAGGTCGGCAGGCTCAAGAAAGGTCGTCATCACGCAGTCATCAGGTGGGCTGAACAGGCGTC
>Ga0194115_10004077_pt1 | contig 15992 bp, 9 predicted proteins | sample TA2MahsurfametaG_3_FD_148656 | JGI IMG/M metagenome (GOLD analysis project Ga0194115, IMG submission 148656) | Freshwater microbial communities from Lake Tanganyika, Tanzania - TA2015002 Mahale S4 surface | ecosystem: Environmental > Aquatic > Freshwater > Lake | place: Tanzania: Lake Tanganyika...
AGCAGGCGTGTCAGTGGTGTCACGGATCGCGGTCACTTTGACGCCGGTGGCTAGGCGAATATCTTCGCGCCATGTCTTGAGTAGTGGGTCAGCCGGTTTGCCGTTATCAGCTTCGCGGATGATGATCCAGTCGGTCGGCGTCAGTAGCGTGTTGGCGGTTTGGCGGGTTTGCGCCACCCATTGATCGACGAGTTGGGCGTGGTCTTTGGGGATTAGGTGACCCTCGGCGTCATAGCCCCAATAGAAGCGTTGGTCATAAGGCGCGGGGTCTGGCACCTCAGTGATGCCTATAGCGGCACGTTCCTCGGGGCTGGCGAGACGGAGCCAGTTGGCTGGGTACTGCACACCGTCGTGGGTAAACGCAACGTCTGGTGAAAGTGGCTTGCCGTCGAGGATAAACATGGGTCTGGGTCGTTGGTTGAAGTTTAGGCAGGGTGGCTAGTCTTGTTCACTACTCACCTAGCGCGGGCGTAGGCGAAGGGTGATTCGGCGAAGGCGGCGTAGATGTAGGTGCCATTAGAAGCATTTACCCACTCACCACCAGCAGATTTGGCCTTAAAGCCATTTGACAACACATCCCAAAAGATAATGGGCAATCCTGAAGCAGTATCGCCATAAAATTCTTGTTGAGCTAAGTTAGCGGCTAGACGTTTATCTGAAACATTGTAAGGATCCCTTGCCGTATCAAGTATCCACCAATTTCCTGTGGTGTCAGTTCTTTTTGCCATGATCCACCTTGGCCTAAACCCGGTATAAACAAACGGCCCATCTGTGCTGCCGTTGCCGGTGTAGCTGCCAAAAGAAGAGTACCCGGATACTGGGCTGAATGCGTAACATACATAGGTTCCACCGTTATCATTTACGCCAACGTCATTCCCCAAAGTAATTGTTGTGGAAGATGGTCCGGCGTTGTTCCAAGTACCAGAATATGTAGTTGCAGCAGTTGTATTGTTGAGAAGGAGGTATTTTGTATTTCCAGTGGCAGAGTGGTACACAATCCAACTATCTGCCACATTGCGACGCTTAACCACGACAAAAGACGGGGCAACTCCTAACCCATGACCGATAGTTGCCCCGCTGGTTCCATTCCCCGTATAAGTAACAATCGAGAATCCCGCGCTAGCATTAGCCCTCACCGTAGAAGTGATGCTGCCTGCGAAGTTGGACGCGCCTGCGGTGGTGTTCGTATTGATCTGCCCGCCCATTCCACTGTGATTGGTGCAGAAGTAGTACAGCGTGGGTGCGCCTGATGCAACGGCGATTGTCAAAGTAGCGCCAGCATTGCCGGCAGTACCGCTAGTCGTCACACCTGTTGTGTATTGCGTCGGTCCATTGGCTGATTCTGATAGCCGGAATGGATGCCCAGAGTTAGACGCAGCAGATAGGTCAAAGGTGTACGTGCTGCCTTCTTCTAGGTTCAGCGTGGGTTGCTGTTTGCCGTCGATGTAAAACGCACCGCTGACAACGGTGACGGTGTAGGTCTTGCTGCTATTGGCGCCGGCGTCCCAGCACCAGGCGACTCGTGTATTGCTGGAATCGTTCAGGATGTTTGTACCTGAAGTAGTGCCAAGACTGAAGCCGTCAGAGTTAAATGCCGTGAGGTTCTGAAGCGTTGTATCATTACCTTCAGCCCCCGTTGTATTGGAATACAGGGCTTTGTCTGTGCCTGTGCCCCGAACGGTGTCGTAAAGCACGTTGAAGTAGCCAATACTGCGAGTCTTAATCCACACCCAATCAGGCGAGAAGTTCAGCCCACTGATGGTCTGCGTTGAGCCATTGCCGGTGTAGAGCTTTACGTCGAAGTAGTCCGAGCCTTTGGCAATCGTGGGCGTCGGAAGGTTGGCGGTGCAGAGTGCCTTGAAGCCGCTGGGGGCGGTGTAGGCGAAGGGGCGTTGGCCGAAGTTGGCAGCAGCAATTGAAGTGGTGCCGAGCATACCAATGCTCACTGCGTAAGTTTTAGTAAGTCCAGATGCTGCGGTCCCTTGACTGATACCATTCTTGTAAAAAACAAGCGTTCCAGCGTCTAGATTAAGTGCAATACCTATTACATCCCCGGTCGTAAAAGAGGCGCCATACGCTGTATCGGCGTTTGATGGCCCAAGAATGTTGCCATTTGAAAAGTAGTAGCCATAAGAGTCAGTAAAATTACCAGGCTGCTTGTTTGCGCCAGAAATATCAGATGAAACAGCAGTAATACCTGGGATTACTCCGTCACCGAGCGTAGAAATTGTAATTTCTGCATACCATTTCCCTGAACTGACGGCAGTTGTAGATCGCGCTGTTCCCCAGCTACTTCCACTTAGCAACCCGGCCGCATCAAGATTTCCATTCCGAAGCGCAATATAAGAACTACTGCTAATGTCCAGAGGATTCCAAGTGCAATAATTCCCCACCACAGTCCCACCCGCGCCGGAGTCTGTTTGACCCGCCGGACTAGAGGGGGAGTCTACGAGGCTGTCGTTTCCTGCACCTGCCGTGACCGAAAGATTGTTCGGCGTCCAGTTGTTCCCCAGCCCCGAAGTGTCCTTCCCTAATGCGGCGGCGGTTGCTGCACTGTTGTCGGCAAAGTCGAGGTGGAATCCGTTGGTGCCGTAGCTGCCGCTGTATGCCTTGGGGTTCCACGCGCCGGTGGTGGCGTCGGTTTCGCCAAAGCTGCTGGGGGTTAGGGCTTGGCCGTCGATGAAGTGGATGTCGGCGAGGTAGCCGTCGAACGGACTATTCATCGACCCGCCGTAAATCAGCGCACCCACTGTGTGTGCCGCAGCAGCATTTACATCAGTATCTGCGTTTTGGGCAGCGTATGAACCAGATAAAGTCTGACTCGTTCCATTGACATAAATTTTGAGCCTGTTCGCAGAAGTTGCTTGTGTAGTATCTACAGCTAAAACAATGTGATACCAAGCCGAAGGATCTCTAAACAGAGCCGAAGTATCAATGTTAAAGCCAGAACTATCATTTACGTTTAGAGCGCCACCAGTCAAAAAACTAAAGTGAAAGTACCCGCCGCCACCTAGCAAACCAAATTGAGACCCGCTTAACTTGGAACGCTTTGCCCAGCAGCTAAACGTCCACGTCTTCCTGTTGCCCGCCGATGCCGGGGTGCGGGACAAGTAGGCACTGTCACTACTGTTGAAACGGAGCGAACGTGGAATGGTGTACCCACCAGCAGCCGCTGCCGAACGAAGCAGCAAGGCGTTTGCGTTTCCAGGAACTCCCATGATTAGCTCAGGTTGGTAATCAGAGTAGCGGTAATACTGGTGCTGCTCCGTACTGTGTATACCAGCACATCAAGGGCTGAGGCAGTTGTGGTCAGCGTGGGTGCGGTGCCGCCCGAAAAGTCCCAATAACTGCCAAACGCAAGGGTCCGCGAACCCGTCCCATCCTGCGAAATAAAGATCGCGCCGCTTGCACCAGCAGTCAGATTGCTGGGATTGGCAAGTGTTCTTGACCCACCGAGAACGATCGAAAAATTATTGGCTAATGCAAAATCAGCGGTGATTGTGGCGCCATCGGTCAATGCAGAAATTGCACCACGTTGTTGGGCGGTATAAGACTGAGCGACGGACAGACCGGACAGCGTTGTGGTCGCATCGGGGAACGTAACCGTGCGGTCGGCAGTCGGGTCACATGCCAGCGTCAGTTCGTGATCGTCAGCCGTCGTGCCTTCCAGCACAATCGAACCGTTGAAGGTCGCAGTGCCCGAAACAGTGACTGCCCCATCAAAGGTGGCGGCGCCGGTTACATCGAGCGTTCCGGGAATGTCAACGTTGTCGGTCCACTCAACACCCGTTCCAGCGGCATCGGTTTGCAGCAGTTGACGTGCCGCGCCATCAGCCAGCTTGCTAACGGCGATCTCGGCACTGGCGCTGATGTCCGCGTTGACGATGGTGCCGTCAGCGATCATCGTGCTGGTCACCGTGCCAGTGTCACCCGTGGTGATGACGGTGCCTGAAATATCAGGGAAAGTAATGGTCCGGTCAGCCGTTGGATCGACGACGGTTAGGAAAGTTTCAAAGGCGTTGGCGCTGGTGCCTTCAAACGCAAAGCTGCCGCTGGTACCAATCAGCAGTTCGCCCGTGACTGTGCCACCGCCGGTGCCGAGCTTTTCGCTATCGACTTCCTCAATCGCGGTCTGGACGTTGGTGGCGGAAATACTGCCGGCTGGCGTGAAGCTGACGTTGCTGGCGACCTGTGCAGTCACCGTTTGCGACACGTCGATTTCGGTCCATGCCGAGCCGTTAGACAGCACAATGTCCGGCGGGCTTAGCGATACATTCGGTGCATTGCCTGAGGTGATCGTGCCAGCTTCTGACACCACCAAGTAGTAACGATTATTAGCAGTGGCGGCTGCTGGCAGAGCTTGGCCGACAACCAAACCAATAGCTGTACCTTCGGCGGTAACGGAAGCGACTAAACCAGTGCCACCACCACTGGAGGCATCAAACGTGCCAGCAAAAACGATTTCACCCACCGAAATACCGATGGGCTGGAACACGTTGCCGTCCCAGAGGAACAGGTCGCGGGACAGCGGATTAAAGAAGAATTGACCAATGTGGTCAGCGGTCGGCTGCGTTTCACCGATCTTGGAGACCGCGTAGTTGGCGAGCTTGGCGCCAGTCACGGCGTTGCTATCAATACGGGCAATGTCAAGCGTGCCGCTGGTTAGCAGTGCGGCGCTGTGGTTAGGCAGGTCGCCACTGGCAAGCGTCGTACCAGAGCTGATGTGGCCTTGGCTATCGACGGTGACCTTGGTGTAGGTTCCGGGCGTGGCGCTGTTGGTGTGATTCAGGTTGCCCGAGTCATCAACCGATAGACCCGTGCCCGGAATCACCGCACCCTTGGCGACGCTGGTGGCAGCAGGCAGATCGGAACTGATGATTGCCCGACTGTCGGTGACCAGACCTTTGGCGCTATAGGTAACCAGCCCGTAGGTGACGCCAGCCGCTACGTCATTGTCAATTTCAAGGACCGCACCGTCCATGCGGAGTCCTTCGCCGTTGATGGCGACGCCGCCTCGTGCGCTGGTGGTAGGTGCCGGAAGATCAGCGCCAGTGATCGTGCGGTAACTGACGGCGCCTGCGTTGGCGGCGGGACCGGCGAGGAATTGGGCGGCGGCACCGGTGTTATCCAGTGTGGCGCTAACCGTTACGTCGTTGCCGCTGGTGCTAACGACAATATTGATGGTGCCAGCCGTGCTGCCGACAACAGAACCAACGGAACCGGCGGCCTTGAAGCTTACCCATGAGCTGCCGTCCCAGATATAAGCATTGCTGTCATCCGTGTCCAGCGCGATCTGACCGATGAAGGCGCCACTGCCCGGAAGGGTGGTAACAAGGTCAACAGTTGATTCGTCTGCCAGTTTTGCGGCTGTAACCGCATCGTTTTGGATCTTGACGGTCGTAACCGCGTCTGTTCCGAGTGAGGCGGCGACAATCGAGCCAGATCCAAACAGCACCTTGGCGCTTGGGATGGTGGCGTCGGCAATCAGCGTGGTGGCGTTACCGACAAGATCAGTAACGGTGATCTTCTTGGTTTCACTTGCCGAGACATCAACAATCGGCAGTAGATCACCGGCTGCGAGGTTGGCACCAGCTAACGCGGGTAGTTCACTAATCCGAAGGTCAGCCATCGCGCCTAAGCCGACAGGTCACTGTTACCACATAGCTTAGCTGTCTTACTCAGTGTCTTCCTGCAGCAGCGATGCAAAGGCGTCCTGCTCCAGGCGTAAATCGTCGCTGGTTTCCTGTAGTACTTTGTCGGATGGTGTGGTATGTGCCAGTAGCCTGATGGGGCCAGTGGTGACAAAATCAGCAGAGATCTCAACAGCATTGTCGGGTGAAAAATTGACGCCGGCTTGCGTGATGATACCGTCGATTTCATACCAGATCTCGTCGTCAATACTGGTTTTAGTGCCATCTTCATGGCCAACTTTTAGATAAAATTTGGCGCTAAATTTGCTGCCGACTTCAGTGCGAATGGCAAGCTGCAGAAGATAGTTGGCGGATTCGGCGGTGGATTGCTTGGCGTAGGAAGGCAGGTATTCCCAGTAAGCCCGAAAATTACCGCTGCCGCTAATCAGGCTGGAATACTGCGAGCGGAACTCGTCGCCTAACGCAGTGGTATCAACGGTTTCGCGTGTTGTATTTAGTTCATAGTATGTGCATTGTGCCAAAATGCGCGAGATAATATTGACAATACGAACTGCGATAGGGATGTCAACTGCAATCGAAGTTAGTACAATCGCTTGACTTTGTAAGCCCTCAACCGCCTTGTCAAACGTGTCGTATAAACGGATACCGCCTAGCTCATCAACATAAATATACCAGTGACCAGAGCTTTGGACAGCATTTGCGATCCAGCCGCTAGCATCGACAAATGCAAGATTGGCGCCATTCGTACTGCGAATTTCAATTTGATCGCCACTATGCAAAAACCCGGCGTCAAAATCAAAACTGAAACGACGGCGACTGATGTTAATATCACCTGCATTGATGGTGGAAGTTTTTTCGGCAAGCTCCGAGCTACGCCGCAATTCCACCAGACCAAAATTGCCGAGATAGACGCTCATTACAAAGTCGCGGTGGTTAACGCGCCGGTGCCTTGGTAGCTAATTTGAGCGGATACGATTTCACCAACAGACGCTCCGATTGAAACGCTGGTGACATAGGCAGTCAATGTCACCTGATTATTTGAGGAATCGCCAGCCAAACGCAGGGTCAAACTTACTGTGTCGGTGCTAGCAACACCAGATGTTTTGATGAGTTTGCGAAGTATCGTGCTGGCGTCGTTGGTGTTATCGGTGTCAACGTAGTACAAAAGACTGGCGCTGCCGCTGAAACTTTGAACGCCGGGCACGTAACTGCGTTGCGCGTCACCAAGCGTGGTTGATTCCAGTGTCTCCAAGTCAGCTTGGAGCGTCCAACTGGTCACCTTGACCAAGGTGTCGGAGCCAAGTAAAAGGCGTCCGTCGCGTCCAGTGAAGATCTTAGCCATGGTTACAGTTTAGAGAACTCCGATCAGCTTGACCCGCACGCTACTGACACCCGGACGGATGGCAGTAATCTGCGGCGCTTCGGCATAACGCCACGCATTTGCGCCAGTCACGTCAAGCGCCGTGCTAGTACCGCTCCAGCCGGAACGTACAGCGGATGGGGCACTAAAAGTTTGGAACGTGCCTTGTACTTCGTTAAAATGAGTCAAAAATAAATTGGCGTTGGTGTCAGTAATGTTGTCGTAATTAAGTTCCAACGACATATTGGTGCGTTGGCTGCCGTATAGGATGCGCGTTTCTGCGCCAGACTGCGACCGAAAGGATTTGATCGGAAAGTCACCCGGATTAAAATTCCGTCCGGTTGGTTGCAATGTAGGGAAAGCCATCAGGAGTCAACAACAAAAGTGCTTGGAGTGGTCACATCCAGTGCGATCTTGCTGCGAAGCTGGTCGTCACACGGGAATTCTGATGCGGTTATTTGCACCGCACCCTCTGCGTCTAGCGTAAGTTGCTCCACCAAATAAACACTTGAGGCGGTAGCAGTGCTTAAAACGGTAAAGACGCTTCCGCGTATTGCCGTCTCTTGTACGATGCCGCCACTTACAGTCATTACAGCCTGAACCACATCCTCGGAGCCGGTCTGGTAATACAAGATGGTGTACTGACCATCAGTAAAAGTGGTAGCACTGGTAATAATGCCGGCGGCGCTAATACTGCCATTTTGAGCTGAACTATAAGGATTGGCTTCCGTCACGACGCGGATGTAGTCGCCAGGAGCTAGGTCAATCCCGTAAGGAGCTGTCTTGAATTGGATTGTGTGTTTTATTCGACGGCGAATTGACATAAAGAATCGTGCTACCAATTCAGCATGAGCTTGACTGGTGCAATACTGTGTCATGTCAAACTGCTCCAGTGGGTGGTCAGTGCTGGTGGATTCATTCCAGCGGATGACGATATTGCGCTCTTCGGGCAGTTGATTTTCGCGCTCTTGGCGGAAACGCATTATGGCTTGGAAGTCTTTGCGTTCCTCGGCGGAAATATAATTCAACTCAAAACTATCCTCAAAGATATTACCGGCTGTAAATAATTGTTTGATGGTAACAGGGTTAGTGCTGATTTCGCCGCCGGGCGTTGTAGGCAGTGCAGGCACCAACGAAAATTTCCCGTCCGTGATGGCGAAGTTACATAGCATGAACGGCGCTGTATCGGCAATGAACTGACGAACGTTAACAGTGCTTGCTAATGCTCCATCGAAGAACAGGTTATTGGTTTTGAGAAATTTAGCTGTATTCGTAAAACTGCTGATGTTAATTAGTGGGGCACTATTAACTGTCATATTCAGCAGTTTGCCAACACCAGCAACACGATTAGTCAATAGGTAGTAGACAAGATCGCAGAACAAATTACTTGGCTCAACTCCAGACGCTTGGTCAGGATGGAATCGTTTGACGGGGATACCATTTTTAATCCAAAAACGGACCTGATCCAGTGCGGTGAAATTACGGGACGCTTTAAGTGCCAAGCCCGCAATCGTCATATTCAGGTATCGGGGAACCTCCGCGTTGCTGGTGATCTCGTTGACGTAAACAACGGTGTGCTCAGGATTGTTGGCGTTGGATTTTTCGACGAGGTTGCCGTACAGGCTGATGTCGCCGTATTGGCTATGTTGTTCAAATGTGCGACCTGGATATGTGTAGTTCTGGGTGATGACGCTGCCACGAGCTTCCACCACGAAGCGTGCGCCAACTTGTGATCCGGGCGAGCGGAAGGGGTTGGTGTTGCTAACGGTGGTGAGGTAGTCGAAGTTGTTGCCAACTTGCCACGAGTTTGAAACGTACGTGGGGTTATCAGAAACGCTGATGTTGGGTGCAGACCACAGACGGGTTCGACCGCTCCAGTGATTTGCTACTTCATCAACACGACTGGTCAGCGTGAGACGGATAATTTTGCCGCTGTTGCTGAGGTCAAGTGTGGTGGAGCGATTAACGCCCACGTTGTAATTACGGGCAGGACCATAAAGCTGTTCGTAAAATGCTTGGCTGCGGCCTTGCACCACGTCACTGGATTTGACATTACCAACGCGGCGACGCTGACCGATTGCTGTAAACGCAGGACTGGCGGGTGGTTGACGGAATGGATTGCTACCAGAAACGGAGAACGAGATTATGAACTCGCTAAAGCTGTTCCAGTTGGTTGAACTTTCGGTGATGCTTTCGTCGGTGATCGTCCAAACAAAACTTTGACCGGAAAAATGTCCGGCAGTCAGCGCGGTTTTGTTCAGGACGTAGCGAACTTTGTACCAGCGATTGCCGGTTACGTTGTGTTGGTAGGTAAAAGTGACTTTGGTATTTTCGTTACCCGGATAGTTTTGCGCGGATGCAATGCCAGCGGCTTGAGTTAGCTGCCAAGTAAATGCACCGTTGCGGCCTTCGGTATATTCGTAGGTGGGGTTGGTGTACCAGCTAAGAAATTCGGTACTGGCGACTCGTGTTTCGACGCCTTGCTCGTCGGGTAGCAATGTGACCACACCAACGCTGGTGGGCAATCCGTTGACAACTGTGCGGTCTTGAAAGCTTGGCAGGCTAAGAAACTCGGAGTTTTGTTGAATATCGAGTTTGGTTACTTTGTTGCCAACAGCGTTGACCTTAAAAGTTCCATACGCGGTCAAGTAGTTGGCAGATAGTGTTTGACGCTCAGAACTGTTATTAAGGGAGCCGCCGTTATGCAGGTGCCAGAACTCTGCGGTATTAGGTGAGTTGCGTCCAATGTCCGCACCGTTTTTGGGGATGAACTGAAACTCGTATTGGCGCTTATCAGGATGGGTCAGACGGATGAAGTTGTACTGTTCGATTGGCTGATTACCAATGATGCAGAACTGTTCACCAAGAGGCTGCCATGCGTATTCATTACCAGAAGGATCTACGCCAGATGGACGTAGGAAGATCGTAAAAACTGAAGCGCGTTTGATATAAGAGCTGTTTGTACCAGTCTGGACGCTGATACGCTTTTCATCCAAATTGTTTAGCTGAGCAGGACTTGGGACAGTCTGGAAATTGCAGATGCCGTTAAGGCGTTGGAATACATTGCTGCGGATACCGATTTCCGTGACTTCGCACGGGCGGGTGTTGCGGACGGTGGCTTTTGCCACTTTCATTAACGGGAAAAATGCCACGTCGGCGTTGTACTTTGCTGGCGTGTTGTTATCGGAAATGTAATTAGCGCGGAGCATGTATTGAGACACCACGCCAATCGTATTGGTCGAAGGCGCGTTTACGTCAATACATTTCAACTGGATAACTTGGTCTCTTCTATCTTCTACGCGCCAGATGCTAATGCTGCGGCTGATGACCTGCCATGTTGTGCGGCCAATCATGAACAATTCGCCAATCTGCAGTGCGTCATCTGCAGCAATCCGCATTTCTGTTACGGCGTCGTTAATGTCTTCCACGCTGACTTCGCGGTCTGTGCCTTTGTAATAATCTTCGGGAATAGTGTTAAAAGCAATCGTGAAGGTTGCAATATCACCAACATTGGCGCGGCGAACTTCAATACCAGTGGAGTCGGAAACAATAACGCCATTTAGTGCTGTGATGCCCATGCGGCGACTATAGTTACGACCAGTGCCTTCCATGCCAAGGTGGCGAATTGTACGAAAACTGCCGCCATCATCACCCGCATTTTGCCAGCCTTGGTCGTTTTGGCTGCCGGCAATCTTGACACGTTCGTAAGTTAGGTTTTCGCCCGGATCATCACGAACGTTGAGTTGATGCGGGATGGAGATAACGCGCCAGTTGACGCGGAAATGGCTGCCGTTTGCAATCGGGTCGTAGCAACCAAATTCGGCGTTGTTGCTCAGGCTGTGGGCAGCACTAAAGCCAGTGTCGTTTTCGCTAACGCGGGTGGGGCAACTAAAAATATCGTCATAGCTTTCGGGGTCACCTGATGCCAGTGAGCCACGGGTGCCGTAGGCTAGGTTGGCAGCACGCATCCGCGAAAAACCGGATGTAGTTGTGTTGCGTTTCCAGTAGAAGGCAAAGGACTGTTCGTAGATTGCGTCAAGCGCACCGTTGCCCAGAAAGATACCTTGCAGCACAGGTGGGTTGATTCCGTCAGGTGCAATGCCTTCAGTGACGCCTTGTTCGCCAACGACAAACAGCAGCTTTACGCCTTGCTGGCGCCCGTAACTGAACATGCGAGACCACACCAGCTTGGGTGTAATTAACATGCCGCCGGTTGTTCCAGTCCAACGGCCAAAAATAATCGGGATTGGATCGCCGTAACTGGCAAGTTCTGCTTGACTGTCGAAGCCGAAGGTAGGGCTAAAACGCTGCCCGCCAACAATGCTGTCGAGGGTTAGTTGTGTTGTGCCTTGCTGCTGCTGCACTTGCAGTGCTCTCGGCTTTGGCGTTAGCAAATAAGATGCGGCAGTAGATACAGCCCCAACAAGCAAGCTGACAGCAAGCGCAGTAAGTGTTGCAGCGTCGTTGATAACTTCTGGGACTGCGTTGTATTCAGCGGGACGAATCTTGGCGCGGCTATATGCCTCTTTGACAAAAAATCTGTACTCGTCTTCAGTTACACCGGCGAGTTCAATGATTTGCCTCTCGTACGGAAGCAAATTGGGGCGGTAAATAGTGACACCGGACCCCAAGCGACTTTCTGCAGATGCCGGTTGATGTAAAGGATCCCGGTCTGCCATGTCACTGCAAATGCCCAATTACTCTCGCGGAGCAACAAGATGTCCCCATCGTACTCGGGTCTTTCAACTCGGCTACCCCATTGCAACAGGTCTCGCGCCACCTGCCTTGTTGAAGCTGTGTACCAGTCCTGTTTGAACGGTGGTGTTTTGATGCCGAGGCGTTCTAGCACTGTGTAAACCAAGTGGATGCAGTCGATCTCGTCGCCAGTGCCGTCCGCACCAAGCATGAACGGGCGACCGATTAGATCACTGCAATCTGACACCGCTGGTAGCCGGGATATTGCCAATCAGTCTTTGAGTAAGACGGCGTTGAGGGACTTCGGCGCCTACAGCATCCAGGACAGTGTTTAAGGTCAAGTTTAATTCAACCTCTTTCCAACTGCCGCTAGCCACTAAAGCAAAATACTGATGCAGCAACGTGAAGCTGGTGCGGTCGTCGGGATCCAGCAACATCACTAAAACGTGTGTCAGCCAGCGCCTGTCCAATGCTTCGACCGCCCAGTTACGGCTCAGCGTGTTATTTGGCAAAATCAAGCTAGCGTCAGTATTGTCGCCTGTCCTATTAACTGTGACACCTGAAAAACCAAATGGTAAAAAGCCATATTGGTTATTTTCGTAAGTAATTGTTTCACTGATGAAGAAGTTTTGGAAACGTTGACGCACCACCCCGTTGTCGGTGAAGGTCAGAAAATTGCCAATCGCTAGTTCCATTACATCCCAAGCCGCTTACGGGTGCTAGTAGACATTTGTAGCTTACGGAGAGTGCGTTGTTCGCCTTGGGCGGCGCCTTGCTGGGCAGCTTGTGCCATGCCGCGCTGGAATTGGTCGGCGGTCACGTAGTCCACGCTGTTGATGCGCTCCACCGTGTAGCGAACATCGATAGCACCCGGAGCCAATGTAGCGGTGCCGCCCATGCCGCCTTCACTGTCACCTGCGGGAATTACGGCGGATCCACGGGCACCGGCGGCGTAGCGATTCATGGCGCCACGCATCTTGCTGGCGGGGATGACGTACTCATTTCCAGCTTCGCCAATCAAGGCATTGGTTGGACCCGTGACGAATCCGCCTTCGGCAAAACCAAGGGCTTTTGGATCTCCGCCAAATCCTCGTGCTAAATAACTGAATATGCCTTTTCCATCTTTTCCACCCAAAGCACCAAAGGCTTGAGCCAAAGCGTAAAAAATTAACATTTTGCCAACAGCAGCCAATATTTCTTGGCCAATATTTGCCAAGGCTTGCCCAAGGTTTTCCGTTGAGCTGGTAACCGCGTCAATAGCACCGCCAACACCATTGGCGATTTGACTGCTAATCCCTCCGTATAAAGCATCCAAAGCCTGTTGCTCGGCCTTGATTGCCTTAGTTTTCTTTTGTGTTTTATCAAGTTCTTGATTGGCTAGACGATAAGCCGCCACCTGAGCATCAGTTACACCTTTGTTGGCTTTTTTAAATTCCTGAACTTTTTGCTCAATCTCAACCTGCCTGCGCCCTTCTTCGGTGAGCTGACCTTCTAATGCAATTTGATTGGCAATGTCAATCATCGCCTCTTCTATTGCCTTGGCGCGATCGGCTTGAAGCCGCTCTAGTTCAGTTGCCGTTTGAATACCAGATGCTTCAATTTGAGCTTGTGCCTTACTAAACAAGGCTTGCTTTTCACGCTCGCTGGTAACGCCTTGAAGTGAGTTTTGATACTCCTGCAAAATTTGCTGATTTCGCTCTTCACCTTGCAAACGAATTGCCAACTGCTGATCACCAGCAATTTCGGCTTGTGCAATCTTGCCACGTATAAAAGACAGTTGTTTTGTGGATTCGGTTTCCATGCGAATGCCACGAATACGAGCTTCAAGTTGAGCGCGTTCTTTGGCAGCTCTTTTGGCATCTTTATCATCTTCTTCAGAACTAGCACTAGTACGCAAGCCGTCAGGCGTACCTGCGGACAAATTCAATGCTTCTCCCTGTCTAATTGATTCTCTCAGTTCTTGACTCTCACGTTGTTTAGTCGCAAGTCGTGAGGAGCGAGGTGCTGCACCTCGCCTACCAGTGCCTTCCATTTTTATGAGACTAATATCTTGCTCAATTCCTACTAGTTGATTTCTTGCTTCAGCAAGCGCTCCTAAATCACCAGTGGCAGCCTTTGTTGCAATCGCAGTTGTCTTTTGTTGCGATTGTGTTTGGTAATTAGCTAAAGCCAATGTAGCCGCAGCAATCCCGGCAGCCAATGCAATCCATGGTCCTGCCGCTATCACTGTTGCTATGCCAATGGCGTTAAGAAGTCCAATCGCAGTTGTGATTGCGGGAGAAAGGATAGCAAGCGCACCAACCACAGCCAAAATGCCAGCCGAAACCTGCCTAATTGGCCTAGGTAATTCAGCAAAGCCGCGAATTAGATCTGTCACGCTTTTGATCAACGGGGTAAACGCAGGCAACAACTCTGTCCCAACAGCTTGTGCTAGTTCTGTTTGTGCTTTTTCAAATTCACGAATCCTGCCACCTGCGGTATCAAAAGACTGTTCTAATACATCTGCACCTTGTTCTTTGATGCTACGCAAGGCTTGAATTAAAATTGGCGCTGTGACTTTACCTTCTGCCGCAAATTCTTTGACTTCACCACGAGCAATATTCAAGATCTTTGCAACCGCATCAATGACTTGAGGAGTCGCCTCATTGACTGATCGGAACTCATCGCCTTGTAATTTACCAGCACCAAGTGCTTGATTTAATTGCAACTGCGCGGCTGCAGCTTCGGTGGTTGAGACTTTGTTGATAGCTAATACTGTATTAAAACCATCAAAAACATCTCTAATTTCATTTAGACTCGCGCCCTGTGGACCTAAGCGATTACCTAAATCAATAAGAGATTTTAGGACATCCGTTTGGGCTAGGCGAAATTTATCGGCGGATTGGCTGGCAATTTCTTGTATGCCCACCAACTGACCGAATCGTTGCGTTAAAAGTTCTGCACGTTTTTGCGCCGACTCTAGTTCTACTCCTGCTGCAACTGTACCTTTTAATGCACGAAAACCTGCATATGCTCCTACAAGACTCTGTATAGTTGTGGTTTGGTTTTGCAGTTTGCGTGTATTATCTTCAAGATTTCGCCCCAATCGCTGCACGGCAGCATTAGCGTTATCAAATCCCGCGCGAAGGCTTTTGGCAGTTTGCTGGAGTGAGTCAAGAGCCGCCTGCGCTCTTTTTGCAACAACATCAAGAGCACTTAGTTCGTTGTTTGAGCGGCGTGCATCAACGTTAACGGCAACATTAGCTACGACGTTCGTCACGATTTACCTACGGCGTTGTTTCAGTCTACGTTCCTGCTCCTCGTTTTGCAGCTCAAAATAACTGCTCCATAACAACAGCTCCTCTAGCGTCAACTCATTATTCAATCGCGCCAGCGTATAGCCCAACTCCTTGGCAACCCCAAGCTGCAGCAGCAGCAGGTTGTCTTTCTTGAGTTCAGCTTTTAGTGCTTTTCATGTCAACAGCCTGCTCCTCTTCTGGATTAGTGATAATCGCCAGCATCAGAGCTTGAAGATCCGCATCCATCACATCGTTTTTTAGCTCAGCAATTTCGCCAGCCTGAAACAAGCGTTGTCCAGCATTGTCAACAGCCTTGGTAACCAAAAGGTTTAACGCAAAGCCATTAGGGTCATCGCCTCCAGGCATCTTCTGCGCCCGCTCACGCTCTGCCATGGTCAACGCAGTGGCGTAAAACTCAAACTCACTGCCGTCATTTAATTTGACCACTCGTTTAATCGGGGTCAGATTTGCTGCCTTTTTCAGACGCGCCAGAGCAGTTGAAATTGGTACGGGCATAAAACTTGGTCGTTCGTTATTATTTTACGCACAAAAAAGCCCCCAGCGCAACCTGAGAGCTAGAAAACGCAACCGAATCCACCAATTAAGCAGTCGTGCTGAAATCGAAGGTGGGGACGCCAGCGGGGCGGAAAGTAATCTCTACCTGCTGTGCATCGTCAGGATTGATGTTTAAGCTCGCAGTTAACAACACCGCATCCATTGCAATGCTCCGGCTCAGCGCCTCAGTGCTTTGCTTATCGGTGTAAAGCTTAAAAGCACACCCGACTTGCTGACGTTGCAGCACGTCTTCAACCATACGGTTAGACAGTGCGCTGTCTTCATTGGTGACATAGATGGTGGCAGAACCATTGCCATCAGCGAAACCCGGAATGTAGGCACGAAAAGGCGCATATTGACCAGCGGTTTGACCGATGGTGGTTACGTCAATTTCAGCACGGTTGATTTCAAACGACCATGACTGCACTTGCCCAACTGCGTCAAAAGCGGCAT
>Ga0194115_10004079_pt1 | contig 15983 bp, 10 predicted proteins | sample TA2MahsurfametaG_3_FD_148656 | JGI IMG/M metagenome (GOLD analysis project Ga0194115, IMG submission 148656) | Freshwater microbial communities from Lake Tanganyika, Tanzania - TA2015002 Mahale S4 surface | ecosystem: Environmental > Aquatic > Freshwater > Lake | place: Tanzania: Lake...
GATATCCTCCTTGGTATCCTGATTCTTTTTGTTTTTGATACATTGTGTAGGGAAACTAAATCGTCCTTGATGGAGGGTATGGGGAACAATGGTAGCACATTTTTGACAAATAAAGTCAATCGATACGACACGTAATCGTTTGGGTCGTGCCTTGATGACATTTCCTTTGATACTGACAAATTTATTCACTAACCCAGTCTTGACATCTGCCATGGGAAGTTGTGGTTTGACATGAATGAGTCGTAATATACATTGACAGGAATCAACAAAGTGATGAATTTTCGATTGTTCATTCATGGGGATATCATCTCGACGTTGATGATAGGAATTTCGCCATAGTGTTACGACGGCTAATCCCATACTAACATTCAAGGCAGGTAAGGCCTGTAAGGGGAAATGATGTAACCATGCACCAATCGATTGACTTCGGATAAAGTCTGACATGGGATCCCCCTGACATTCAAAACGATTTAATTCGGTCGTAAATTCTTCATAGTGGACTGTAATAATATGACATCCTGTCCGTAATCGAATCATATCCTGAGTGTTGGTGGACGTTGTTGTCGTTGTCGGTTGGAGGTTTGTAGTATCTAAAAAAGTTCTTGCATAGGGTGCTAAACAGGATTCTCGTACTGATCGTAAAAATGCAAAACTGGGATTCCCAGATGCATGTTGTAAAAAGGCTAAGAAAAATTGATGAAGTCGTGCGATATTCTTCAATGTCAGTGGTTCCAAGGAAGACGAAGGCGAAGAAGATGATGACGATGTTATTGTTGTTGCTGTCCTCTCTACATGGACATCCTCTCGATGTTCTTGTTGTTGTGTTTCCCATAATCGACGACAATCTTCCTGTTGTTGTGGAGTCAAGTCGGGTGCGGAAAGGAATAGAGGCGTCGTGGACGACGATGACGATGACGATGACGATGAGGCGACCATTTCTTCTTCGGAATGCCAAGTGAAAATGATGTTGTGACAGTGAAAGGATCATTGGAAACTGGAATGTTGTGTCCTTGTTTCCCCCCTTTAAAAGGGGGATTTTCGATTTGGGGGGGGAGGGAAACCGAAACTCGAATCGTCACAGTCAATACTTCATTCCACTCATGATTCCTTCGGGACTGAGTGACGTATACAACCAACGTCACAGGCAGACGGGGAAAAAAACCCCGTACATACACGCAGGTGTCTCATGCCTCGGGATTCGGTATGCCCTGTGGAGCTTGATCTCTCCAACACCCCCAAAGAGCATACTATTTGGGTGAGATCTTTCTCTTGGTGAGAGAGGATGAATGTACCAAATGCAGATGTCGAACACCGCCATGACGATCACCAACACGAAGAATATGATCAACCCATCGAACACCAACAACATCAAGAGCAACAACACCAACGACCTACTCGACGAATTCGACGACGACCAAATGAACAACAATCTACTCCTACCTCATCCTTGGTTGCTCCGAAGAACAATGAATCATCAGTACTCCCAACTTCACCTACAGTGACGGCAACCACGACCACATCATCCCTTTTCATAGATGCTATCTATATTTCATTCTGTTCCATTTGGGGGAATATTTGTCGTGTATATATATGTCGATTATTCGGTGGTGATTGTGAAGATGACAATTCAGCACCACATGATTTCTTTACGTCATGGTTTTCACAAGTTTGTATTACATCGAATGGGATGTCATCCCATACAGGTGGGAGTCTCTTTCGAGATTTACCATCGAATATGATAGGATGTTTCATACTTGGTATCCTAACACATAAGGATCATCCGTTGCAAAAAGACCACTACAAGACATTCCATACAGGTCTAGGTGTTGGATTTTGTGGTTCCTTAACAACCTTTTCATCATGGAATACACAAATGGTCACAATGATGGTACGTGAACGTATCATCATCCAACAACAAATCCTTTTCCTTTTTGTCGGGTGGGGTAGGCCCATCGTATAGGTGATCAAACAAATATCCTAACCCTACCATGCCTCCCTCAGGATGGAACACATGCCGAATTGGGATCACAAATAGGATCAGCTCTTTTTGGATATCTATTGGGAATGTTAGTCGCTATTGGAAGTTTTCAAGCAGGTCAACTCGTATCTGGCTGGATCTATTCCAAAAACTCGAAAAATGATTCTCCTTCCGAACCATCACTCCCATCACCAGATAGTCACGAAGACAATCATGATGATAATCATGATGATGAAGAGGAACCTGTTTCATCCACACCGATGAAACCGACGATGATGACTCCACCTCTTGAAGTTTCTGGTAGTAGTAGCCCTGACGAAGAACAACGGGAAGAGCAACACAACAGGATATTGTGTGGGGGACTTCCGATCCTTCTTCTTTTGGGAACACTCGGACTGGTGATAGCAATTTTGGTGGGATATATACGGGACGGTAATGATGGATCATTCTATCAGCAACTGTTTTTTGTGATATTGGTGGCACCATTGGGCGCGTTGATCCGATGGACACTCTCTCGTTGGTACAATCCTCCTCCCAATCCTGTCGTTCACAGTCCTCGTCAACGACGACGACGTCTTTCTTGGATGCCATGGGGTACTTTTATAGCGAATATGACAGGATGTTTTGTTTCTATACTTTGTACTGGTCTTTTGGACCGATACAGGACAGAACTGGATAGGAAGACGAATCAATGGCCTCGAGTGATTTTGATAGCCATCAGGGTCGGCTTTGCGGGGAGTCTAACAACGGTCTCTACTATGATTAAGGAAATTGTGAGTATGCAAGAGAAGATTCCTGGGACGGCAAAATCAACCATCTATGGCATAGTAACATGCCTCACGGGGATGATGATGGGACTTGTAGTCTACATGATCATCGTCCGTGTGTGAAATGACGAACGCTAGGCTAAGGAAAAGGAACGATTTTCACAGCGAGTCAAGGATGATTTGTAGGGTAGTATCAAACAAAAGTTTATACTCGACTATGTTATCCTACCTTGGGTTTTCATAGTATCCCCTCTACGATGTGATAGCGGCGATAACTGTAAGCCATAGTTCTCTGTACTATCGTAGCTCTTGATCGTATACTTCGTACCTTGCTTTACACTTAATCCAGGAAGTCGGTTTCGATCCGGTAATCGGACGGGTCGATAATGGAATTGCCACCAAGGAAGTAAAGACCGTAGGACCTACCATCTTACGTTTTGCCCGAATCATGCTCCTCGGTACACCAAGCAATCTATTTTCAAGGACCTTCTCTATTACACCTTAGGAAGTATGCTTTGCTGCTCGGATTGTCCAATATTATGATCGTATCCCTACTTCGAAATCGATTCGCGACAAGTTTATTAGTCGATCGGGCGGGGGGGTATGATTTCCTTCTTCGCCGTGCCGTCCGATGCTCTTCATCGACTTTGTCGGAGACTTCGACAGTGTCAACGCCACCTACCATTTCGATTCCATCCAATCTGATATCGATCGAGAAAAATCGAGACTTATTGAATCGAATACCCTTAGAAGATATCCGAAATTTTTGTTTCATCGCTCATGTCGATCATGGAAAGTCGAGTCTTAGTTCAAGGCTACTGGAGATAACAGGTAACATGGGACCGGATGCACAACAATTCGCATTACAAACAGCGAGACGGAAGATTCTTGGAGGTGATGATTTAGGTGAGGTACAAACAACGACGACAATGGGGACCCCAAAAGTCCGAAAGGATGATAAGGAGAAAATTGATCTATTAGATACCCTATCGGTAGAACGTGAACGGGGGATTACCGTCAAGGCGACGACGGCTTCGATGTTATACCCACATCCATCCGCCGAGGGACCAGAGGGCGTCCTCCTATTGAATATGATCGATACACCAGGACATGCTGACTTTGGTCGTGAGGTCGTTCGTTCCCTATCCTTCGTTCAAGGTGCTATCCTCCTCCTCGATTCGGCTCAAGGGATTCAAGCTCAAAGTAAGTGACAATGGCCCCTGATTACTCCCGGTCCACGTCTTTTGATCGACTCATCCTTATCATTATTCTCCTCATCGTTTGGATGAATTTACTGTTCAGCCTGGACTGTACACGAAAAGGCAAAGTCGATGGAATATCCACCAGAATTAATTCTTGCCTTGACGAAGATTGATCTTGATGCGGCACGACCCATCCATGTGGCGTTGTCTGTTTCGGAGTGGCTTTCCCTGGATGATCCAGATTCGATCATCCCCACCAGTGCTCGAAGTCGCATTGGAATAGCAGAACTCTTGGATGCTGTTTGTCGGCGGGTCCCTCCTCCACGGCCGTTGGCGGATGATAATGATGACATTTTACGAGCTCAGGTAGTCGATTCATGGTATGATACCCGTGGCGTCAACTGTGTGGTACAGATAGTATCTGGCTCACTTTCGGAAGGTGATAGAATATCCATCGCTAGATCAGTGGGGAGCAGTGATGGTTCCAACAAGCCTGACCAATCATTTTCGGTCCAAGAGGTTGGTCTAGTCCTACCGAAGACTTTACGAACCGAAAAACTCTTACGTGGACAGATGGGATACGTCCGATTTGGTCTACGTGATCCCAGGCAGGCCGATCCTGGAACGATACTGATCTTTCATAAAGATGTCGGTAAGGATATTGTAATTCCAGCCCTAGCCGTCAGCGATCAGTCCAAATCGGTCCTCTATGCTTCCGTCCACCCTGAAGAAGAAGATGGATTTGAAGAGCTTAGCGAGGCAGTGGAACGACTAGCCCTCAATGACAAAGGACTTGAAGTATCACGAACAGCGGACGTAGGATCGAGTGGATCTGAAACTGGAGGCCCATTTCTAGGACCTGGTCTAAGAGTTGGCTTTCAAGGATTGTTGCATGTGGAAGTCTTCCAACAAAGACTTCTCGATGAATTTGGGATTGAGGCAGTGGTGACTCCACCGAAGGTGCCTTATCATATCACCTACCTACCCGCGAAACAAAACAATTTGAAGGAATCCTACACTGAAATTATTGAAGATCTCAAGAACTGGCCAAGTTTTGGACGGAAGTTTACCGTCCATGAACCAATCGTTCAAGTACGAATCATGGCACCGACGGAGTACACGGGTGCAGTCATGGAACTCATAACGAACAAGAGAGGGTTTGATCTTGCTACAAACCCGTTGGATGAAGAAACTTGGATCTTTGAAGCAAAGATGCCTTGGGCAGAGGTTGTTATCGATTTCCACGATATGCTGAAGAACGCCACCGCGGGGTATGGATCTCTAGATACCTTTGAGGCCGATCCACCCATTAAGGAAGCCAAATTATCCAAGGTTGATATCTTTCTCAATGAAGACCCGGTAGATCCACTGTCGTTTGTATGCCACACACCGAGAGCCCAAGCTGAAGCGAGGGTTGTATGTAAGAAACTCCAGCAGGTGCTACCACGACAGCAATTTGTTGTGGTTATCCAGGCTAAAGCAGACGGCAAAATCATTGCTAGTGAACGAATCAAGGCATATCGAAAGGACGTGCTTGTGAAATCAGGAAAAATGGTTGGGGGTGGGGTAAGGACTATTGGACTCAATGAATATCAGCATCATCCGCCGTAACTCATCCCTCTCCACTCTATTTGCTGTCGCGACACCCAGGATATAAGTCGGAAGAAGAAGCTTCTCGAAAAGCAAAAGGCCGGAAAGAAGCGACAACAGCAGACCGGCAAGGTTAGTCTTTCACAGGCTGCATTCAATAGCGTCATCTCGCGATCATCGTAAGACAGCTGACGAGATAGGCACATGGCGATTGTATGAGCGCTAGCGTTTAGAAGTATGACTACGTAACCTTATCATGCCGCCGCGGCATGGACGAAACGAGACTATCTGATTCTTTGCAGCTTGTCAGATTCGGCGTACTTTTACTGCTAGCGACGATGCGAGTGGTAGCCGGTCATTCCGACAATTGATTCATTGACTGATTTTCTTTAAGGTGATCAAGGCAATCAAACCAAATATGGATTCACTGAAAAACAGTGTATGCTTCCGACGACTGATAAACGTTGAGCGAGGTTGTCCTTTAATGTCTATGTCCAGGTACAGGAAGCGCATTTGCCATTTCTACAAATTGCCGTATTTCGCCTCTCAACTGTAGAAAAAAAGAATCAAAGCGCATCCGGTAGTGTCTATCGAAGGTATTTCCACTATGCCGTCTCCGACCATGTTCGATTTCTCCGAATCTGATCCAGATCGAGAAAATCGAGAGAAATATTGAATCGAATTCCCACAGAAGATTTCCGAAATTCTTGTGTCATCGCTCTCGTCGACCACGGAAAGTTTAAGTCATGGTTCTGGGTTACTGGAGATTAAGGGCAAGAAAAAGACCGAGGCACAGTATTTTGTTTTGGAATAAGCGAGACGAAGGATTGCAAAACGATTTTGGAGGGGTACAACCAACGACTATTGGTACTCAGAAAGTCCGAAAGTGAACGAATCCGTCCGCCGAGGGACGGGAAGAGGGTGTCCTAGAGCATACTGTCTTTCATGAAGATGTTGGTAAGGATATTGCCATTCCATTCCTAACCGTGGGTGATCAGTCCAAATCCGTCCCTCCAGAAGAGGAAGACGGATTTGAAGCGCGCTTAGCGAGACGATAGAACGAGTAGCCCTCAATGACAAAGGACTTAACATGTCACGAACAGCGGACGTAGGATCGTTTGGATCTGAAACTGGAGGCCCATTCCTCGGTCCTGGTCTGAAAGTTAGCTTTCAAGGGTCGTTGCATGTGGAGGTCGTCCAGCAACGATTTCTCGATGAGTTTTGGGATTTAGGTGGCCGAAGGTGCCTCATCGCTTTACATTGTGAGTGAACGAATCAAGGCATATCGAAAGGACATGCCTGTCAAATCAGGAAAAACGGTCGGGGCGGGACCAGTGGACTCTATGCAGATCAGCATCATGCGATGCACATGTGCTTCCCATCTTCTCTCTGTTTTGCTGTCACAGTACCCAAGACATTAGTAGGAAGAAGAAACTTCTAGAAAAGAAGCGACAGCAGTCCCACGGTAGGGTTGGCCCCTCACCGCTGCATTCAACAGAACTAATTCGTGACTGGGCAAAGATTGGTCTTGATGCGTCACGGCAAACCTATGAAGGGCTATGGATTCTACCGCTCACCAGGCAGGCAGATCCTTGCACGATTTTGGTCTTCCATAGAGATAATGGGAAGGACATGTGATTCCAAGCCCCAGGTGATCAGTCGAAATCAACTTACGTGCTTCAGTCCTACTTGAAGAATAGCGGATTTGACGAGGATAGACTCGTCCAACAAGCGGCAGACAGCCAAGGTTGGCTTCCTGCAGGGGGGATTCAACCGTGTCACATCGGGATACCAAGAAGGCTGACAGGCCATTGAGCATATTTCGGTTATATTGGGGCTAGCATTAGAAGTAAGGCTATACAACGACCTTCTCATGCCGCCGCGGCCGCTGGTGACTGTCCGTAGACAGTCTTCATAACGTTCTCAAAGAAGGCATCATATTCCGATACCGTATCCATTTCACCAGTCTCAATCAGGAACATCAATGTGGACAGCAGATGACGAAAGCATTCCTGTGTATTCTCGTGATTCCCCATCGTGGTGTGGATTTGACCTATGTTGCTCATAATGATCATGGCTGGTGTCAACGTCATCGCGATCCGCTCTTGAATCTGAAACGAGTAGGCCATCTCATAAAGCTGTAAAGACTTTATCAGCAGTCCGATATCCATATCTTTTACGATCGCGTTGCGATGATGACAAATAGCCAGATTGAAATGAGAAATGAGGCAGAGCATCTTCGGCATCAGAATAACAGGTAAGCCTTGGGTGACCTTGATGGGGTTCAAGAAGAGAGCAATGTCGCTGGACGCGAACGTTTGGATATGGCATCGACCAAACTGAGGTCTGAACGCTTTGCCGTACAGATACAGGTTACTCCATTGAGATATTGAGCAATCATTGTCTTCGATGAGGCACCTGGCCATCGATAAGGCATTTGCGAAGGCTACGATGGCTTCTTCTATTTGACCTTTTTCGTATAGTCCAACACCAATATTCAAGTAGGCTGTTGCTACTATTTCCGAATCAGATACATGTTTCATTTTATATACTTTGAATCAGATTGACTTAAGGCAACTGTAGAATAGTGGGTATGGTTGAATAGTGGTTTGGTAATCGTTCACAAAATGTTGAGTCTTTGATGTTCCCACAAGTTCGGTTGTATTCTTACCGTTCGACTATGTACCTTCTTCGTCCATAGAACGAATACGAGTTGCGGAAATCACAGCAGTCTTTTTTCTCTATGATCGAGTGTATAAAACAAGGATGGACTTCGATGGAAGATTGAACATTCCAACCACTCGCGAGATGGAATGAAACATCTTACTGTTCGTGGTTGTTGCAAAAGAATGATCTTACAGTTAATCGGAGTGATGCCCATTTATTGATCTCGGGAGGGAACATGCACTCTTTGACGTCTACTAATTAACTGTTGTCGTGGCCATTGCACTCGTGAGAGCTTTTGAAGTGTTGATCGTGGATATGGTTTCCAAACAACAACAAACAATATGCGTTGTTAACTGAAAGACATTTCTTGCGAGATCGGACCTGACAGTGAATATAGGTCATTTCTTGAAGCGAAAGAAAATGCGTGCATGTGGACTTTGTATTCATACGCGCGATGTAGATGTCCAGCGACAGCATAGGCGGGCGTGAACCGCTATCATAAAAATTCTAATAAGTCGGGTATAGTATAGTAAAATATGCACATCTGCTCTTGCCGGAATCGCCGAACATCCGTAATAATATTTCAGTTAGCGAGGCCCTGGGCCTGTCGGTCCTTGGTCACCAAGGATTTGAAGAATGTTTACAGCAACCATCGTTTCATCCATAGCCGTTCACCATGTCTTCGGCATCGCGTTACATGACATCGAATGATTGAGTATCAATACGATTGGGGACATGTTTTGGATCATCATGAACGTCTTTCTGCGACGGTACAACCACCTCTTAGTACATAGGCCTCAATAATTTTTGTCACTGCTCTGAGAAAATGAATGAGTCGAAACCGAAGAAGTGAACGTCACGCATCCGTCTCCTACCATTTCTCTTCTAGCCAATCTGCTATGGATCTAGAAAAATTGGGAACTCTTGAATCGAATACCTCTGTTAGATGCCTGAAATTTCTGTCTCATCGCTCGCGTCCTCGACAACTGAAAGTCTAGTCTTCGTTCTAGGTCTCTGGAGAATAGGAAACAAGAAAATCGAGGCACAACTATTCGCCTTGAAAACAGGGGGACGAAGTACTGCACGCGGTTTGGGATGGGCACAACCAACGACTACGGGTGCTCAGAAAGTCCGATACGATAAAGGGAGCAAAATCTGTCGGATACCCAGTAGGAGGTAGCACGAGAACGTGGGATTACACCTGTCAAGTCTAAAACAGGTTCTCTGCTGTGCACGAATCCGTCCACCATGGGAGCAGAGGGGGCCTCGTATTCACCATGATCGATAAACAAGGACACGCTAACTTTGGTCGTGAGTTGGCGAGCTCACTATTCTCCTTCGTTCAAGGTTCTTATCACTCAACTTCAAAGCGATGTTGGGAAGGACGTTGTGAGTCATGCTGTAGGCCGCGTGGGGATCAGCCCGAATCGGTTTGTATGCTTCAGTCGAACGTGAAGAGGAACACGGATTTGAGGAGCATGGTGAGAAAGAGGAACGACCATCACAAAAAACTAGGAGTATGCCGGAAGAACGAAGCGGCAGGTGCAGAAAGCCAAGGTCAGCCTACGCGGCGGCATTCAGAAGCATAAACTCGCGATCACCACGAAGGCCGACAGATGGCCGTCCATTTCAGACGTTAGTGTTCTTGCATGTTGTTGTTGATATTCTATTGAGTCGGCACCCAAAAGATTCTGGAATTCCATTAGCCTAAGTAAGTGAATGTAGAAAACTACGTTGGTTTGTCCGCTACATCCAGCGGAGGACTATCAGGTATGTGATGCAAGGCACTTACTGATAGCTAAAGTAGCCTTCGACGCTGTAGAATGGCTAGATCATGTGTTTTGCAACCGTTCCATGCACACTCTTGAGTCAAACATCACTTTGCCAGATCGTTACAAGTAATCTTGGTCGGGATATTTATGAATGCCCCCTATTTCCATAACCGATAGCCTCTAGGCTCCGTTATCTAAATGATTGCAGATCTTCTAAAGTAGATGTACGCTGTCTATCACATCCTTTCAAATGGCTGTATCGCCGGTGGTTGTAGTAGTAGCCCAGGTGGAGAAGCCGGAGAAGAAGAAGTACGTTGTGCTCGTTTGGAAAACAGTTCGTCGACCCATCGTGAGCAGTCGGGTGACAGATGACGAAGGTGAAGGATATCTCGAGAGGGGAGTCCTTCCAAAATAAGAGCCATCGAAACTTCGGCGATAGCGACGGAAATGGGCAGAAATTCGGGGTATTCGGTCCGGAACATATCACCAGCCTCACCATGAAAGTGTGGCGAACCCCCAGCCAGAAAGATTTTGTTCTTGGCGTATTGAATCATGGCCGATTCCAGGGTGTACAGAGCACTGAGAAAGACTGGAATGAGCATTGACAACCGCCCTGACCCAATGTAGGTGTAACCACCGGCGTTCGAAGCAGTACGATTGCGACTATTGTGAAGGAGCAGCCGTCCTCCCGCTCGGACAGCATAGGTGGCGCAGGCAATCGTACCTGGTGCCACTGCCCAAGGATTGTTGTTTGATGAAGGAGAGACGTATTTTTGTTGTAGCTGCTTGTTCTCTCTGCTAGCATTGATTGAGATTGCGGATGTGGAAGACGAATGAGAAGAACACTTCAAGAGTGCGTGCCCTAAACCGCCAATGTAGGCAGCAATCGCACGTGTCAGAGGAACGACGGATGGTTCTCCCCTAAAGGAACTCGGTTGTCCCCCATGAAGTAGAGGGACTGGGTTGATCCATCGCTCAATATGTACTTTAGTCAAGGCCGACATGTCTTCAAGCGTTACCCCATCCCCGTACTGTGCCAAGATCGTTATGCGCAATACGTCTTCTTCGAGTGGAGCCGATGGCACCACGGGGTGATGTTGATAATTGTGTTGATGCAGGTTGAATGATTGCGACGTCAACCGTTCTCCCAGAATTTGACAAGCCTGTTCATGTCGATGGGCTTCATGTCGTTCTAAATCGGCATATGCAAGAGTAGAAGGCTCCGATAGAGATCGGGTCAGGATAGGATCCGAGTGTGCAAGACTTTGCACGACAATTTCGAGAACGGCATCGATAGATCGATCATCTGTCACTTCAAAGATGACTTGATGGACATCCTTGGCGTAGTTGGTGATCATAAATTGTATAAACCGATCAAAAAGATCCAGATATACAAAAGTTACAGCTCCGGTCACCATGCAGTTGAGGCAATGCGTCCATGTGAAGTAGGATACGACTTGCTCGTGATGGCGATGGCTGTTGTTGTTGTCGTCATCACTGTGATTGTAGTGAACGGAGGGATGGGGATAATCGAGAAATGTCGTGGTCCACATGGCCAACCCGACAACGATGATCGAAGAGACAAGCGTCGTGACCATGAGACTATTGGGGGGTGTGGATGTCGTCGTCCTAGTAGGAGATCGCCAGATATCCCAAAATCCTCGCGTCATCGTAGAAGTAGTACTCATGCTGGGATGAGACTTTGTTGTTGTGGTTTCTCGTCGCAATCGAAGAAGATGAAGTTCCGGTAGCGCCAGAGCGGTATGTGTAAGATGCCCTAGTGAGGCACCTAGACACGTCAATATCACACATGTTTTCTCGAAAGGTGACGATGCATCATGATCATGTTGTTGTTGTTGTTGATGATGAGAGGAAGATAAGGAAGCCAACATGGGTAGAACTGACGCATATGCCACAATGAGGGCACAAAGGGTAGTGAGTAGGACTTGCGCCATCATTGCAGTCAGCATGGGTGCCTGAAAGCGTCGAGCCTTGCCACGATAGTCCCATGTATGATCGATACTGGAACTAGTCCTCATAGCATTACTGTTCAGAGTGGGTGCTGTTAATTGTTGAAGGATTTTGTCCACTGTCGTGTTCGATACAAGCATCCGTATCGATGTTTGAAGGGGATGTTCCAATAGTGGACAGGAGGAACATCGCATGACAGATGGAGGACCAATATACCGTACCACGACAGAAAGACTGAGAGCTAAACATCCAAGAATGGCACGGCACATCCATGACCAAGGGATGCAAGGAGACCATGTCAAGACGTCTTGAATTTGAAGCATCCGTCCCAAGGGACTGACACAATACTTGCAAAGACCACAAACAAGAAGAAAGAGGAACAAGGGAAGAGTGATTTCGACTTTTTTCAGTCCCTCATAAGCATCCTTAGGAGATGGAGCGATACGTTGAATATATGCTCTAGAATATTTTGTCAAGATCCCCGTTAGGGTGAGAGCGATGAGAGTGTGATGACTTGTGAATGGATCAAGGATCCGATACGACAATCGTAAGACGATCGAAAGTGCGAGTAGGATGACGACTGGTAATTGGATTGCCCGAATCAAGAGTTCGTATGTCATTGCCATTGCTACTGCCTGACTCGAAGTGGCAGGTCCGGTGGTCGATGTATCCACCGATCCAACCATGATCGGAGTCCTATCGGTAGACAGACGAGGCTGAACTGATGCACCGGCCGGACGATGGAAGGGTATACTATCAACAGGTCGATGTATGGTCCTGACAGATGACATATTTTCCCTTGTGATGAGGCTACTCTGTACTAGTGCGATGGGATGTATTTTTTGAGTCGCTTTGGGCCTTTCTGATGAGGGTGTGTTTTTGGGAATCGATGGTGAATAGATTTTGAAGGAAGCGATGGAGATTTGTCGTCGTTTTGCTACAGTACTACACGTGAACTGCCGTACTACGAACCGTGTGTGACAATAGCGAATGGCATCCGGCGCGCCACGACAAACGGCAGATGCGTTCATAGTCGCATCAGTCGGATATCCGGAATCCATTTGGGTTTCTATATAGGATAGGATACATACCGCTACGTCAGTGAGACATATGATAGACTCAAAAGACTTCCGATCCGTTCGACTAGCTGCCAGACCGTTGACAGTGACAGTGAAGCCATGATACGGTAGGTCCTTGGGTATGCTACGAAACACCCAAGTCTCGATGCAATATCATGAATAGAAATTCACTGTCAGTCAAGGATTGGAATGACTGTTTTGAAAGAGAGACGGACGGATGAAATTATCATCTCGTACATCTACTGGGATCTATTTCGTTCTACATCTACCTTATAGCACGTATCACCACAATTGGTGGGTTCCATGTTTTGGAATTCTTCATCGTTGTTCTCCAACTGTGGTATCTGCTCCATGATGAAGCAAGATGCTCACAAACGGTGGCATCAAGCGCAACGATCTCTTCCTTGTTAACAAGAGCATGGCAGTCTGCCCATATTTGTCTTGTACATTCGTTCAGCACCATATTCCAAGAGCTTGACGACTGTTGCCATCGCCTCAACCTCATTGTGGGAGTCAAGCCTTTCTATGAGCCCATGCAAGGCTGTTCGACCGCTTTTGTTGGTTATATTTGGATCAGCACCAGACTCTCGTAGCTTCGTTGCTACGGCCAAAACCGCCTTTCCGTTGTCATAATCAATGCTTTCCGTCAGGGCCCGTAGTGACGTCTTTCCGTGTTTGTCTTGTAGGTTCGGGTCAGCTCCGAACTCCAGGAGTTTGCTCGTCGCTCGGAGGACTGCATTCTTTTTGAATCGTGCAGTCATCGGCATTAGTACGAGCAAGGCTGTTTGGCCAGTTTTGTCTTGCATATTCGGGTTCGCACCAGCTTCTAGGAGCAAGGTCACCATCTGGACGAACTCATTTTGGTAGATATCAATGTTCAGGATGAATACATGCAAGACTGTTCGACCGCTTGGGTCGTGCATGTTCGGGTCAGCACCACGTTGAAGGAGCGTAGTGAACTCTGCAAGTCGTACGTCCTTATTGTCCCGGTTCACATCCTGCATGACTACGTGCAAGGCCGTCTTCCCGTACCCGTCTGCCAAGTTAGGGTCCGCACCAAAATCCAAGAGCTTGTTGAGGACCTTTTGAAACTCATCCCTCTTCTGCAAGTGAGGTCCACGCAGTAGTGTGCACAAGGCTGTCCGCCCGCCTTTGTCTTGTACGCTAACATCAGCGCCATTTTCCAAGAGCCATGTCATTACGTCAAGGACGACTTCCTTGTTGTCCCTGTTCATGCCCAGTAATAGTAGGTGCAAGGCTGTCTTCCCAGTTTCGTCTTGGACGCTCGGGTTGGCACCGACGTCCATGAGTTGTCTGGCTACGTCCATGAAGACTTTGTGGTTGGGTCCGATCGTCTTCGGAATAAGTAGGTGCAGGGCGGTTTGTCCATGTTTGTCTTGCACGTTCGGGTCGGTACCGAGCTCCAGAAGCAAGGTGACTAGTCCCATGATCGTTTCCCTCTTCTCGCTACCAGTAATCGCCAGTATGAGGATGTGTAAGACTCTTTGCCCGCATCCATCTTCCATATTCGGGTCAGCCCGAGTTCAATGAACTTAGAGACCATCTGTAGGTATCGATGGCTTGCTGCGACGTGCAAAGCACCGCGACCCTTTCTGTCTGGTAGGTTCGGGTCTGCACCACCTTCTGCGAGCTTCATGACAATTCTAAAGACGGTCTCTGTCTTGTACTGATTTCATCCTTGACATTAGTATGTGGATGGCTGTCTGTCCCTTTTTGTCTTGAATGTTCGGGTCGGCACCGGATTCAAGGAACTTGGTTACCAGCTCTGAGACAGCCTCTGTCATGTGCAAGGCAGTAGCGACATTCAGCACTAGTAAATGCAAGGGTGTTTGTCCATTTTCATCTTGTACATTCAAGTCGGTACCAGCGTCCACGAGCTTGGTGATCACCAGAAATCGAATACGGTCATTCCACGGATCAGCCCAGTCGACGAGCAGGTGGAGGGCTGTCTTCCCCTTTTTGTTTTGCACGTTTGGGTCGGCACCCAACTGGACAAGATTGATGATCACCTCCAAGAGATTGGTAAACAACCCTCTGATGTAGCGATCGTGACGCCTCCTACTCGAGCGGGTAGATCCGAATACCGATTCAAAAAATCTTTCATCCAACAAAATTCTCATCATCTGAGTCGCACCATTGAGCGTCGTCGTCGTCGCCGTCCGCCAATGATGACTTGATAAATTCTCATCTATCCCGATCATTCCTTGGTGATCCGATACCAAGCTGGCAAAACACTCCACATCATCGTTCAAGATAGCGTCGTTGATGGCTATCCAGTTGCGAAACATGGACTTGTCTGTAGAGATGACCAATCTCGTTGGTTCAAAGGTCTTTCCTTGTTTCTTCTGTAAGAGGATCGGTGTGAACTTATATCATGAGGGAAACCCCATGGCTTCTTGTCTCCAAGAAAGGTTCTGAATGGTGTTTGTACAGCATCATCATGTCACGTTATTGCCACCCACTGTAGTACTGTAGCTTGTTTCTTCGACAATGCCCATGCATTGGTTGTCGTTGGTCGGAACCCAAATTTTCAAAGCGTGATGACATCTACTGCCGTCGTCCAACTTGTCGAGTAGATATGCTACATAGATATGGGATGGTCATTAGCCGGTTAATAGATAGTAACCCATGGTGCATAAGGTATCGTAGATATGAATAGGGTAGGAATGATCTTCATTTCGGCAAAAATTGGATCCGTTCGACTTCGTCGTGGAGTACGAACTGTCACCATGACCTGATGGATGATCCTGATCGAACCTCGTCTTGACCCTTCTCCGTAGATTCTCTCTGTCGACACACAAAAACAAACGCACTATTTGTTTGTTTTGTGATTTAGAGGAATGTTCCGAGCGACATTATCGTACTGCTCGAGGGGGGTTCCATCCACCTTCTCGGTGGTAGGAAGAACACGATCAACTGTGAAGATTTCCTTCTCC
>Ga0194115_10004081_pt1 | contig 15982 bp, 11 predicted proteins | sample TA2MahsurfametaG_3_FD_148656 | JGI IMG/M metagenome (GOLD analysis project Ga0194115, IMG submission 148656) | Freshwater microbial communities from Lake Tanganyika, Tanzania - TA2015002 Mahale S4 surface | ecosystem: Environmental > Aquatic > Freshwater > Lake | place: Tanzania: Lake...
AAGTGTTCCGATGCACGGATACCGACATGTTTGGGGGCATGAACGGCATCGTCTCGTCCAAGTATTCTCTGTGCTTGAAGGATGCCATCACGATGCACGAGTTCCTCCCATTCAGCATTCTCATATGCTACCTCTAAGGTCTGATACATCTGCTCAATCACCCAAGGTAAGAAGATTCCCACCAGGGGAGCTAAATGTGTTGGACAATTCCCCCCGAGACCAGGATCTTCATCCAAGTTCCACTCTTGATACATGGGACGACTTTCATACAGATGTGGGAGTGCCGTGCGTGCACAGCTTGCTAAAGTCTGGACGGCCTTGACATGGATGGGCAGTATGGCCTTTTTGATATGAACAAGGAAGGTATCTTGTTCCTCGCCGTCCTCTTCATTGAAATAGAATCTTGCGGCATAACGAATACCATCGGCAGACTGCGTCATGATGGCGTCCCATTCTTCCTTTGTCAAGGAGTCATGTAGACAGGTCTGGATCGGCTCATAGTAATCAACTCCTTCATAGATCAAAGTTTTGGTAGCGACGTGATGTCTCCAGAATCGATCACGTGGACCGACATTCCCATGATGGACGAACTCTTCTTTCTTTCCTCTTGTTGTTGGAATAGAAACTGCTAGAAGAAGCAGTAACGACAATATCTTCCTTGTAAATATCATGCTTTCGCGGAGTGACTTGTATCAACAGACTCTCTAGCACTAGTCTTTGCAAGATTGGAAGGCTCGAGTCGAAAGTCTTGACAGTCGATGTGTAAGGAGACGAATTCCCGTCTGACAGAGACTCCTGTACCGTTGTGGTGACAACAAGATCTGCCAAAAGATTGGAGTCACGACGATCGATTCAATCAATACCGTATGTCTTAGTGGACTTCCGATCAACTTGCAATAACAACAACTACTACAGCAATGGATGATAAATTTGGCGTATCGGTCCTCTTTATCGTAGAAATGAGGATCCACACATTTTTTGGGGCTTATAATGTGCCGAATGTGTTTTATGTATGTACGAAAAATTTGAAACAGCCTCATTGGTATCAGAACCCCATCAATTCCCGCCATTTTTGTTGTGCAGACGCGAATCCGACGAATCGAAAGACATATACAAGTAGGGGGGTCAACGGATATCGAATCGTCCGATTAAATCGGACGGACAGCACACTGTATCGGACATCGGACGGAAATTGGCAAATGTCCGATTGTTAAACAGGACGTGTATATATAGGGTACATAGATAAATATATACTACGGCCTGCACGCGTGCGCAGGTTAGTCCCGATCTCAAAGTATAGTGCCCCGCAATCGTGTGCAAGTTACTAGTCACGATGTGTTCAACCCGAACTGATAAAACGCGAACTCTATTGACGGCCTCTCCTGAAAACTGACAGTGAAAACGCACATATAGGGAGGAGAAGTTCTTCTAAATTTTTCGGTAAATGCCATTCATGTTGCCAAGCGTGCTGAAACATTGACAGAGTGGAGTACTATGACTACTATGACTATAATTCTGGTACTGTACAAAAAGATATTGGGTTACGTGCTTGTCCGATACAATCGGACGTATCATGCAACGCTAAAAGTAAATGTCTGTCCGATCCGATTCGTTTCAAAATGTCCGTTGACACCTCTATATACAGTACTGTATGTATGCAGGCATGAATAACACATAGGTAGGTACGGTATGTATATGTCCATTTGATTTCATGCCTCCCTGTGGAACCAACAAAGATGACGTGGTCTTGTTCTCCAAGGGAGCAACTATCGACGTTAATTCATAGCTATCAAGGATCATATTTCACACTGAAGCACTCCCTCATCAAATAGATTCTCTACGATGATCTTTACAAAGCACAGCACAGAATCAAGATATAGATTCAACCTTCATGGTTGGTGAGATCGATATCGCGTCACCGCATTGCGCTGACGTGGTCCCACCTTATACTGGTACATTTAGGGAGCAGATGGCTGAATTGTTCGCTGACCCAATCAGGTACGTTGACTCGGCCGAATGTGACACAATGTAGAACTCTCTATCTACGTTTGGAAAGCAAGAGCAGCTGACTCCCGAAGCTTCATTTATGAAACATGAAGTCTGACGTTGCATTTTGCAGTTCCAAGCTTTGATGCAGCCCTCATGAAAACATGAAGAGGAATCTACGTGATCTCAACGTTCATCCTACCGTAGCAGCGAGAAGAGGAGAAAAGTCCTCTCTTCCATGGTGCAGGACGATTTGGTTGTTGACAACCTTTCGTTTGACATCACGATTCGGATACTAGAACGAGGAAGACGGAAGTACAAGTACCAGACACTCTCTACGTCGGGACAATGTCGTCCCATTCAGATAACTCCATGGATGAAGTCCAGTTCAATGCGTCTCTCGATGCTCTCCTAGCGGGAGAGACCTTGAACGTCAATGACGGTAGTCCCACCGGCAACACATATGCTGCCTTGAGTTCGCAACCAGCGCATACTTGGCTGACGACGACATCAGGGACTTCCGAGATGACAAATGAAATGAATCTACTCCAACCATCAGATCCAAGTGGCCTGACGCCGCTTCCTCTTCATGCTCAACATGTAAACACCTCATCTACGAACTACTACGCTTCTTATCTTTCATACGGTTCGATTGGAGACAATGCCCAGAAAACACATCCTCCAGTCCCATCCACTGTGGATACAGTGTCAGTAACGTCGTCCCGGTCGGGTGGACGAACAGCTCGATCGGGATCGAAATCAAAACGAAGATCCTTTACTTCAACTTCTGGGAAACACAGTCGTGATGCATCGAATTCAGTGTCAGAAGATGAAGGTGAACGTCTCCGAAGGAGGGAGGATCGGAATGCCCGTGAACAGCAACGATCTCAGAAAATTACAGAACAAATTGAACATTTGAGAGATGTTCTCGTGTCCGCGAATGTTCAATTCAAACCGGATAAGTATTCGACGTTAGTCACTGCGGCCGAATACATCCAGAGGTTACAAGAACGATCCGCAATGTTGGATATAGAACACAAAAAGTTAGTCGATACTATCTCAAGGACGAATGAATTGGCAAATGATCAATACATGTCAACATCTACGACTGGCGCAAATCCTCCCGGTACGACAACTCTCGAGGGAACGACTTGTGGTAGTTCTGATCAGAAGGATGCCTTTTACCTATCAAGTATCGATTACAAGAGTATATTTGAAAAGTGTGGAGTACCTCTCGCGGTACTTAGTATTGATGGTCGTTTCCTTGAATGCAATGCGATGTTTGAAAGACTGACAGGATGTACACGAGACGAGTTACTACCGTCTCAAAGGATTGAAGCAGACAGAGCATGTCCTTCCAGTAGCAGCCCTTATCAGGTGACGGAACCCACCACCACCAACAACAAGAACAACAACAGTAACAATGGCTTGGGTCCACCAGCACCAAGAAATATGTCACTGTTTAATTTACTGTGTCGAGAACACATGGAACAGGTCTTCATGGCAATGAGTGAAATGCTCCGACAAAGTCCAGACGAAGTCTCAACAGGGTCGGATTCGAAAGTGAAGAAAGACTTTTGGTCAGGAGTAGTCGCACTCGCTCGTACAGGAGATGTTGAGGTACGTTTCAGAAAAAAAGAAAGCGATTCCCATCACGTTCCGTTCCAAATTTGACTCTGTTCTAACCGAGGTTTTGTGTGTTTCTGTTTTTTGTGGAAGAAGTTACGAATGGATGTCTCTCTTGTTCGAAGTGTAGATGGACGGGCCAAGTTCTTTGACTGTTCCCTTGCCCCCCTCGATGGAGTCTCCCTCGATCACCTTCCATGAACAGCGAGAGTGGGGGGTGGTGGGTGGGTGGGGGAATACTCGTGACGGGAAGACCCGGCGCATGTATCCCATTCTCCTACGCATCCACTCATGGATGAAGTCCCCATGATGATCACAATTTGTTTTTTTCTTCACATCCATATTCAAAGAAAGATTTCTTGATTTGCCTTGAACTGTGTATATATAATGTAGAGATCAAACATCTCCATGGTAAACAAAAAGAAGATTGTGTGATTATTCTCTCCCTTTTACGGTTCTCTATCTGGTAGTACTTCATTACTTTCCATATCTCCGTATCCGTCCTTGTGCATATGTTCGAATGATATGTAATAGGTCTGCCTTTTCGATGGCTGGCCAGGGTTTGTCGACAAAGAACATTTCACTATATGCCAATTGCCATAACAGGAAATTACTGATCCGAATCTCACCCGATGTCCGAATCAAGATATCAGGATCACCACCACAATGATTTGTTAGTAAATGCCTTTCAAATTCTATCTCATCAATCCTACTACCGTATGATATTGGATTCTTCATCGCCTCCTGTACGACGGACCGTACAGCATTCACAATTTCTCCTCGACTACCATAACTCATACAAATATTCATCTGTAATCCCGTACAGTGTTCCGTCTCCCTCGTCATCCGGGACAATCCCTCCCGGACATGTATCGGTATCTTATTTTCGTACATACACGCACACACATCGTGTTAGAACTTTACATGCTTCATAGACATACGGTATGGATGCCAAGGATTGGTACTTACCCTCGTTGAATCGGTTGATAAGACATGGATACGAATATTCCGTTTCAAGGCTTCTATTCGAAGTTCATCACAATACTTTGCAAAGATGGCCATTAGGGATGCCACTTCGGATGGATCACGAGTCCAATTCTCTGTAGAAAACGCATAGACAGTCAAGACGGATATCTGTTCGGCGATACACCATTTTGCAAATTCGACCAATTTCGAACTTCCATCCCAATGACCTCTAGATATACTCCCATACTTGGCCTTCCCATATCGACGATTCCCATCCATAATGACAGCGACATGTTTTGGAACTTGGTTTGGATCTACACCACTTTCATATTCCATCCCCTCATCGCTCTTCAAGTTGGCTCGGACATCATCCTCTTTCTCCACAGGAGTTATTCCTTCTATCTCCTGTGAAGGATCTGGAGTCGGTAGATCAACAGAAGGTGCATTGGATACAAGGACGTCGGTGGTAGTTGCTTCGTCTACCAGAGACTGAGTGGTTGGCTGATAGGTGAGAGGTAGCCACGTGTCCAGGAATCGGAAATACATGAGCGGGAACCAATGTTGAATTCTGAACCACCAGTGATTATAGGAGGAATATGGATGATATTGGTTGCGTTCTCGATCTACAATCATAGGTTGTCGTCGTCCAAGAAAATATCCGATAGCGACTCCAGTCAAAAGAGGTGCGATGATAAGAATGACGGGTTTTGCATTGTAGGAGTGTGCCAACTTTAAGAGCATCATTTTCATCCATCGTAATATTAGCCACCAGAGTGGTGGATCACCATCATGACACGGTAAACAGGAACTTGGACATTTATAACTTGAATTGTCGTCAAATGCCGATCCAAAGAGTTCAACGTACGGGTTATCATCGAAACCAATGCCAATCTTCGGGACAGTCACCATGCGTTGTTGTTGTTGTTCTTGTTGTAGTTGTCGGGACAAGAAGGAACCATCCTCTGTGCAAGGTACTCTGCGCATTGCTAACTTCCGTGACGAATATCACCAGATGAAATAATTTGCGCCTATACAAACGTAGTTGTTGAGTTCAGAATGACGACGATATTCTGTTCGACAATGAATCTAAGTTAGGTGGAAGGTAGAAGTGATATTTCAATTTTGGTCACATCGCCGTTGTCCTTGGGTTTTCATTTTTCATTCTCGACTCGACTCGGGGAGGTTATTTTCCACATTCGTCGTCGACGTGTTCGCCAAAAGCGACGTAGAAATACCTATATACGATATGTAACTAGTATACTATCTATCTAGTCCTTGACGCTTGCCTCTAGAGTATGACCCCACAGGCAAAGGTCGTTTTGCGTTTCGCCGCCTTTTCCGACGCGGAAAATTCATTTGGATGCCCATTGGTACAGGTCCTTCTTTTTTGTGGAAACCAACGATACGTTCCGTCGACTATCGCGGACACTGTTGTCCTTCATGTACAGAATACACTTGCAGTTAAGCCTTTAACTGTAAATTGAACAGGAAATGGATCCAAATAAGGAATCCAACAGTCGTCTTTCTAGATCCTTTGATGCCAACTCGACGACTCTTACCGTTACTGTTGGACTGCCAGTGGAGTCGAGCAAGACTTCTGGCAGACAGTCTAATGTTGTTGTTCACGGCCAAAGTGTCAAACGGACTGATCTTGATGATGAGGGAGGCAGGGCAAGGAGCAGTGCATCCCCTAGGGATGGGAGTGATGGGGTTTTGCAAACGGAGCAGTATAGCAGCAGTCGAACAACACTATCATGTAGAGAAGGAGCCCCATTTGTGGTATTCAGGTCAGAGACTTTGTGATGAACTTGGACTGGCAACGAAATGTCGACCGTAATCCTGAAATGCTGCGCAGAACAGTGACGATGGGACCTGGTTCGTTTTTCGTAAGGGGTCCAAATCCAACATGCAGCACTAGAAGTGAAGACAATGACGAAACTGTGTCGGATATCCAATCGATGATTCCAGAAGAAAATGACGTAGTCGTCGAGGCACATTTGGCTCCCAACGCCGCCGATGTGGAAGTTAGGGTATTGAAGCGTATCGAATCAGAGATATTACATAATGTGTCCAAGAGCGTATGATACAAGGGTTGCAACTGGCCAAAAAGTCACAGTCGCCAATGTTGCAGAAGAAGTGCAGGAGGAGGACTCACCGACAAGAGAAACCTCGAACGAAGTAAGACCTCGTCTCCGGATGATAACTTTGTTTTTTGGGGTGCTGATGGTTCTTGGAGGGATTGTGACGGGTGTGGTGTACCATGCACATGGGGGGACAGACGATCCATCACGTACCAACATATCTTCGCAGGGAATGGACGAAGGAGAAACTTCACCTGCAGTCTCACCTGTGGCACCATCCCCAGCTCCCTTTAGTCTGGTACCGGTGGATTCTCTTTTGGACGAGTTGGGACCTTCAATCGCACCGACGGATGCTGATCTCGTGATCCTACTCAACGACCCGACATCACCTCAAGCACAAGCCCTACTTTGGCTTCAAAGCGATTCCATCACCCGGACTCTTGGCAGATCGATCAAGACTGTTTTGGAACGATATGCCTTAGCTGTTCTCCGCTATTCTACATCAGGTGAATCGTCATGGAGTTTTCCATTCATGAACAGCGATGATGTCTGCACATGGCAAAAGGGCGACAGGGGCGTGGCTTGTGGAAGCGATCAAAACACAGTAGTCAAGTGGAATCTCAGCGACTTGTCCATGAAGGGCGGTATTCCGTGGGAACTGGTTCTCCTTTCTAATCTGGAAAGTATCAACTTTAGTCGGAATGACCTCACAGGCACGATCCCGTCACGAATAAGCGAGTTGAAGTACCTGAAGGTCATCATGGGGATCTACAATGCTCTGACGGGTGCTTTGCCTAGAGCATTCTCCCCCGTCACCGAGGGTATACGAGTGGCAAGCAATCGTTTCACGGGAACGATTCCCGCCAGTTGGGGGACGACGATGCCCGCACTACTGTATGTCAGTATTGACAACAATCAGTTGACCGGGACCTTTCCGACGACATTTGGGAAACTAGCCGCCCTCGCCGATCTTGAACTGCACGGGAACTTGCTGACTGGTACCATCCCCTCCGAGCTTGGTCATCTAAGTTCCTTGAAGAGGCTCAGTATTCACAGAAATGGTTTCACAGGGTCTGTGAATGACACCCTTTGTAATCTCAACGGGTCCGACTACGATCTTCTGGAAACAGATTGTGATGAAGTGGCATGTTCGTGCTGTACATGGTGTTGCTACGGTATCGGCATTGACTGCTCTCCGGTAGTATGATGATTGGTGGATCATTCCTGTTTGCTTTAGTGGATGGTTTCCGGGTTGTGATAGACTCATCTGTCTAGCTGTTGAATTATCGCTTGTGCTCCATGTCCTGCTATCTTGCTCGAACTTGTGGTGACCGAGCTAGGCGGTCTGCAGCAATGCTGCCGTTGATGGCCTTCAAATATCGGTTCCTCACAAAAGGTTGAAACGGAACATGTCGGTATTATTGGGCACATGACGGCGATTGTTGGTGCAGGGTGACTTTTAGCGTCATCACAATTGCAAACAAGAGTATTGGTCGCGCGATAATCCCGGAGAAGCAAAACATGGATCATGGAAGAAAAAGCGTCGAGTGCCAAGATGAAATTTGAACATGAGAGGAAGATCAATATCCGTGTGAGCATGAGCAGATAGAAAAATGGCAGCCTTACGAAAAAAGCGGTGTAGGCGATTCCTAATGCATGGGGCACCGGATGGAATAGTTCATGTTACGGTTGAGATACCCTGGTACTTGGTATGTTGGGGAGATCGTTTGCCTCCGTTTTCTTTGGTTGTCTCGACTCCCGACCATGTCTTTGTCTGAAACATTCGTCGGACCGCTTTATCATCCTACATTGCTAAAGATTTACTCGACAGGTTTTTATCGGTACAGTATAACGAAACCTATTGAATTTTCTTATGTAAAAAACTATCGTTTTCGTCTACCAGGGAAGAGTCCTCACACCTTCTCCATAGTTTCCATGAAAGAATGAACCGGTCGTAGTCAGTGTCGTCTTTTCAATGGCTTCGATGACTCCACGAGTACTTTCGTCGACATCACGCTGTCCAGGCCGTTTCGGTGCACCGATACCACCAAAACCAGTGTAGACATACCCAGGATGAACTAGAATGGGGGTTGGAGGGGCGGGGGAGGGGGGGAGTTCATACGTCATCGTTGCCAAAAAACGAAGGAGAAACAAGACATAGAATGTCAGAATGTCGTCTTTTGGCCACCGGAAACGGGGTCGATTATCCTCTTTTGTCCTTCCTATTTCATCCATAAAAAGACTTACTCAAGCTAACAGCAATATTCTTGGGCTTCAGATCGACTGACAGGCTCCTACCAACCATATTCACTCCAGCTTTCGCGGTCCGATATCCGTAGTGTCCACCAGAAGTATTTTCTTCAATCGAACCCATGGCTGATGAAATGATGACGACCTTTGGTTGACTTTCTTCCTCTGACGACGACGAGGAAGCGGCAGCTTCAAGATTAGGAAGAAGTGCCTTTGTCAACATGAGTGGACCAAGAGTATTCAATTCGAATGCATATAACATACTTCTGACATCAATCCGATCCAATGTTTGACTACCATAGTCCGTCTCCTCATTCGATGCACCTGGAGGTCCATATGCACCGGCATTATGGATCAGTAAATGGATAGGAATGATAGATGAAGGATCACTTTCCTTTGGGGTAGTCTGAAAGGCAACCTTGACGGCATCCGCAAGATCCTCCTTCATGACATCAATGTTCTCGAATATCTTAATCTTACTATCTGGCATAGATGCCAAGGTAGACAATTCCTGAGTCGATTTTCGACATAATGCGTAGATAGAAGAATAGATTCCACTCTCACTCAATTGTTTACATAGTTCCAAACCAATTCCACGATTGGCACCTGATAGGGGGAAGAAGGAAAACAAAAACACCCCAAAATTCAAAGTAAGATTCTTGTCTTGATTCGACGACGAAGAACTGTGATCATTACGGCTCCTTGTACTCACCGGTGACGACAGCATTCATGGCAGCACTCGACATGTTCAAAAGTAAGGAAATGATAAGGTAGGAGATCCTGATGGTAATAGGGTTCGATTTTTTGTGGGCTACCATTGCTTCACAGATTGCGATTTTGGTCACAGGGGGGTTGCAACTGTTGGAGGTCAGCAATGGCAACCCGGGAATGGGTCAGACATGAACAGGTTCGCCGGTCATGGCACTGAGGACCAAGTCACCGGAGTGGGCCTAATGATGACCGTGAGGGTTAAATGTGATGAGGCAGTCGGCGAAGGTTGGAGAGTGGTGACCCACAGGAAGAGCAGAGGAATGAAGCGCGAGACAAGGAGTGTAGCTCACAGTCTTGCGCGAATCTAGATCTAATAGTATAAGGTTTACGCCTATATGTTGTTGTGGGAGCCAAGGGCATTAGCCTCAGAGCTGTGTCGTTTCCCAACGCACATCTGTCGTTTCAACAGCAACGAAGATCACCTCGTTCGCGCTTCCCCGATGTTCATCGAAGTTCACCCCGCGTATCTTGACATTGTCGACTACGACGACTCATTATTCCATCCTTCCTCTGGGATGGCCAGTAGTAGGTTTTAACAGACGAAGCAGAGTATGCAACCAACGTTCATGGTGGCAACTCAAGACATGGCGTATCATAGAAAGGTCCTGAAAGGCATTGCAGTCCTCTTGAGATTAATTCTACAGTCCCATTGGATATCAACTTTTTATACAGCTAAAAACGTGATTCCCACGAAGGTTGTCTTGGCTTGTCTAGGATATTGGACTCATCCGATCCATGTTTGTCACACCCACCTGAAATTGTCTCTGCCGCACTGCCATCAAGCGCCAAGATAAAAGCGACGGGAAGAATAGCTTCGATTTCAAATCTCATTTATAACTTACACGTTATCATTGTCGTCATCATCAGCAGCATATTCCGTGGATCACTCACAGTCAAAAAGAAATATATAGTCTCCATGCTTCATCGTCAAGTATCACGGAAAAAGAAAATTGTGGCCTTGGTGGTACCTCCATTTTTCCGACTCTGTTGTGTTTTTAGTGGAATCCTCTTTTTACCGTTTTGGATATTTTCAAAAATATCTCACCAAGATTTACCCCATGAAAGTTTCAACAAGGAAATCTCGAAACGATTTATTCGAGGAGAGACGAAACAAAAACATCGTCTAGCGATTATCATCCCATTTATTGGGGAAGGACCAGAAGCGGTACCACCCTATTTGGAATTATTTTGTATGGCGGCAGGTGGTTCGGCAGGATTAGTTGACTTTTTACTCATCCATGATAGTGTCCTAGATGGGTATTATGGGACACCATGTCCAGACAATGTGAAATTTATTTCTCTTTCTTCCTCAGAAGAATTTTCGAAATATATGGTCCGTGTCGTGGATCATAAACCTGAAAATGAAATCGCACTTGGACAATCAAAGGACCGGTTAGCAAAAATCGTCGCTATGCATATTATGAAATATCCCTATGTTCTGGTAGAATTCAAACCAGCCCTTGGACATATCTTTGCAGACTTTTTGCATACCTACACCCATTGGGGTTATTCAGATCTTGATATCCTCTTTGGAGATTTGGAAAGATGGATCACACCCGATGAACTCAACGACTTTGATATCGTTACGTATGGGTTCGGTGACCAAGATCGGATATATCTTCGGGGACAGTTTACATTCCATAAGAATGAAGAAGCAGTGAATCAACTATGGAGGTCCTGTCATTACTTATCAGACATGGACAAGCGTTTCAACGATGTCATGACGAGAGAAAAGGTAAGACTCCTCCTGTGTGTCGAAACCCGTACAATCAGATTGTGTCACGAAAGATTACTGATCCGTGTTCCCCTCTTGTACCCAACGATATAGCACATGCACTTTGAATCTGCTGAGGGATGTTACTCCGCAGCAATATTGGAACACAAGGATATCAAGGTCAAATACACAGTGAAAGCCTTTACAGACATCCACGAGTCCGACACTGCCTATTCTCATGGATTATATGTGGCGACAGGCCAGCAGAAAACAAAGACAGTATTGTACAAAGCTGGGTCAACTTCAAATGGGAAAGCGCTTGAAAGCCTTTCCGACAATTGGTTCGAAATGAAAGATTCCATTTACGCCGACCCCAACAAGCCATTCATGTACGAGGTCGGGGATCGCGAGAGGATACCTTCTATTGAAAAGCCAGATGCCAAGTGTATGTTTTGGGCTCCCAAAGAATACCAATCACGTCTTTGTTTGGATAACGTGGAATCTACCGATACTGTCTTTTGGATCAACGGACAGTTGTATAAACAAAAGTACGAGACTGCTCCTCTTCCTGGAGGTATCGTCAGTGCGCCGTTTTTCCATTTTCAGGAATACAAGAGATATTTCCGCACTACCCAGCTTACGGGATTTCATCGATCGGGTCCAAGTCGGTCTTTCGTGTTCACTAAAGAAGGGTTGCTACCGACATATCCTCGAGACTACAATCTTGACAAGTCCTTTGTGCCCTCACCGCTAGGTTTGAAACTTCGTAAATGGCATGGTGTCAACAAGGGTGACCGGGGACAGCTTCCATACCGAAGCTACTGTCTGCGTTCTGGCCCGCGTAAGTTCCCCCCAAATCCACCAGCACCACAATGTCAGATTTCGACATCTTGGCAAGATTCGTCTACTGTGGAAGTTTTGGCAGGTGCTCCATCGTGGCGACATGTAGACATCGAGACGGACGTGACGATGATTTTGACCCTTCAACTCCTTCCACATCAAGTGGATTTGGACTCTTTGTATGGGATTTTGCAGCTTATCGCAACCTACCTTGATCGGTGGCGAGGACAACCATCCGTTGTCTTGATTCACATTCCGCCTGCATCCGATGCGGCCATTCGAATGGTTCGGTTGAAGCTTGCTCGAGGATCGGATTTATCCCTCTTTGGCATGGGTTCATGCTTCGTGGCTCTCATATCTTCGAAGGATCGTGATGTTTTAAGTCGGAAGACGCTGCTTAATATGGCCATTGACGTCGCACCGACTCGGTGGTATGTGAGTGGCTTCGAGCTCGAGCGTGGTCTAGTCATTTCACACGATACAGCTTTCTTTGCACATAGAGCAGCAGCGACGCACCAGGAATGGAGTGGATCTGCGATGATTGTCCCTCAATTTGGACTTACCGAAACCGAAAGCAATTTTACTCTTCCAGATTTATGGAACGCTCGGAAGAAGGGTGCCCTCGGAAAACTGGGGAAACTTGATGATGATGGATGTGAGGCTTCTGAGAATCTTGATTCGGATGGGGATGACCCATTCAAGGCACTGGATGACTTCTGGTGGAAATCATCTGAGGGCTATATGACAGAATTGTCGATGGCAGAATTAGCGAATGATTCGCTACACAAAGAACGAGCGAAGACGCTCGACAGCATCCAGACCAGTTTAATCGAGCTTCTGACCGGACCAAAGCAGTACAGCTTGTTCGCCACAGATCAGTCGCCGATAACATTGATCGACAATATGGGTCCTAGGGATGGAATGAAGACCAATGAGATTGCGAGGGAAGTGGAGGAGTTCGGTGGCCGTCAATGCTACAATAGTCTCCGTCTTGCGCAATTGGCAACGTTCGGGTATAATGTTGGTGTCCTTTCTGGTGCATTTGTTCTGAGTTCGCCAAGTACTCGGAAACTTATGGTCAAGGCAGATACATCTGGCGGTACGATGCCTGTGGGATCATCTCGTTGTGATGGGTGTTTCTTTTTTGATGACAAACATGAGGATATACTGGAGGATATCTCCGAGGATGAGAGACGACGACCAGCCAAGGCAGCATTGCTATGGTCCGGTCCGCCGGAATCGGGTCTGTTGTTTGGTCATACGTAATAATGAATATAGAATCCCAAGAATTTTGTATGATAGCTCCTTTGCTCCTTCTCACAGTCAGTTACGATTGGGTACATATGTTGATATATCAGTATTAATAGCTATCATCATCCATACATATATTTCTTGTGTGTTGACGGACGTACTCCAAAGAAAAGTAATCCAATGGGTCTTGCCAGTTACGTCGGGTCCTGTAGGTCATCCAAGATCGGTAGCAAAAAACGCTCCAATGTCTTTTCAAATTCAAGCTGTTTCATCACCGTCAGTTAAGTTCACTGTTTTGTCCACTCCAAACATTGACTGCTAGAGAGGATGTTTCACAACACATACTTTGTTCGTTTTGAGAAAAAGTCCAAGGAGGACACGTAGCACTGGTTCCTCCTTCTAATACATGCAGTTATGAATCCCTCACAACCGAATCGGGGTAAACAGAACGTTCTACGAGGGATGGTTGAGTTCCGACTTTCGTTCGACGAGTCTTCCAATGATTTTTCACATTCTCGGAAACGCAAACGAAATTCTACATCATCTACTATTGATACGTTAAAAGGACAACTTTCAGGATTTTTCTTTATTCCAGATGAATCATCTATGTCGGTTATGAATCCCAAGTCCGATCAGTGCCTTATTTCTGTTCCAGTAGTTTCATCAAGGTATCTTTCAGAAGCTGTTGCCTACAACCTTGGTGTAGAGATTTCCCACTATTCGGTGATACCACTAACTGACACCGTTGAATCAGTTGGAATGATTGAAGTCCATCCGAATGGCTTGAATTTAATAGGAAATGCTCCATCCTGCTACCCATCAGGCGAAGTGTGGAGATTAAGTCATTTCCGTCGTCGGGAGATAATGGAAGAGGCAGAGATGAAAGTCAGTAAGGAATTCTACAACATATCGGGTATCGTCGATGCGATATCTCCCATCATCTCATTAGATCCGACAGAGGAACCATTTTGTCTCATGGAATTATATGATGAAGAGAAGGTCGATGTCACATGTGTCGTAGCATTTTCCGGACAGAAGACACTCCTTTGGCAAAGTTCCATCCAACCGGGAGAATCACTCCGACTCTACGGACTTCGACGAAAAAGTTGGAAGGTAACAGAATCCTTCGAGACGAAACATTTTCAACATTTGAAACAGAGAGTTCCAACATATATTTTTGTATGTACAAGCAAGACAAAAGTCCAATGGGGACAATCGATTGAGACCATCGCGTCGTCGAAGACATTCGTTCCTCGTACACCATTGCCTCTTACAACACTCCAGGGGAAAATCGTCAGAGTAAAGAGGAAATCAGTCCATACAGAAGTCACGACTATTAAGATCATTGAGTATGTGGATGTCGTATCAGACATTTCCTCAACCGACGTTCCCTGTCGTCTATTCTTGGCATATTTTCCCATGTCCATGGAATTACAATTGAGTTTACGGACTGGGGCTACTATTCGTGCCATCAACATTCATCCACTTGGAGTGTACATCTCTTCGAGGTTTCCTACTGGGATGAATTCCTTTGGTTCATGTTTACGATCCACTGTGACGTATCTCTCACCTCCGTCAACGACGGATGAATACCGTTCCGTAACGCCCCGATCGATGAAACGATTTGTCCCATATCGACTGGGTAAAGTATCATCATCGTATCGGGATATGATCTTCAAAACTCAAGTGAGTACGTGGCTAAAGGATCATTTTGATGAATGTTCCGTGAGACCTATCTCGGCTCTGCCATCCCCGGAAGACTTTCTCTTCCTCTATCCACCGTTGAGTACAAGGACGAAGAATCCATATGCAGAATTCTTCGATCACGCTCTCGACATGGACTCTTCCAATATTCAGAATAAAGATGCTTGTGGATGTTTCAACTCGCGGGAAGATGAAAGAAACACTACGTACCCATCGATGGTCGGCCTAAACGAACTTCGCGTCGCCGCGGTGGATATTCTGGCAAGGGTGTTCCGATCAAGATTGTCGAACGATACTGGTCATGCTAGGGGATGGTCGGGTACGATTCATTTGTCGGCGAAAGAAATTATTGCCGAAATGAGTCGCGCCTCGGTGAGCAATGACCTTGTCATCGTTGGTGGTCTTGCGGGAGTCGGCACGATGAATCGACATATACAGAGGCTGTCTGATCGAAAATGTCAGCTCCCAGTACGATTCCGGGATCCCGAGACAACACAGAATGGAGACTTTGTCATTGGAAGGGTAGAAACTGTTGTCGTCTCATGCTTCTGTCTTTTCGCTCCGACGAATGAAGCTGGTGTTACGGAGAACAGGAGCAGTTGTGATGATTCTGGCATCCTTCACTGCAAGTCGTTGCCACCAGTCGATGATACCCTTTTTCACGATTCCATGGGAGGTTCAGTTCTTCTGAGAATCGGGAACCATATATTGGTTGCTTCCGTACAGCTTTGGTGCGAGGGTGGGCGCATAGTCTCAGAGAACGACAATTCACCACATACCCAAAACTTCTTGG
>Ga0194115_10004083_pt1 | contig 15979 bp, 14 predicted proteins | sample TA2MahsurfametaG_3_FD_148656 | JGI IMG/M metagenome (GOLD analysis project Ga0194115, IMG submission 148656) | Freshwater microbial communities from Lake Tanganyika, Tanzania - TA2015002 Mahale S4 surface | ecosystem: Environmental > Aquatic > Freshwater > Lake | place: Tanzania: Lake...
GTGTTGCAGATGCAAACCATTTGGTGATTGCCTTCGTATCCTTTACTTCCTTAAACCAAAAAATACCCCATAGTCCACTGATTAAAATTTTGGTCTGGACCATGGAATTTCCAACTCCCTGACCCAAGATAGATATCGCCACAATGGAACATAATAATGCAATAGCGAGTAACAAACCAGCAATCATCCCCCGAAACCATAATTCTCTTAGGTAGAAATTTGGCATCAATGCAAAGGATGATCCGATAGTTTTCCCTTGAGATTTATGTATGTATAGGAAGTATATCACCCAAATGATTGTATTGGCTAATAGAGATCCGGACCCCATACTCAAGACGAAGGATAAACCAAAGTATCCATGTGCCTTTGCAAAGTGCATCGGTATTAATGACGACCCACCTAGAATCCCATTCATCACAGCACAACCAACACCGAAATCACGTTTCGTCATGGGGATACCAAAGACGATGATTTGTTCTGGTTTTATCTTCTCATGATCGACTTCATCACATTCGGGTAATGATGATTCGATTCCATCATCATCATTATCGTAATGGTGGTGGTCTGAAGATACGAAGGATACCATCTCTTGTTCCGAATCTACCTGCCGACGTGAAGATCGACTTCCTCCTCCTGAAAGGGTATTGCTACTTGTTGACGATCCAAGAATTTGGACGACGTCTGTCCGAGTTGTTGTCGATGATGACCCAGCAGATATCGTCGTTTCAGTCATTTTGGAACCAGTTCCAAATTTACTCATACCGATAAGACCAACAATTAATGCACCAAAGGCTATACATGTTCTTGGAAAGGAATTGACGGGTTCCCGGAAGATTAATATTCCCCAGAAAAAGTTACTAAGGACCATGACAGATGCCCATGTCCCGACCGCCACAGCCATCCCAGCATTTCGGATCCCTAATATCCCAAAGGATCCTCCAGATACATTGAGAAATCCAGCAAATATCCCATAGCCTGTCCACTTTACTTCCTCACCAAGAAGTAATACAATCCAGGACATGAAAAAAAGGACAATCGTCTTGTAGGTCTGTAACACCAACGGATGAACATCGATATCAATTGTCGCCTTGATTGGGACGCCATAGGAACCATAAGACAAGGCTGCTATCGCAGCAGCGACCCAACCACATGGATCACCGCATCCTTCGATATCAAGCATTTTGAATTTATGGAGATAATGCGACGATGGACATTCTCATAAAGAGGAGGAGGTCATCGCTCGTACGCCCTTGGTCACTCATTCATTTGTTCGACAAGTTCGAACCTTTTCTCCCACGCGAAAACGTCTTCGTAATTTTCATCTGCCGACCAATTCGATAGTTAGAACACGTAACTACGATATATAGGTAATAAGAAGGAATGGAATCTCAAACGAACTCCTCCAGTTCGCGCAAGGAGTCTTTAGCTAACTGCAAGTCCCTACAACAAAGGTTGCAACCAGAGACCGTCAATTCGAAATGTATATCCCGTGTACATACATCGTATCACATCAATAAATTCTTTGTGAATCAAGCAGGTGTGGCCAGTCGGTGTTGGCATACTACCCCTCCAGAATGTACAGTTTGCGTAGTAGGCTTACGGTACATTCGACATCTCTTTCATCGGTGCACTTATCATATAGATTTTGGGGCACATGATGACTAATGCATTGTTCGAGATGACGTCAAATGTTTTGATGATGACGTTTGACTGACGTCCAACTCAACGTTGGGACGTCAAATATGACTAAATGACGTCATTAAAAGTGTCCAATGTTCGGATATTGACGTCATGATATTGAAATCCGGACATAACGACTCTCGTGGGGGAGCCCAGAATCGGGGGACATCTGGTGGTTTTGTCGAAGGCGCTTCGACGACGCGTTGGGCCGAGGGGTAGAGGCACGGAACTCCCCAGTCGATAAGTTGTGTATATTGCATTACTACTCACCGAATGTTACCTCCGTGATTTCCTTCGGAATCCTTCAAAATGGCGACTGATACCACAATTGAACCGATTCGATGCCTTCCGAGTTGGTTTTACAAGGTATGATAGGTGAAATGGGGCCTTCGTAAGTTCGCAAAAGTCAGTCGATTCCCTTTCTAACGAACCGTAATTTCTCTTTTTTACAGGGGCGCGATCCGAAATCGACAGAAGTTAATCACCTGATATTTCCCAATATTGAAGATGTGAATTTTGGGCATTATGCTCGTAAAGAAGTATCGAATCTGGATGATGATAGAGGCAGAGCATACTTCGATATGGGTCTTCGATTGATGCTAAGTTATCAGCATGAACTGGCTTCGCGTTGTTTTTTGGCATGTCTGGAATTCTCAAAGTACTGCGTCCTAGCACATGGATTCCTGGCTCTCTGCCATTCACCGAACTACAACTTTAAGGGTGAAGCGTACTATGAATCTGCTCATCACCCAGAAGAAGCAGATTTCCATGATCTTATGTGCGTATTCCCAAGTCAGCAGGTGGCGGACCGTCATTCGCGGACCGCACTTGAAAAGATTGAGGAACTGAAGAAAATGCACAAGAAAAAGGGAAAAGGCAAAAAGACAAAAGGAAAGGGTCCGAAAAATAAAGTGAAATCAAGTGTGAAGAATGAGATCCAAGACAGTGATGCCGAGGCAGTAGAAGATGCGACACTTCCTTCGGTTATCTCGGATGTGGAGACTCAACTTCTCTTGGCGATTCGTAAGTTGACCTGTCACCCTGGTTTGGAGCATACCCTGAGCAACGAAATCGTTGGAATACCCTATGCCAGTGCTATGCGAAACGTGTACGAAAGATACACTGACGATCCAGAAGTCGCCTATTGCTTCGCCGAATCTTTGATGGTTTTGAATGCATGGCAACTGTATGAGTATCCAACGGGGAAGGCAGTCAGTCCGGATGTTGATGAAACGCGGGAGGTCTTGGAGAAAGCGTTGGCTATTCACAAGAATCATGCTGGATTGTGTCATATGTATGTTCACCTAAGTGAAATGTCGGCACATCCCGAGAAGGCTTTGAAGATATGTGAACCACTTAGATACGAATTTCCTCAAGCCGGTCATCTAATCCACATGCCGACTCATATTGATGTCCTCGTCGGTGACTACGAGAAGTGTGTCTTATATAACTGCAAGGCCATCGAGGCCGATAAGAAAACCATGGCAACCAGCCCTGCTGTAGCTGGCCGCGAGTCATTTTACTTTGGTTATTGCGTACACAATTGGCACATGGCTGTGTACGGTGCCATTTTGGGAGGGTTTGAGCAGAAAGCGATGGAACTTGCCCTCGAGCTGAATGGGATCTTGTCCGAGGAAGCCTTCGAGGAGACACCTGACTTGACTGCCTACCTTGAGGCATACTCTGCGCTTGACATTCACATTATGGTCCGATTTGGGCGATGGCAAGAGATCCTTGAGCTTACCCCACCAAGGAATAAACGATTGATGTTGTTTCGTGCGGCTACTACCAAGTTTGCCCAATCACTGGCACATGCGGCGATGGGAAATATTGCCGAAGCAAAAAGAGAGGCGAACAACTTTGATAGTATTCGTGGTGATCCCGATGCGGCACATCGGATTCTTCACAACAATTCAGTACAGAATCTACTGGCTGTCGATGCCATCATGCTACGAGGAGAAATTTCTTACCGGGAAGGTAGCTTCAATGAAGCATTCGACCTGCTGAGGAAAGCGGTCAAGATGCAAGATAATCTCGTCTATGGTAAGTATGATCCATGCGATGCTTCCAGTCGCTTCTTCCCTCTTCCTCTAATCGCCCGGTCGCTGTATTGTAGATGAGCCATGGGGTAAGATGCAGCCGATCCGGCATGCCCTAGGGGGGCTCCTCATGGAGCAAGGTCACGTCACAGAGGCTGAGCAAGTCTTTCGAGAAGATCTAAGGTTTCATCCTCGAAACCCGTGGGCACTAATTGGCCTCATCAACGTGCTGAAACAAAAGGAGGGGGGTTGCTGCAGCGTTAGCAAGGAGATCGAAGAATTGGATCTGCAGCTCACAGAACAACGCGCGATTGAGATGGCGGATTTCGAAGTCAAAGCAGCGTGTGCTTGCTGTAAATAAAGAACATCCGCTTAGTGACGTTGTACATCATGAAATTCTTGTTTCTAATTTACTGTGGTGTCCAGTCTACACCCACTACGAATGAATTTGGAACTGTCACGTGAGGAGGGTCGACAGAGTTAGTACGACTACTGGTCTTCCAAGATCGTATTTACGACCTGGGTAACGGTAATTTCGTCCTCTGAGTCCACGCCGATGTTGGCGGCCTTGAGACGTTCAAGGATTTCGATACACTTGGATTCGTCGGTAAAGCCCAACTCGCTCAACTGATCCAGCTGGGCACACCATCGCGTGCGTTGACTTAGTCCGACATTGAGGGATGGAACACTACTAGGTAGGCTGAAAGAATCAGAAAGGATGGAGATGCCACCTTCAGAGTCATCTTCTTCGGCTTCTCTGGTGATGCTATTGAAGAGTAAAGAGCCGAGCATCTCAGTAGCACGGGCGATGTCCTCGTCATCTTCCTGGGATCGTCCAACAACTTGCCATTCGCTTTCTTCTGGCGATGGATCCTCAACGATCACGGCCCCTGACAAGGAAGGCGACAGTTCACGGTCGTTCGTATGGTCCGTTGTTTCGAAGGCGTGCGTCGCCGGACTATCAGGCATGGCTGCTTCCTCGAGCATCTCACTGATCATCCCCGCAAAGAGATCAAGTGTAGCTCCAACCGCCTCAGCAATATCGCCATTTCCAGCTGCCTCCGACTCGAATGAAGACTCATTGGAGGGGCGTGGGCTTCCAGACTTCCTTGGGGATTCGGGAGCCTTCTCCTCACCCTCGTAAAGTAGCTTCTCGGAGTCCACGCTGTCAGTGTCCATGGCGTCTTCCATTGCTCGAGTATCGTCTAGGCTCAATCGAACGACTTCCTCGGCTTCGTCAACGATATCGGGTTCTTCCGCCGTGACCACAATGTCGGGATCTTCCGCTCTGACTACGACGGGTTCTTCCGCCCTGACCACGATGTCTGGTTCTTCTACTTCGGCTTCACTATCGAGCTCGTTGCTAAGATCAGGGACGACACTTTCAACAGCCATCGCAACATGAGTGGCTTCAGCTTCATCCAAGCCAGTAGGTGAAGACAGCTCAGAGCGTTGGTTTCCCTCAATCGGGTCATCAATAGCGTCGGGCACAAGGTCCCTCAAGCTGCGTCGGATGGCCTCCTTCAAGGCATCATCAAATTGGCAGGTTCTATCACTGCGCAATTCATTCCTGTCTTGCGTCTCGTCCGTAGCAACTGGTTCAGTGGGAAGAGTGGTGGGACAAGAGCTCGGCTGCACGGCTGGCCTCGGGAAACGGACATAAGCCGGACCTCCGAGCATCCTACTACGAGCCTCTCGAACATGAGTTACGGTGCCAGGAGACGGGGCCCCACAACCTGGTGATCTCCTTGGGGCATTTGTTTCAAGTCGGTTCCGAGCTTCACTCAAACGACTCTTCCGTTTGTGGAATCTTTCTAGCTTTTCATGGCGACGATTCCAACGAGCCTGGAAAGGACGATCTCGCTCGAGTTCAGCTGGCTCGAAGCGAACCGTAGTACCGGTGTAGTTCGAATGGCAATTTTCGCACAAGTCATAGTCCGGTACATTTACAGCATGAAAGCGCTTTCCAACAATAGGCGTCATGAGGCACGAATCGCATGTATGACGACCATGAATAAACGGCACAGAACTTTCTGGTGTCTTGGGTTCCTGTTTAACCTCCTGCTTCGCTTCCTCTTTTGGCGCCCTGGGAGAGCAATTTACCATTGAAGGTCTAGAGAGCTGGTACGGACGATCGCATTCAGATTCCGTCGCTTCGAAGTCCTGCGCAGTGGCGGAGTCCGTGGTAGCAAAGCACCGTTCACACAAATCAAAATCTGCCTGGTTCTTAGCCCTGAAGCGTTTTCCGATAATTGGCGATGTCAGACATCCGTCGCACGTGTGACGGTAATGAACAAAAGGCAAGGATTCTGGGGTTCCAGTTGGGTTCTCAGAGGATTCCGTGGTTCCGGTATGGTCTTCAGAGAAGGACTCCGGGGGAGCACTCGGGAGTGGCGCGGTCGATGGAACCGACTCCCTAGTAGCATGGAGAAGATCAGGTGGACTTGAAGTCGTCAACCCGTCTTGAAGATGGCTTACAGCAGTAGAAAGAAGTCCAACAAAGGACTTCAATGCATACTGAACTTGAGGAGGGAGGGTATCCATTTCGGATGGTGAGGAGGAGCTCCCAAAGTCCCCGCGGCTAGCGGGAATCACCGCAGGTGGCTTGAGATCTTGAATAATCTCGCGACATGCCTTGACTTCTGCGGCCAATCGAAGGACGTCCGAGAATTGGTCCATCGCATCAAGGAGCTCATCAGAAGATCCAATAGTAATCGTGTCACCATCGACGTCAAAGTAGGTCAGAACGACTTCGTATCCGTCCGGGGATTCTCCGGGTACTGCAAAGGTGATACATAGACCTACGAGTTCTTCGTAGCTCACGATTCCATCGCCATCGACGATTCTAGGGAGTTTCACACGACGGACCTGGATAGCATCTACATTGGTGATTTCATTGTGTAAGATTTGGACATCCAGAGCGATACACTGTCATACAGAATCTGCGTAGATCCATCCAGGACTCAACCGGAGTTGACACCAAAGAACGCGGCTGGCTTCCTCGAAAGAACAGCGTTACGTAGCTCTACTCTCTTCGCACTTACCATCCGGACCCTTGATCCGTAACTTTAGGACATAGGCTCCACTATGTTCACTATTGAGAAAGGAACGCTGAGTTCGGGAGCTCATCGTCAAAGAGTAATTGTCAGATATCCCCACTTCTCCTTTCGAGTTTTGAGGGGTCGCCGAATTGTTCTGTTTTGTAATACACGCGGACCGTACCCGGTACACGAGCGCCGTAGTACTGTATGTGCGGATTTTTTTATGCGATGACGACGAGGAGTTTCGTTTCGGAACTGGTATAGTGGGTACACTTGTCACCATTACCTCCGGGTCCATTTCCATTCGTGACTCGTCGTGCCAGTCTTGACTTCGACTCCCGCTGATTGTTGAGGAAGCCAACCGAACGATGGCGCTATCTCCCCTTGACAGAACTTCATTATGGTATCGTGGTTACAGTTAGCTCAGGTCGTCGAGTCACATGGCTGTACACTGTCTGCTCATTTCTGTGCAGAGTGCAGCGACACTCCAGGGATGATGCGATGTTCATGGATCTTGAATCCATGCAGTCGAAGAAATAGGATCATGCATAGAAGCCAAAGATGTTCTGAGAAATGAGTTCAATCATTCAGGCCCCTAGTCACCTAAGTGATAATAGCTACAGCTGAAAAAGGTTATCCATTAATAGACTGGGTCGGGAGCGGTCCACCCCTGGTCTCGTAACTTGGCAACCAGAAACGAGAGTCGCTTCTGATTGACTCCGAAATCTGAGTCACCAACTCGACTGGAAGACTTCACCGCTACTACTCCATTATCAGCGACCTCAAACTTCAGATCATCAATAAAGGGCTTGCCACCATTAAAGAATTTGGCGAAGTTACCGATACCGCTTTTAAACTCGACTCGTCCCGTCCCTCCCGAGAAATCTTCAACAATCACCCAGCCACCCTTGTCCACGTCACTTTGGCCTTCCTGAGGATAGGAGTTCACAGCTTTCATCAACGCAGCCACAGCATCAGCCTTACTGCTGCCAGAAGGAGGAACCCACTCAGTACGAATGCAGTTGTTAGATCCTTTGGGACAAGATTCAAGGGCGCTCGCTAGCGATGGGTTGGCAGCGATCGCGGCTGCTGCACCGGAAGCAACAATCGATTGGAAGGCATCCCGTCGGGAGAGGGGATTGGCAGTGTATGAGGTAACGGTCCCCGAAAGGGTTAAAAGAAGAGGAACATAAACCTTCATGGTGCCAGAATGGCAAAGGATGTCAAGCACGCCAAGATTGCGTTTGCAGCCTTTCCGACATTATCATCGGTAGTCGGCCGTCGGCGGTGACAACGAGTGACGTCAGAGATTTGACCCAGTCGATCAACCGACATAACGCACGCATACTGTAAGCTGGAAGCTTCGCTGCGGCGCTCCGTTTTCCACGATACAGTATCGCCTCGTCGACTATGCAACTGAAGGTGGCGGCGAAATCGTAGACGGTCTGTCTTCTGCTAACCGATGTTGGGCTTGAAGCTTTACCTCGACACCATCGGCCGAGTTCCAGTGCGAAAGCCATTTCGACCAGAGAGGAAGTCCTTGATTTGTTTTGCTCACGGTAAGGTTGACAACCTTTCCAACGAGGGCTGATGTCATGGCTCGCGTTAGGCCACTTCGAAGATCGGCAGACATTCCCATCAAAGTTGCCATATCCTCGTGAGACCAAGAGAGGACTTTGCAGTCTTCATCGCATGTGATTGTATATATTGCTCCAGCAGACTTCTTCCTAGCCTGAGTACTGATTTTTCCTTCTTCCAGTTCCCACAAATTGTCAAGGAAGGCCATTTCACCAATCCAGGCCCCGCTATCTCCTCCAGCTTTCCGGTCTCCTTTCGTCTCTTGATTCGTCGACGCAGCTGTTACGAAGCGCCCTAGAATTAAAGCTCGTGTAGATCCTTCCGTCACCAGGTACAAATGTTCCATCTTCTCGCCCGAACGAATCAGGACATCGCCCTTCTTAAGACGCAATTTCTTGGCTTTGTCTAGGATACGCTCATACTGTTTTGGTGTGATGCCATGACACATAAAGTGATTCACGAAGATCTTCTGCTGTTCCTCAGACATGTGAACCTCAGCAGTACGTTCGTGTAGAATCTGTACAATTTTCCAAGTGTTCACCGAAGCGAAGAGCGACGACCACGTAATACTCGCCCATAGGACCGGAGAATTTTGCAAAACATAAAGGATGAAACATATGTTACCTGTCAGGGCCAGTGATCGTAACTCCAACACGTCGGATCTCATAAACCCACATAGAGTACACATCGATCCGAAATTCAATACGAGAACAGCTCGGTTTGATTTAATCCATTCTAACAGGCCTCGCCCGTACGTATGAACTTGAATGGATGATTTCACCGGTAATTTCAACGGCTTTGGCATTGGATTCGTCGGAGGAAGTCTTGGAATATCTGGAAGGTGACGTCCATGGGGAGGGATTTTCACCCGGAAAAAGTTACCATTCGAAACTCCCTTGACATACTTGGGTGGAAGTCTACGGAAACGAGTTTTCGTGGGAACATAGGTCGGGAGCTTTGTCTGAATTTGCAGAGCGTCTCGCACAACCTTGGGTACAATGGGAGGGCCATGGAAAAACGATTTGATGAGGTTGTGTGTCATACCGATAGAATGTGTTTCTAGGACGTGGTGGAGTTTGTGACAGTACAGGATGAAATTCAAAGCCCACTGGCAACAAACGAAGAACCGATGTTAGAGTAAAACCGCTCAAGAACTTCAACTGTGGTGACGACTGAACAAGTTTTCAAAAGTTCCAGTCTTGGCGTACTGTATCATATACAGTACCTGGATAGGGCTCTCGGGGGTAAAAGTGCCCCCAAGGTACTTTGTAGTGGAGAACGTAATTTGTCATACTACTGATTAATAGGGGTAAGTTCTCCCCCTAAATCCCCGTGTTGATTCTTACCATAATGTCATATGTACGATACGTGATGTGATCCATGCCCTCTTGGTATAGCAATCGGCAATGATACCCGTCTCTATCGAAGCTTGCTCATATCATTCTGACTGTGAATTGATGGGCGGCTACGTATCCCCTCCCTCTATTTCTCTTGGATGGAAAATCAGTCCCCTTTCCCCGTCCAGTCTACTCGACGCCTACGTACTAGGTGAGAAAGAGCCCCCCCTCCATCTACGGCGTCCACATGTTGTCGACCTCGTCCGACCGAATCGCAAGGTCGCCTAATTAAAATGAAGACACGGCTACCTCTGCACGATTCAAGGACTATAACAATGCCGAAATCATGCGGCGGTTGAGAAAGAATGACAGATCATCTGCTATTGGTTACGTCGTGTCGTTTTTTTCATCTGGATGGTTGTACGTCGGCCGATCCGATCTTTATTTGAGATCTATCTCCTCCTGATGACCAATGTCTCAACCAAGAAACCCACCTAGAATGGGACCTACTACTATTAATATCCTGTATCGTCAAATTCACAAACTTTCCAACCACCGCCGCAGTAATGGCACGTACCACCGCCGCACGCATATCAGGAGACGTTTCCATTAGTTCCTCCATTCTCTCATATGTCCATACCATGATCTTGGAATCCTCATCAGCTGTGATAGTATACATGGAAAGTCTACGTTCCTTGTTCTGAATACTGGAATTCCCCATTGGAGTCAATTCACTACCAGACTGCCGGCCTTGCCAGTCTAGGAAGGCTAAATCTCCAATCCATGCTCCACTATCACCGCCCTCTAATTGATCACCCCTCGTTTCGGGAGTGGAAGATGCCGCTGTAAATCGTTTACCGTCAACATGAGCATGTGTCGAACCATGGACGACAAGAAAGATTCGATCTACTACAGCACCTTTATGGATGATGGCATCACCCTTCTTGATATTCCTCGTTTCGGAATTTTCTTCGATCCATCGAAACTGCAATGGGGCGATTCCATGATTCATAAAGTAACTGACATATATCGCCTCCTGTTCCTTATTCATATGTACCTCAGCATTCCGTTCTTGATAGGTATTGGATATCTTCCATGCATTGACGGACGCGAAGAGTGTCGACCAGATGACACTTGGCCATAAAATATTCGTCTGTGCCAAGTTATAGATTGCGAATGTTAATTGACCTGTCATCGTCAAAGTCCGAAGTTCTAATACATCCGATCTTGAAAATCCAATCAATATACATATGGATCCAATATTCAACGTCATGACTGCCATATTCGATGTCATCCAATTCCATAGTAGTCTCCCCCTACTCATAGTCTTCTCCGTTTCGGTCGTCGCAGTCACATATGGAATATCTGATTGTCCTCTTGACCTAGTCTTTGTTTGTGGGATCCTTATCCGCCTAAAGTTCCCATTCCGGATGACTCGAAGGTACTGGGGGGATGAATTATGTCGAACCGATCGACCACGATGGACCGATATGGATTCACGAATCTGGTCTCTCTCAACCTTCCAAGCCCTGCCTGAAATATTCCGAAACAAGTAATGGACAGGTTTGATCATGTGTCTGTTACACTACAGACTCATCAAAAAGAACGACGGAAAACTGGAATGTTGAACTCCCAGCAGCGTCAGCTCACATCGATCATCACGGTCAGACGTGGTATATGTTGATGGCCCAGACGGCTCTGATTGATTCTCGGTACGACTACTTCGACTACTATTCTCCAAAAAAGAGCCACGTGAGATATCAGATATCTGCTGCTGGTAGCGTAGTCTATACAATAGCGATTAATTCTATACGACAAACGCCAACCACAATAGACTACAACCCCGGAACGAGAGACTACACCCAACCATAGCTTCAGGGTCACGGTCTCTGCCTCATACTCGGATGGGCTCGTTGCTCTACTGCATCCGTTGGTTCCGTATCTCCGCCACCGGCAACTCGTGTCCTCCGCGTTGCTTCCACTTGCTTGAAAAAGGCATTATCGGATTTTTTCTTGCTGTGGTAGAGCATGATTGGCATCAGTCTCTTTGCCCTCTTCGCGTACGTGCCACTGCTTTTCGGTGTATGGCCATCATCTTGATATACAAATCGACGGTATGTCTGAAGCAAGGGTTTGGCAGCATCCAATACATTGTAGGAGGGACAAATTCTTCTTCCCAATGCTTCCAGACATAACACATTTATGACCAAGGTAGCATAGTTTGCATCAATCCGAACCCTATGATCTCGGATGAGTCCCAAAATGCCACGGAAGACTTCACCGACGTCAACGTTGGAACCATACCCCTTGCAATTCTTCTGGAAAAATTCCATCATATCCTTCTTGAACAGTACTATTGCCTTTTCATCAAGATTGTTCAAGTCTGAGAATCGTAAAGCGAATTCAGCTGCTGCCTCACCGTTCCCTTCTCCGATACAGGTCAACATCCCAATAAAGGTCGAGCTTTCTTGATCCGTCAATTGTGCCACCATACCGGCATCGACCAAGGTAATCTGATACTTTTCTCGTCCAGTCGATTCACTCATATCACGGAGTAGGATATTCCCAGGATGTAAATCAGCGTGCTACATAAAAAGATGTCGATAAATATATGATTCCAACAGCGGGGACGAAACAGGAAAAGCGAGTGAGGGCAAATATGAAAAAATGTAGATCACCAGAATCTGAAAAATCGTACTGACCATTAGGTTGTCAAGTAGTAACATCTTCAGGTATAACGATACTCCGGTGGTCACAATAAATTTCGCTTCCTCGACGGGGATGACATCCGATCCCTGTAGATTCATACTCCTCGCTAATGAATCAAAGTCGTCCAGAATCCCCGTGACTATCCTTCCTTCCTCAAAGGTTTCAAGGATGACTGACGAACTTGCATAGAATGGTCGGGGGAATCTCACCGTATCCCAGTTCCGAAAGTTATAGTTCAAAACTTCTAGATGATGACCCTCAACGTTCAAATGAGCCTGGGCTGCCATGGCGTGACTAAACTGATAAACCGAATCTTTCACCGTCCTCATAGCTGGTAACCATCCGACTGCCGCAGCTGCCAATGCCATCAAACGGAAATCCATTTCAATCAATTGTGATACTCGAGGATGTCGAACCTTTGCCGCGATGACTTCTCCACTATGAAGCTGTGCTCGATGGACTTGAGCGACGGAACCTGAAGCCAATGGTTGTTCATCGAAGGCTTTGAAAACTTGAAAGAGTGATCCTGGTGGGATATCTAAACTCGATTCCACCTGTGTTTGTGTGAAATCCCATGGATGTGCCGGTGCATCATTGTGTAGATTACTCAACGCGTCACACAGTGCCGAGGGGAACATATCTGATCGTGTCGCTGCCCATCTACAAAAATGAGAAATTGTTTACTATGTGTGAGGTATACTGGACGGAAACGATGTCCCAAAAAAGAATGGGACAATGACCAAACAAAAAGAATCTGTCAAGAAGAAAACGTACTGTCCCCATTTGATAAAGGCGGCTCCACTTTCTGCAAGGCAATGTGCTATCCATTTGTACCAAACACCACGTCGAAATCTTTTGGAAATAAGTGCAAGCCAGGCGGTCGATAATGCTGGAGCGAAGTGAAAGGAAAGTTTCGTCGCACGGAGAGACAATTGCAATGTCGTTGGGACGTTTTTGTCCTCCGATATACTTTTGACAGGTGGATGAAATGAATGTTGTGTATTATTCCCAAAGCTCAAATTCAGCCGATCGGGTAGGAAGGGGTCCCTCGATTTGATCTTGTGTGGGAGAGGAAAGAGATTAATATCACGATCTAGATTCTGTAATTCCTCCAATTCGAAGTTGACGTCAACTCCATGCATAGAGAAAATCTTGGCTTCCCCCCCCTGTTCTTGGATCCATGCATGAAAGTCTAACATTCGTTTCCCTTGTAACACATAGTGTAATCGATCCGACAGGGTCGTCTTGACGAATTCTATTCTATTTTGTATATCCTGTTCTGATGGTTGCCCACCCGTCAGGGTCATGCTCGTTGGCAGGGTAGCGATTGGAGTGTTGGATGTGGAGGCATTAGAAACATTGACCAATGGATACAAGGCAACCAAGAGTATCGATCTGCGTCGTCTGTTTGTCATCTTTCATGACTCTGTATGAGTTCAATGTATCCAGTATTGTTAGTTCTGTTGTGCGAGACGTAAAGAAAAGGTATGTTTGTATAACTGGGGCCTTGGCTTAGTGTTCGGAACTTGGTGAGAATGCATGACGCTCGTCAACACGAAACATCATCCTGCACTACCTCTCGTTGGACAACCAGGAACGTGTCGAATCGAGTCATCACTTGTCAGTTATTTGACGCATGATCATAAGATTCTCGCCATCATGGAGGGTCGCCACCGATGTACTGTGATGTTCCAGATTCCAGGTGGAGTGCTGACGCAATCGTTACCGTATGTAGGTCGAGGAAAAAGCGAACCACCGAAGATTGAAATCCACGTCAGCAAATACGTACAGGTAGTATGCATCCATTGCGAAACCTATATCGACTGCGATGGCCCCTACAGCGATCAACCATCACCTTCAGGTTTTCAAACCCCCAACTCACTGTCATATCGTATACAAATATATATCTCAATATGACGAATGCATCGATAGCAAGGTCAAACCCTGCCCTCGCCATGGCAGTCGCTTCGGTGTCTGCCCTTGTCTGGACGATGGGAGAAGAACGCAAGATTGTTGGGCGTAGCCCTCTGTACAACAAGGTCGGACTACCCGCATCATCAACCATGTCCGTCTATCCCTTTCAACCAACCATATCTTTATGTGAGAATGCTCGTATTCCTGTGGATCGAGTCGTCAAGGTTGAAAATTCGGGTGCGTCTGCTCCTTCATGGTTTCGACGAAGGATTTTGTCCCCCATTGGTATTCCGTTGCCGATACCTCGAGTATTGACCAAGGATGATCCTGCCCTGAAATTACCGTCCCAATGCCTTCGACGGCGACAGAATGATGAAATGAAAATGAGACTGATTTTAGAAAAGGCATCGACTATCCGTTCCAATCCTGAAAGGATGAAGGCATTGAGCGAAGAACTCGTCGAGGTTACCTATGGGAAAGGTGTCACAGCTCAACAACGTGAAGATTTTTTGATACAATATGGTTGTACTGGTTGGACGGATGAAATTCTGGAGGGTATATTGAAAATTGCTAGATCACGGGGGATTGTAGAAATTGGAGCTGGTCATGGACAGTGGGCAAGAGCCTTGAATGAAGCCTATTCATCGTCGACGGCGACGACGACAACGACGTCTAGTGGGAAGGGTCGGAAACAATTTGATTTCGTCTTGGCCTATGATGACAATTCCAATTTACCACTGAATACGCATATATACAACCCATACACGAAACCTCATCACGAATATTTTGGAACGGTACGGAAACTTGAAAATAGAACACAAATGGTAAAGGTATTACAGTCCTGGACATGTCGAGGTCGGATTCTTCTACTTGTCTATCCTCCACCCAATGATATGGCGACTCACGTCGTATCAGCCTATGTGAATGCTGCACCAGAGGATAATGATACAGTCATCTTTGTCGGTGAAGGTCGAGGTGGGGCCAATGGTGATGATTCACTTTTTGATTACTTTGAAAATGGTGAATGGGAACTTTTGAAGGAAATGAATGTCCGTCGTCCACCCGGTGACAAGGGATATGAGAAACTATTCGTATTGCGTCGTCGATCGAAGTAAATTACCGGTAGGTTAGGCGGTATATGATCGATTTCAATCATGGCATGTCATAATGGTGGAGCTACCCGTATGGATAGTTCGTAGTTCGGTCTACGCCTCGTACTCTAGAGATCTTTTGTATTGTTCTTCGATTTCTTGCGATCATGTATTGGTACGTGCCATTTTGGTCGTGCCATCGGGACTTCGATGGATATGCTGTGTGACAGTTGACGATCAGCATTGGAATTAGTAGCAAAGGGGTGATGGGATTTTGTACTACGGGATTCCACAACATGCAAACACCTTTGTAACGAACTCGTCACACGGAACCGACAAGCTGTGGACCGGGTTTACAGCGTTCTCATTTTCATCATCAGAATTTGAGGGCAGGCACGACTTGCCTCTTGCCTCTCATTATCTTTTTGATCAAACAACCAAAAACAAAACAAAATGAAGTACCATTCCCCTGATGACTCTTTCCAAGAGTGTGTTTTCCGAGATAAAGGTAAGCCACAGAAATGTGCATAGAGCGAGCAATGTTTACGTTACGCCGTAGAAGTCGTCCCTCATTGTTTTGTGCCTGGGGG
>Ga0194115_10004084_pt1 | contig 15978 bp, 15 predicted proteins | sample TA2MahsurfametaG_3_FD_148656 | JGI IMG/M metagenome (GOLD analysis project Ga0194115, IMG submission 148656) | Freshwater microbial communities from Lake Tanganyika, Tanzania - TA2015002 Mahale S4 surface | ecosystem: Environmental > Aquatic > Freshwater > Lake | place: Tanzania: Lake...
CTGTAGCAGAAGGAAAGAAATGCAATCACACTAAAAAAGGAAAAACATGCCCCATACATGGAAAGGATGACTGTTCGATGTATGAAGCCAAAGATCATGAATATTCTATGGTTAGATCCGAACTCAAAACCATTGAAGATGCAGTAAAAAGACTTCGAATGACAGTGGGAAAGGGTGAAGGAAATTTGGAAGCATGGGTACAATCAAAGATCACTAAGGCAGCAGATTATATTGACACTGCAGCAGATTATGTTGCTGGTGGAGAAATGGATGAAATGAAGTGCTGGCCTGGATATAAGAAAAAAGGAACTCAGACTCTATTTGGCAAAAAATATAACAGATGCGTAAAAGCGGAAGATGTTACGATTGAAGATGCAGATGGTAATACTTTTGCAGAAGTTATAGATTTAATTAAACCAGACCCAATTAAAGTTCAAGAAGCAACAAGAATTCAAGCAAAGACTGGAAATTTAATGATGGTTATTTGTATGTGGAGAGGAAAGAGTTATTCTCTTAAGATATTTTTCCCGCAATCAAAACTTCCAAGTAAAAAAGAAGTTGAGGAGCAAATTCAAAAAGTATATCCTGGCGCAAAAGTAATCTATTCTAAAGTAACTGAACGTGAACCAGGAGAACCATTTTTTCAAGTAGAAGATTGGCAAAAAGTCAATCGTCAAGACAAAACTGATGGTTTAAGCCAAAAAGCGGTAGACGCATATCGTCGTGAAAATCCAGGTTCAAAACTTCAAACGGCAGTAACTGAAAAAAAGCCTACTGGCAAAAGAGCAAAGCGTCGTGCTAACTTTTGCCGACGTATGAAAGGCATGAAATCAAAACTAACTTCTGCAGAAACTGCAAGAGATCCTGATTCAAGAATTAACAAAGCACTTAGACGTTGGAACTGTAATTAATACGTAGGTTTTTATTATGCCAAATGATGTCTATCTTGGTAATCCACTTTTAAAAAAAGCAAATACCCCTATTGAGTTTACTCAAGAGCAAATTCTTGAGTTTGTAAAGTGCAAGGATAATCCTGTTTATTTTGCAAACAACTATGTACAAATTGTAACTCTTGATCATGGTTTGCAAACTTTTAAACCATATCATTTCCAAGAAAAGTTAATTAATAACTTTCACAATCACAGATTTAATATCTGTAAAATGCCTAGACAGACAGGAAAATCAACAACTGTTGTTGCTTTTCTTTTACACTATGCAGTCTTTAATGATAATGTAAATATCGGTATTCTTGCAAACAAAGCAGCAACTGCAAGAGAACTATTAGATAGACTGCAAACTGCATACGAAAACTTGCCGAAGTGGATGCAGCAAGGTATTATTTCTTGGAATAAAGGTTCACTAGAGTTGGAAAATGGCAGTAAGATATTGGCAGCTTCTACATCTGCGAGTGCTGTCCGAGGTATGTCTTTTAATATCCTCTTCCTTGACGAATTCGCCTTCGTTCCAAACCATATTGCAGACTCGTTCTTTGCATCTGTTTATCCTACTATTACTTCTGGTAAACAAACAAAAGTCATCATAGTTTCTACGCCGCACGGTATGAATCATTTCTACCGTATGTGGCATGATGCGGAAAAAGGTAAAAATGAATATGTCTTCACTGACGTTCATTGGAGTGAAGTTCCTGGACGCGATGAAGAGTGGAAAAAACAAACAATTGCTAATACTTCCGAACAACAGTTCAAGGTTGAGTTTGAGTGTGAGTTTCTGGGATCTGTTGATACACTCATTGCACCAAGCAAGCTCAGAACCCTCGTCTACGATGCCCCCAAGACCCGTAGCGCGGGTTTAGATGTTTATGAGGATGTAGTTGAGAATCATGACTACTTGATAACTGTAGACGTTGCTAGAGGGGTTGGAAATGATTACTCTGCATTTACTGTTGTGGATATTACACAATTTCCACATAAAGTTGTTGCTAAGTACAGAAACAATGAGATAAAACCCATGCTTTTTCCAAGCATAATAGAAGAGGTCGGAAAAAGTTACAACGAAGCGTATATTCTTTGTGAAGTAAATGATGTTGGAGATCAAGTAGCAAGTATTCTCCAGTATGATTTGGAATATAAAAATCTGTTAATGTGCTCAATGAGAGGTAGAGCTGGTCAAATTGTTGGGCAAGGATTTTCTGGAAAGAAAACTCAATTGGGAGTTAAAATGTCCAAAACTGTAAAAAAAGTTGGATGTTTAAATCTCAAGACAATGATTGAGGAAAACAAACTATTTTTAAATGATTATGAAATTATTTCTGAACTGACTACATTCATCCAAAAACACAATTCTTTTGAAGCAGAAGAAGGTTGTAACGATGATTTGGCAATGTGTCTTGTAATATATGCTTGGTTAGTTGCTCAAGATTATTTCAAAGAACTTACGGACCAAGATGTGAGAAAAAGATTGTATGAGGAACAAAAAAATCAAATTGAACAAGACATGGCACCTTTTGGTTTTATAAGCGACGGCATAGAAGATGGTGATAGTTTTGTTGATTCTAGTGGAGATAGGTGGTTTACTGATGAATATGGAGACATGGCGTATATGTGGGAATATCAGTAGTAATGGAACTTGATAAACAATTAAAATTAGGTCATTTATTACTCACTGATAGGAAATGTAGGGTATGTGGAGAAGCAAAAAATTTAATAGATGGTTTTTATAGAACACGTAAAGATAGAGGTCCAGTTGCATCTTCATATTCATATGAATGTAAAGAATGCACGGTAAAAAGAATAACAACAGCAAAAAAGTCTCAGCAAAGCAAGTTAATATGGGAATATCCAGACTGGTAGGATTCACGTCATATTTCCCCCGCGAAAAGTAACTTTTTAATAAATATTTTCAGATAAACTGAGACTTTACGGAGAAAAACATGGCGACTCCTCAATTATCTCCAGGCGTACTCGTCAGAGAGGTTGACTTAACAGTAGGAAGAGCTGATAATGTTTTAGATAATATTGGAGCGATTGCAGGACCTTTCCCAATCGGACCAGTTGATTACCCAATTGACATTACTACAGAGCAAGACTTAATCAACGTATTCGGAAAACCACTCTCAACAGATTCCCAATACGAATATTGGATGAGTGCGGCATCATACCTTTCATATGGTGGAGTTCTAAAGGTTGTAAGAACTGGTGGTTCTACACTGAACAACGCAAATGCAGGTGTAGGCGCTGCTTCAACTGCATCTCTGGATATTGATAACTACGACGATTATATCAATAATTACTCAGAAGCAAATAACTTCACCTATGCTGCAAAGAACCCAGGTTCTTGGGCAAACAATATGAAGGTTTGCTTCATTGACGACTATGCAGACCAAACTATTGGTATTACTACAACTAGTCTTGCTGGTTTAGGTGCAACTGTTGGATACGGTGTTACTGTTACTCTAACAGGTGTTACTTTACCTGGAACAGGTTCTACTTCAACATTTACCGGTTATCTAAAGGGTATTATTGTTGGAGTGTCAACCGACGCAACAAATAGCAATTCAACTATTGATGTTAAAATTCTTTCTAGAGTTTCTTCTGCAGGAACAGAGACAAGAATCAGCTACGCAGAGGGAAGCACTTATGAATCCTTTGCTTCTGGAAATAACTTAAAGTTCATCAATAGTTCAGGAGCACAAGCTGGTGTTGCAACAGCAGCGTCAATCTCTGACTGGTATGACAACCAAACCTTAGGATTAACAAACACCACAATTTATTGGAAAACTATTGCACCAAAACCTGGTACAACTAGATATGCTACTGAAAGAAATTCGTACAATGACGAACTTCACATTGTAGTTGTTGATGATCTTGGAACTATTACTGGAAATCAAGCAACTCTTCTTGAGAAGCATGTTGGACTTTCTAAGGCGTTAGACGCTGTTTCGGCAGTTAATTCTCCACAGAAAATCTGGTATGAGCAATATCTTGCAGATTTCTCTTCCCAGATTTATGCAGGAAGCAACCCATCAAGTGGTGCAGACTCACATTGGGGAACATCACCAAGAGCAACTGGTTTTACAACATATTCCGGAGTTGCTTCGGCATCCTTTACTCCAATCTCAACGGCAGATGGTTTATGGGGTCTTAATGCACAAGATGTAACTTTCGGTGCTATTGGTAATAAAACTTATACTCTCACTGGAGGTGTTGATTATTCTGCTTCTGGTGGAATGAAACCAACTCTAGGAGATCTTGTAAACTCTTACAACTTATTCTCAAATAAAGATGAGATTCAAGTTGATTACTTAATCATGGGTCCTGGATTTGACAACCAAGCAGATTCTCAAGCAAAAGCACAATATCTAATCTCTCTTGCAGAAACAAGAAAAGATTGTGTAGCTACTATTGGACCTCACAGAGGAGACCTAATCGGTATTACCAATACTACGACTCAGACAAACAATCTTATCAAGTACTTTAGTTCACTAAACTCTTCATCATATGCAGTATTTGATAGTGGATACAAGTACACCTATGACAGATTTAACAATAAGTTCCGTTACATTCCTTGTAACGCTGATGTCGCAGGTCTAATGTGCCGTACAAATATTGTTGCATATCCTTGGTTCTCACCAGCTGGACAGCAACGCGGTATTATTAACAACGCTATTAAACTTGCATACAATCCAAATAAAGCACAAAGAGATCAACTCTATCCACAAAGAGTAAACGCAATCGTAACTCAACCTGGAATCGGTACTCTCTTATTCGGTGATAAAACTGCACTTGGTTATGCATCAGCGTTTGATAGAATCAACGTTCGTCGTCTGTTCCTCACAATTGAGCAGGCACTTCAGAGAGCAGCACAAGCGCAACTCTTTGAACTGAACGATGAACTGACGAGAGCAAACTTCAGAAACATTGTTGAACCATACCTCCGCGATGTTCAGGCAAAGAGAGGTCTCTTTGGATTCCTCGTTGTTTGTGATCAAACAAACAACACTCCTGATGTTATTGATAACAATGAATTCAGAGCTGATATCTTCCTAAAACCAGCGAAGTCTATCAACTATGTAACTCTGACCTTTGTTGCTACTAGAACTGGCGTAAGCTTTGAAGAAGTAGCTGGTACAGTTTGATAACTATTCAATAAATAACCAAAGGAGGAAAAAATCATGGCAAAACTAAAAACAGTTTCTCAGTTTAAGTCAGCACTCATTGGTGGTGGCGCTCGTCCTAACCTGTTCCAGGTAGAACTTGCATCATTCCCCACAGCTGCTACTGGAACTAGTTGGGATTCTGATAAATTTACTTACATGTGCAAGTCTGCTGCTCTGCCAGCATCAAATATTGGATCCATTGACGTTCCATTCCGTGGAAGAATCTTCAAAGTTGCTGGAGACAGAACATTTGATACTTGGACTGTAACCATCATCAATGATGAAGACTTCAAACTCAGAAATGCTTTTGAAGCATGGATGGAAGGAATATCCAAACTTGATAACAATCTTGGTGCAACCCAACCAGCATCATACATGACAGATGCAACTGTTTATCAGTTGGGAAGAGGTTCAACTCCAAGCAGCACATCAAATGCTGGTTCGGATAACTCTATTCTTAAAGTTTATACTTTTAAAGATATTTTCCCAACTAATATTTCTCAAATTGATCTATCATATGATTCTTCAGACACTATTGAAGAGTTCACGGTTGAATTCCAAGTTCAGTCCTACGAACTAACTTCCACTAGTGCCGCTGCAAAATCATAATAAATAGTAGAAATCAAAACATAAATTATGGCAAAATTATTTGGATTCTCTCTAGAGAATACTGAAGACAAAACACCCACTACAGTGTCCCCCATTCCTCAAAACAATGAGGATGGGGTTGACCACTACATGAGTAGTGGGTTTTTTGGTTCATATGTTGATATTGAAGGAGTATATAGAACTGAGTTTGAGCTTATTAAAAGATATAGAGAAATGGCACTTCATCCAGAAGTTGACAGTGCCATTGAAGATATTGTAAATGAAGCTATTGTTTCTGATACTAATGACACTCCCGTTCAAATTGACTTGGATAATTTGAACGCTAGTGATGGTATTAAGAAAAAAATCAGAAAAGAATTTAAGTTTATTTTAGATCTATTGGACTTTGATAAAAAGTGTCATGAAATCTATAGAAACTGGTATATTGATGGTAGAATTTATTACCATAAAGTTATAGATTTAAAAAGACCTGAGGAAGGTATTCAAGAACTCAGATATATTGACGCTATGAAAATGCGTCACATTAGAAGAGAGAAAAAAGATCCAAAAAAAGATGAGAAGTATTTACTAGGAAGACTTGGTGGAAAAACTGATAATCCAATGGATTATAATTTTCCAGAAATTGAAGAGTATTTTATTTACAGTCCAAAACAAGCAGGTTATCCAACAGGAAACGTAAATAACACCAGTGCAAGTCAAGGAATCAAAATAGCAAAAGATTCAATCACATATTGCACCTCTGGTCTTGTAGATAGAAATAAAGGTAATACTCTTTCATATTTACATAAAGCAATCAAGTCTCTCAATCAACTTCGCATGATTGAGGATTCTCTAGTTATCTACAGACTATCACGCGCACCTGAGCGTCGTATTTTCTATATTGACGTTGGTAATCTTCCAAAGATTAAGGCAGAACAATATCTTCGTGATGTTATGATGCGCTATCGTAATAAGTTAGTTTACGATGCAAGCACTGGAGAAATTCGTGACGATAAAAAGTTCATGGCAATGCTTGAAGATTTCTGGCTTCCTCGCCGTGAAGGTGGTAGAGGAACTGAAATCACTACTCTTCCAGGTGGTCAAAACTTGGGAGAAATTACTGACATTGAATATTTCAAAAAGAAACTTTATCGTTCACTAAATGTACCCCCATCAAGAATGGATGGTGAGGGTGGATTTAACTTGGGACGTTCATCAGAAATTCTTAGAGACGAACTTAAGTTTAGTAAGTTTGTTGGAAGACTGAGAAAGAGATTTTCAAACATGTTTAATGATATATTGAAAACTCAATTGATACTCAAAAATATCGTAACCACAGAAGATTGGGAGATAATGAGTGAGCATATTCAATACGATTTCCTTTATGATAATCATTTTGCAGAACTAAAAGAAGCAGAACTTCTTGGAGAAAGATTAAATATGGTCGCAGCTGCAGAGCCATATGTTGGAAAATATTTCTCTCTAGATTATGTTCGCCGCAAAGTTTTAAGACAAACTGATGTAGATATTATTGAACAAGATGAACTGATCAAGAAAGAAATTGAAAATGGTCTTATTCCAGATCCAAATGCACCGATCGATCCGGCAACTGGAATGCCAGCACAACCTGGAGCGGAAGTTGGCGCTGATGGTCAAGCAGGAATGGATCTTGGATCGCCAGTGATGGAACCAAGTTTAGATTCTCAAGGAGCATCAACAGAACTTACTGGTGTAGAACCACCATCATCTCCAAAAATTCCCAAGGGTGGTGAAATATAAATAAAAACGATTAGTTATAGGTATTAACAATGGATGATCTCCTGGATATGATTATTGCTGACGAATCACCATCTCAAGTTAGTGATAAAATTAAAGAACTTCTTTTTACAAAGTCTGCTGAAAAAATTGATGCTTTTCGTCCAACAGTAGCAGCAAATATGTTTTCTTACGAAGATGAAGAAGAGGAAGAATGAAATCATTCAAGCAGTTTATATCCGGTAAGAACGGCTATTCAGTGGAGAGAAACTAGATAATTAATAAATAACTAAAAGTGTATTATTAAAAATAATGGCTCATAGACCAGTTGGGGCTGGATCCTCATTTGCAATTAGTGCAGGAACTGCATCTACATCATCTGCTTTTACCGTTCGTTCTGATGTTTTGAGAGTTGTTGCCGTTGGTGCTGCAGCTCATATTTCTGTTGGGGCAACACCTTCAGCAACTACTGCAGATTATTTTATTCCTGCCAACGAACCAACAACTTTAGCCCTTACGAAGGCTTCAAATAGAGTTGTTGGAGTAACTACAGGAACAACTACTATTATTACTGTCCCAGAAGGAACTCAAGTTCCCTTTGGAGTTGGAGACTATGTTTCCTTATCGGCAAGCAATCAATCTTACTATGATTTTACTCATCAGAGAGTATTATCTGTAGATACAAGTGCTGGAGTTAATGGTTATTTCCAAACAAGAATGACTGTTAATTATAACTCAAGTGGAATCGTAACAGCGTTCTCTTCTCCAGACGCAACTGTTGTGCATTCAAATAAAATTTCTGCTTATGGTATTGGTGCTGGGTCAATTTATTACCAACAAGTACAAATCTCAGGACAAGCATGATGAAACTAATCACCGAAGAAATCGAATCAGTAGAAGTTCTTACAGAAACAGTCAACGGTAAGAAGACTCTTTACATTCAAGGACCTTTCCTTCAGACAGAAGAACCTAATCGCAATAACAGAGTATATCGTATGACTGTTATGGAAAGAGAGGTCAAAAGGTATACAGAACAGTATGTAAATAAGGGGCGTGCTCTTGGAGAACTTGGACATCCTGATGGACCAACCGTAAACCTAGATAGAGTGTCTCATAAAATTGTTTCTCTTCAAAGAGAAGGAAATAACTTTATTGGTAAGGCACAAATTCTTTCCACTCCAATGGGTAAGATTGCAGAGTCACTTCTTAAAGAGGGAGTAACTCTTGGCGTTTCTTCTCGTGGAATTGGTTCAGTAAGACCGACAAAAGAGGGATACAATGAAGTTGGTGAAGACTTCATGCTTGCAACTGCTGCCGATATCGTTGCAGATCCATCAGCACCAGATGCTTTTGTTCAGGGAATTATGGAAGGTAAGGAGTGGATCTGGGATGGCGGTATGCTGAGAGAAAAGGCAGCAGAAAATACAAAACGTAGAATAAATACTCTTGTTGACGAAGGTATTCTTGAGGAATATAAGTTGTCACTATTCAATGAGTTTTTAAATTCATTGTAATTTATTAATTTATAAATAAATATAGATTAAATTACTAAGGTTAATCGGAGAGTTCAAATGTCTCGTGGAGATTTACAAGAAATGGAAGTAGGCACTAAGCAATCCAAAACCGCTGTCAATGCTGGTGCTAAGGCTGCGGAAGGGATGCCAAAATTATCTGGAAATATCCCACCCGGTCAAACCGGTTCATGGGAGGACCTGGGTGGTCCTACTCCAGAAAACTACAAGTCTGATGACGATTCAGCTAAGCTAAAGACACCTGGTACAACCCTTAAGCAAGTTAAGGATGTAGTTAATAAGGGTGCTAAAGCAGCAGAACCAATGAAAGGCATGAAAGAAGAAGAAGAACTCGATGATGAGGATTTGATTGAAGAAGAAACTGAAGAGGAAGAAGTAGAAGGTGTAGAATCTTCGGAAGAAGATGAGGATGAGGAAGAAGAAGTAGTAGAGGAAGAGTATGACATCGAAGAAGATGTTAATGCTCTAATCGAAGGTGAAAATCTTTCAGAAGAGTTCAAAGAAAGAGCAAAGACAATTTTTGAAGCAGCAATTACTTCAAAAGTAGGTCAGATTAAAGAGCAACTAGAAGCTGTTTACGAAGAGCGTCTAGTTGAAGAGGTAGAAGAAATCAAACTAGCTCTTGCAGAGCGTGTTGATTCCTACCTTGAGTATGTTACAGATGAGTGGTTCCAAGAGAACACACTCGCAGTCCAGAGCGGTCTGAAGGAAGAGCTTAGCGAATCCTTCATGACTGGTCTGAAAGGACTTTTTGAAGAACATTATGTATCAATCCCTGAAGATAAATATGATGTGCTTGAGAGCATGGTAGAAAAACTTGATGACATGGAGACAAAACTCAACGAGCAAATTGAGAAGAATGTTTCCCTAAACAGGCGTCTCGCAGAGTCGGTTGCAAACGGAATTTTCGATGAGATTTCTGAAGGTCTTGCAGACACTCAGAAAGACAAGCTCGCTTCACTTGCCGAAAGTGTTGAGTTTGAAAGTGAAGAAGAATATCGTGAAAAACTGGAGACTTTAAAGGAAGCATATTTTCCTTCAAAATCAGCATCTCCTTCAGCTAAATCAGAAACTCTTTCTGAGGGTGTAGACAATGCTCCTGATACTGTATCTGGATCAATGTCAGCATATCTGAAGACTCTTTCAGCATTTAGCAAATAATTGAATTTAATATAATTCAAACGCAAACAGTCACACTACAAAAGGTAAACGCAAATGTTCCATTCAGAACAATTGCAGGAAAAGTGGGCACCTCTCCTCGATTATGAGGGTCTCGGTTCAATCGGAGATTCGCACAGAAGAGCTGTAACCGCAGTCCTGCTGGAAAACCAAGAAAAATTCCTACGTGAGCAGTCCGCATTTGAGCGTTCTGGATCATTCCTAACAGAAGGTCCAACCAACGCAGTTGGTAATGGTGGATATACAAGTGCAGGTGGAGACACCACAGTTGCTGGTTTCGATCCAGTTCTGATCTCACTGATCCGCCGTTCAATGCCTAACCTGGTCGCTTATGACCTCGCAGGCGTTCAACCAATGAGCGGTCCTACTGGACTCATCTTCGCAATGCGCTCTAAGTACAACACTCAGGGTGGCACCGAAGCTCTGTTCAACGAAGCAGATACCGTATTCTCGGGTCAAGACAGCGCATTCAACAACACTGCTGGTTGGAGCGATGCAAATGCTGGTCTGGGTACAACTGCACAGTCTGGTTCAAATCCATCAATCCTGAACCCAGTTGGTTCAGCAACTTCGACCGCATATAACGTCGGTCAGGGTATGCGTACTGATTACGCAGAAAACCTTGGCGATGGCACTGAGGGCGAATTCAACCAGATGGCTTTCTCAATCGAGAAGGTCACTGTAACCGCCAAGTCAAGAGCACTGAAGGCTGAGTACAGCCTTGAGCTTGCACAAGACCTGAAGGCAATCCACGGTCTGAATGCTGAAGCGGAACTCGCAAACATTCTCTCAACTGAGATTCTTGCTGAGATCAACCGCGAAGTTATTCGTACCATCTACAAGATTGCTGAGCAGGGTGCAGTTCAAAACGTTGCTACTGCTGGTGTATTTGACCTTGACGTTGACTCCAACGGTCGTTGGTCAGTTGAGAAGTTCAAGGGTCTTCTGTTCCAAATTGAGCGTGATGCAAACGCAATCGCTCAGAGAACTCGTCGTGGAAAGGGCAACATCATCATGTGCTCTGCTGACGTTGCTTCAGCACTGACCATGGCTGGTGTTCTTGACTACACCCCTGCACTCAACGCTAACCTGAACGTTGATGATACCGGCAACACCTTTGCTGGTACTCTCATGGGCAAATTCCGCGTATACATTGACCCATATTCGGCAAACCTTGCTGCTGATAACAGCGGTCTGTCACAGGGTTCAAACCAGTACTACGTTGTCGGTTATAAGGGTTCTAGCCCATATGATGCTGGTCTCTTCTATTGCCCATATGTTCCTCTCCAAATGGTTCGTGCCGTTGGTGAGAACAGCTTCCAGCCCAAGATTGGCTTTAAGACCCGTTATGGAATGGTTGCAAACCCATTCGCTGAGGGTACTACCCAGGGTCAAGGAAGACTTCGTGTTAACTCTAACCGTTACTACAGAAGAGTTGCTGTTAAGAACCTCATGTGAGTCTTTTCACAACTTTTATTCAGAGGGTCTTCGGACCCTCTTTTTTTATCTAAATAATTAGAAAAAATGGCAGGAAGACCTTCACAAATTGAAAATAGAAATTTCTTAGCACCAACAGGTTTTAAGTTTGTGCTAAAGAGAAGTCCAAAAGTTGCTTTCTTTTGTAATCAAGCAAATATACCAGATTTAACTCTTGGTATCGCTAGTCAACCAAGTTATTTAAAAAATATCCCAACTCCAGGAGATAAGATAGAATTTGGGGATTTAACTCTACGTTTTCTTGTCGATGAAAACTTAGAAAATTATATGGAAATACAAAACTGGATTCGCGGTCTTGGATATCCAGAAAGTATGGATGAATTTGTTAGACTTGAGAGTGAGGCAGTCATTGAGCCGAGATATGTTGGTAAGGGAGATAATATTTACTCCGATGGAACTTTACAAGTTTTAAGTAGCAATCTTATTGCAAAGTTTCAAGTTTTCTTTAAAGATTTATTTCCATATTCCTTATCAACAATTACTTTTGATGCAACGAATACTGATATTGAATACTTTACAGCTGACGTTTCTTTCAAGTATACTATATACACACTAACAGATTTGAGTGGAAATCCCTTATGAGTATTGATCTTGATACTATTCAAGAAATGTGGGAGAAAGATTCTAAGATAGACATGGATAACCTCCATACAGAGTCAACAAATATTCCCGCTCTTCATGCAAAATATTTTGATTTATATAATACAATTTTTCTATTAAGAAAAAAAGCAGAACAACAAAAGAAAAATATTCGCCACGAACGCTATGAGTATTATTCTGGAAAAGCAGATCCTGATGTTTACATGGAGGATCCATTCCCTAAAAAAATTAGGGATAAAGACACTATGCAAAAATATCTTGATGCTGACGAAAAACTTTCTACCATTTGTTTGAAAATTGATTACTATGATACAATGCTTGTCTATCTAGAAAGCATTCTCAAAGTTGTTCAAAACAGAACATATCAAATTAAGAATGCAATTGAGTTTATGAGATTTAACGCTGGTCTAGGGTAAATAAATACCTTTAGATGAATGGATTATCGTGATTGATACTACAGCGAATCTCATTATTTCAAAATCCAACGAAGTATTTTTAAAGATAAACACAGAACCTCATATTGAATACGAACTGAGAGATCACTTCAAATTTGAGGTTCCAAATGCAAAGTTTATGCCCCAGTACCGTGGAAGGAATTGGAATGGGGAAATTCATTTGTATGATATGAGATCAAAGCAGATCTATGTTGGTCTGTTGGATAAGATTGTCAACTTTTGTAAGCAGTACGGATATACTTATAAGTTTGAAGATAATAAGTTCTACGGCACTCCATACGAAGAGAATGAGCAGATCTCATACGAGGGTGTCAAGGATTATATGAATTCCATCTGTGCCCATACTCCCAGGCAGTATCAAATTGAGGGAGTATATGGTGCCCTAAAGCATAATAGAAAACTATTGATAAGCCCCACTGCGAGCGGCAAATCATTGATGATTTATTCTCTTGTAAGATATTATGTGGATAGAGGCGAAAAAATTCTCTTAGTTGTTCCAACGACATCTCTTGTAGAGCAGATGTACAAGGATTTCCTTGATTATGGTTGGGATGCTGAGACATATTGCCATCGTATCTATTCTGGTAGAGAAAAAACGAATGAGTTTCCAGTTACGATCACAACCTGGCAATCAGTTTATAAACTAGAGCGTTCATTCTTTGAAGACTATGGTTGTATTATAGGTGATGAAGCTCATTTGTTCAAGTCCAAATCTCTGATAGAGATTATGACTAAACTTCATCATGCAAAATATCGTTTTGGTTTTACAGGAACTTTAGATGGAACTCAGACTCATAAGTGGGTTTTAGAGGGTTTGTTTGGTCCTTCTTACAAAGTGACAAGAACTGATGAGTTGATGAAGCAAGGTCACCTTTCTCAACTTGATATTCAATGTATTGTTCTCAAACATCATCCCCAAAAGTTCGAGACGTATGAAGATGAAATACAATATATAATATCTTATGAGCAAAGAAATAAATTTATTACAAATCTAACTCTTGACTTAAAAGGAAATACTCTTGTCTTGTTTAGTAGAGTTGAAGCACATGGTGCAGTCTTATACGAAATGATAAATACTAAAAAGCGAGATAATAGAAAAGTATTTTTTGTTCATGGTGGAGTGGATGCTGAAGAAAGAGAAATGGTGAGAGAGATTACTGAAAGAGAAAACAACGCAGTTATCGTTGCTTCTTATGGAACTTTTTCTACTGGTATCAACATTAAAAATCTCCATAATGTTATCTTCGCCTCACCAAGCAAATCCAGAATCCGTAATCTTCAAAGCATTGGACGAGTTCTTAGAAAAGGAAAAGACAAAGTAAAAGCAACTTTATATGATATTGCTGATGACTGTACACATAACTCAAGAAAAAATTATACTTTAAATCATCTCATTGAAAGAATTAAGATCTACAATGAAGAGAACTTCAATTATGAAATAATCACCATACAACTAAAGAAAAATGGGAATTGAAGAAGACTTTTATGCAACACTTAAATTAAAAACAGGAGAGGAAATCTTCGCAAAGGTAGCAGCTTCTGAAGAAGAAGATAGAACTTTATTAATAGTTTCCAATCCTATTATTGTCAATGAAATAAAAACCAGGATAGGAACTGTTGGATATAAGTTAGAACCTTGGTTAAAAACAACAACGGAAGATATGTTTATTTTAAATCTAGATGATATTTTAACTCTTACAGAATCATCTGATATTGAAATGATTATGATGTATCAAAATTATGTTAGACAATCTAATAAGGAAAATAATAACGAATCTAAAATTAATCGTAGAATGGGATATATCGCTAATGTCAATGATGCTAAAGAGATATTAGAGAAGCTTTATAAAAATAGCTAAAGCTAATCTTTTCAACCCCGACAAAGGTTATTGTACACACTTTTGAACATCTTGTCAACTATTTGCATAAGTGGTATAATCTATACATAATAATGATAAAAACTTATGATAACCACAGCAGTTATGACCAAAAGAAAGAGGTCAGAGCATTACGTCAACAACAAAGAGTTCCTTGCAGCACTGATTAAGTACCGCGAAGACAAAGAAATTGCAGAGATTCAAGGAAAACCAAAACCTCCCATCCCTCGCTACATTGGGGAGTGTTTCCTGAAGATTGCTAATCACCTTTCCTTCAAACCAAACTTCGTGAACTACATGTTCAAGGAAGATATGATTTCTGATGGCATTGAAAACTGTGTTCAGTACATTCATAACTTCAATCCAGAGAAGTCACAAAATCCTTTTGCATACTTTACCCAAATCATTCACTACGCATTCCTTCGTCGCATCCAAAGAGAAAAGCGTCAACTAGAGATCAAGAACAAGATCCTTGAGCGTTCTGGATTTTCTGAGGTGTTTGACGACAACAGTATTGACGGCAGCAACTATAGCGACTATAATAGTATCAAAGATGCTGTCCACTCTAAACTTCGTTATTGAATGAAAGTTGCTATTATCACCGACCAGCACTTTGGAGCACGAAAGAACTCTAAACTCTTTCATGATTATTTCCTGAAGTTTTACAACGATGTATTTTTTCCTACCTTAGAGAAGGAAGGTATTACTGCAGTTGTTGATATGGGTGATACTTTTGATAGTCGTAAAGGTATTGACTTTTCTGCTCTTTCTTGGGCAAAGAGCAACTATTACGACCGTCTACAACAAATGGGAGTAACGGTTCATACTATTGTTGGAAACCATACTGCTTACTATAAGAACACGAACGAAGTTAATGCTGTGGATTTGTTGCTTCGTGAGTATGACAATGTAACTGTATATTCAGAACCAACTGAAGTTAAACTTGGCAATCTCAATACACTTTTTATACCTTGGATTAATCAGGAGAATGAAACAAAAACTCTCAAACTTATTGAAAAGACAACTTGCCCGTGTGCGATGGGGCACCTTGAACTCCAAGGATTTAGAGTTAATAAACAAATCGTCATGGAGCACGGTTTGGAAGGCAAACTATTTGAGAAGTTCAAACTTGTCTTCTCGGGACACTATCACACTAGATCAAACAACGGAATAGTCTTCTATCTAGGAAATCCATATGAGATGTTCTGGAATGATGTAAATGATAAAAGAGGATTTCATATTTTTGATACAGAAACTCTTGAAAAAGTTTCTATAGATAATCCTTATCGTTTATTCTATAACATTTATTATGAAGATAATGACTATCAAACTTTTGATACTCGTGAGTATGAGAATAAAATTGTAAGAGTTATTGTTCG